>LUMV01000644.1_pt1 | contig 15874 bp, 15 predicted proteins | sample 729731 | NCBI WGS metagenome assembly LUMV01 (sample SAMN03860301, study PRJNA289734) | marine metagenome | biome: seawater column; feature: ocean; material: water; isolation source: Red Sea water column Station 192 - depth 200m | place: Saudi Arabia: Red Sea | collected 2011-10-15 | depth 200 m
GGGGGACCTGTCCGTTGTCCGCCGACGCCGTGTACCGAGGTCCCCTGAGTCCGCGGCTCTCGGCCCGCGCGGCGATGACGTCTCCGCAGACTCTCGCCTGATACTTGCCCATGTGGGTGAGGGGAGAACGACCGTTGATGTCGCCGACGGCGTAGAGCCACTCACCTTGGGCACAGAGGTGATCGTCAGTGGTGACGTACTTGCCGTCCTCGAGGCCGATGACGGACAAGCCGAGATCGGCAGATGTCGGCCCGCGGCCCGCCGCGACGATGACCTCGCTCGGCGACCCCGTCCCCGCGCCACGCGCGAAGGATATGGGCCTTGTCGACGAACTGGCGGGTGAGGACAGCCTTGCCGCCGACGCGATCGCCTTTGCCCGCGCCAAGATCGCCGACGGCCCGCGTCCGACGCGCGAGCGCGCCGTGTTCGGCGACGTCGGCGTCATCGAAAAGCTGAAAACCGCGAACGCGAAGCGCTGGCGCGGGTTCGAGGCGCCTTATGCAAACCTCGCCTGCGTCGAGGCGGCGACGCGCCTGCCCTTCGACGAAGGGCTCGCCTTCGAACGCCAGGAATTCATGAAGCTGATGATGGGCAGCCAGTCGGCGGCGCAGCGCCACATCTTTTTCGCCGAACGCCAGGCGGCGAAGATCGACGGCCTGCCCAAGGACACGCAGCTGCGCGACATCAAGAAGGTCGGCATCATCGGCGCCGGCACGATGGGCGGCGGCATCATGATGAATTTCCTGCAAAAGGGCTTTCCCTGCACCATCGTCGAGATGCAGCAGGAAGCACTCGACCGCGGTCTGGGCGTGGTGCGCAAGAATTATGACGCCAGCGCCGCGAAGGGCCGCTTCAAGCCCGAACAGGTCGATCAGATGATGGGGCTCATCACCCCCGCTCTCGAACTCGACGCGCTCGCCGACTGCGATCTCATCATCGAGGCGGTCTACGAGAATATGGACGTCAAGAAGGACATCTTCGGCAAACTCGACAAGATCGCGAAGCCCGGCGCCATCCTGGCGTCGAACACCAGCTACCTCGACGTCAACGAGATTGCGGCATCGACGAGCCGCCCCGGCGACGTGCTCGGCATGCACTTCTTTTCGCCCGCCAATGTGATGAAGCTGCTCGAAGTGGTGCGCGGCGACAAGACCGCGCCCGACGTGCTGGCCACCGCGATGGCGATCGGCAAGAAGATCGGCAAGGTCGCCGTCGTCGCGGGCGTCTGCCACGGCTTCATCGGCAATCGCATGCTCGCACCGCGCCAGATCGAGGCGCAGAAGCTGTTGCTCGAAGGCGCGACCCCGGCGCAGGTCGACAAGGTGCATGTCGATTTCGGCATGCCGATGGGACCGTTCCAGATGAGCGATCTTGCCGGCGTCGACATCGGCTGGCACCGCGACCCGAACCGGATCGAGAGCATCCGCGACGCGCTGTGCGCCGAGGGCCGCTGGGGCCAGAAGAAGCAGGCGGGCTTCTATGACTATGACGACAAGCGCAATCCGTCGGAAAGCCCGCGCGTTGCCGAGATCATCGAGGAGTTCCGCCAGAAGGCGGGCATCCAGAAGCGCGAGATCAGCGATCAGGAAATCGTCGAACGCACGCTCTATCCGATGGTCAACGAAGGCGCCCTGATCCTCGCCGAAGGCAAGGCACAGCGCGCCAGCGACATCGATGTGGTGTGGATCTATGGCTATGGCTGGCCGGTCTATCGCGGCGGTCCGATGTTCTGGGCGGGCCTTGAAGGCACCGACAAGATCGCCGCGGCGCTGGAAAAGCACGGCTTTACCGTGGCACCGCTGCTCGCCGAGAAGGCCGCGGCGAAAGCGGGCTTCTAAGCCAGCACGAAACGAAGCAAGGGCCGCCTGTCCCCGCTTGGGTCAGGCGGCCCTTCTTTTGTCAAAATCACGGCGACCGCCCGCAAAAACAGCAGCGATTCAGGGTTAAGATCATGGCGGCATCGGCCGTTAGGGCAGAGCATGAATGCCATGTCCTTCGCCCTCGCCCTGCTCGTCGCCGCGGGCGCACCGACGGCGGCGCAAGCCCCGCCGCCGCAGGCAAGCGCCGTGGGCATCGCCCGCGCGCGCATAGTGGCCCCGGCCGAGGTGCGGCGGGTGAACGGCCGGCTGGAAGTGCGCGCCGGCGACCGCAAAGCGCCCACGCAAGTGCATCGCACCAAAAGGCTCGATGGCGGCGAGACGGCGGATTTTTATTGAAATGGTGCCGGACCGCGGTGGGTCCGGTTACGACCAGTTGCGGACATTGGGTGTCGAGCTAGTATCGACAGATGAACGAGAAACACGAACAGCTCTTCGACCGGGCTGAAAAAATCCTTGATGGTAAAGCGAACGGCTTTGGCATACCGATCCTATATACTCTCGCGCATCGTCGCTACGCCCCCTCCATGTTGAGCTTAGCAGCCCGGATGACAGAGGAGGGCACACGCGCGGAACTTGGACGGCCTAATGATCCCAACAGCCCCATCGGCCTAATGCTCCGAGCATATCGACAAGGTGAGACAAATGCTGCGCAGAACCTTGCGCTCTCACTATTCTATGTCGGCGATCTTGCGGGTTACCGACATTGGCTACGACGTGCGGCACGAAGAGGTGATGACGACGCGGCGCAGGAACTAGGCAGATTTGAGCTTCGTCAACCTTGGCCCCTAGCCCGGAAGATAAATCGGAAGCGTCCCTTTAGAAGGGATGGCAGCTAACCACCCCAAAGCAGACGACCTCGGCCACGGTTCTCAGGCTCAATGGTAACAAGACCTTCAGAACGCGCCATTCTTCCTCTGTGAGATCGCCCATGCTCAAGCCTGCCTCCCAAAAAGCAGCCTTGAATCAATGCTCATTGCCTGCGTCAACAGCATCGCTTGACTGCGGCTCAAAGCCGCAGTCAATACCATGCCCGCATGCGCTACTATTTCCTCACAATGATATTTGGCCTCACGACCGCTTGCAGTAGTGCTTCGAGCCAGCCTCTGCCGCCTATTGCCGATAAACTTCCTGCTGACGTTCGCGTTGCCCAGAAGGTCTTCGATCAGCGAGTGAAATCCGCATATCCCGTAGGCTCGGCCGAGAAAATCGTTATCGCAGAGCTACAGAAAAACGGATTTGAGATCAGCCCGCTGGGTCCCGATGGCTATCGCTCGGCTGATATCCAACGGGGGAATACGATCTGCACGACAATATGGTCGGTGCGCTGGAAAGCTGAAGCCAACTCTATCACGGAAGCATTCGGCGTGTTTGGTCACCGATGCCCTTGAGACCGCAATTTGTCCACGCCGCCTAACCTTCTCGACCACCGAGGGTCAGCCGCGATGGTATCTGGTGGACTGTCGCAACGGCCCGCAACGCTGGTTCACCGTTCGCGAAGGCGACCTCCATATTGGCGATAGAACCGAGCCTTTGACCTAACGTCCGCCTTCCACCCCAAAACCGCCGTTCGCCGTCGATCCGGGTTGCATGGCCGGAATCGACCCCAAACCGTCACGGGCGGCGTTGCGGCTCAATCCTGCAATGTCTTGATGATCGCGGAAAAATCGTGCCCGCCTTCGTCGGCGGCGACGAACGCTTCATAGAGTTCGCGGGCCTTCGACCCCATCGGCACCTCAGCCTCGACGCTCGCCGCCGCTTCCATCGCGAGGCGGAGGTCCTTGAGCATCAGGGCAGCGGCGAACCCGCCCTTATAATCATTGTCGGCGGGTCTGCGGATCGAGCCCGAGCTTCTGCGCGAGCGCAAGCGTTTCGCACGTCGCGATCATCGAGGCGCCGAGCAGCATGTTGTTGCAGATCTTCGCGCCCTGCCCCGCACCCGCGTCGCCGGCGTGGATCACCGCCTTGCCCATTTTCGCGAGGATCGGTTCGGCGCGCGCGAAGCCCTCGTCGGTGCCGCCAACCATGAAGGTCAGCGTGCCCGCATTGGCGGCCGCGATGCCGCCCGAAACCGGTGCATCGACCGCGACGAGGCCCTTCGCCGTCGCCGCCTCGATATTCGCGCGCGCGGTCGCGACGTCGATCGTCGAGCAATCGAGCAGCAAGGTGCCGGGCGCGGCGTTGGGGAAGACGTCGGCCTCATAGACCCCTGCAACATGCTTGCCCGCGGGGAGCATGGTGACGACGGCCTCGGCGCCGGTCACCGCCTCGGCCGCCGATGCGGCGCGCGTGCAGCCGGCTTCGACCGCCCGCGTCAGCGCCTCTTCGCTGAGGTCGAAGGCGCGGACGTCATGGCCCGCCTTCGCAAGGTTCGCGGCCATCCCGCCGCCCATATTGCCGAGTCCGATAAAGGCGATTTTCATAACTCTCTCCACAAACCTCAAAGGCTTGTGTGTCCCCGCGAAGGCGGGGATCCATCATCCGGCAGTTTGAAATTGCGCCGTCCGATGATGGGCCCCCGCCTTCGCGGGGGCACACAGCTTTTCACTCAAAAAATGGACTACATTCGAGACGATCACCGCCCCTTCCACACGCCTTCGCGCTTTTCGATGAAGGCGGCCATGCCTTCGGCCTTGTCCTCGGTCGCGGCGAGGATCTGGAACAGGCGGCGTTCGTAGAGAAGGCCCTGGTCGAGCGTCGTTTCGAACGCGGCATTGACCATATCCTTGTTCACCATCGCGGCCATCGGCGGCATGCCTGCGATCAGGCTCGCGGTCTTCACCGCTTCGTCGACCAGCGTTTCATGCGCGACCACGCGCGCAACGAGGCCCGAACGCTCGGCTTCGGCGGCATCCATCATCCGGCCGGTCAAGCACATTTCCATCGCCTTCGCCTTGCCGACCGCGCGGGTCAGACGCTGCGACCCGCCCATGCCGGGGGCGACGCCGAGCTTGATTTCGGGCTGGCCGAATTTCGCCTTGTCGCTGGCGATGATGAAGTCGGCCATCATCGCCAGTTCGCAGCCACCGCCCAAGGCAAAACCGTTCACGGCGGCGATCCACGGCTTGCGCACCTTCTTCACGAAGTCGCTCGTCCATTTCGAGAAGAAGTCCTCGAGATAGAAATCGGCGGCGGGCTTGTCGGCCATTTCCTTGATGTCGGCACCCGCGGCAAACGCCTTGTCGCCCGATCCGGTGAGGACGGCGCAGCGCTGGCTGTCATCGGCCTCGAACGCCGCGAAGGCAGCGATCAGGTCGTCAAGCACATCGGAGTTCAGGGCATTGAGCGCCTGCGGGCGGTTGAGCGTGACGAGCGTGACGGCGCCGCGCTGTTCGACGAGGAGGGATTCGTAGGTCATTCGGTATCTCCGGATTTTCGTCATGCCGGACTTGATCCGGCATCCATTCCTCCCACCAAGGCAGAATGGACCCCGGATCAAGTCCGGGGTGACGAGTTTATGGTAGCGGGGTCCATGTCTCATTCTCGGGCAACGGCGCGAAGATCGCGTCGATCCAGTCGTCGGTGACGGCTTCGGGGGTCGGCGGGTCCCATTTCGGGCTGTTGTCCTTGTCGACAATCAGCGCGCGGACGCCCTCGATGAAATCGTGCATCTGCACCACCCGGCTGCCGATCGCATATTCCTGCGTCATCTGCGCGGCGAAGTCGTGCATCTCACCGCCTTCCTTGAGCTGGCGGAGCGCGACCTTGCAGGTTTGCGGCGATTTGCCGTGGAGCGTCGCCAGTTCCTTTTCGGCCCATTCGCCGCCATCGGCTTCGAGCGCGGCAAGAATCTCTTCATAGCTGTCGCTGGCGAACAGGCGGTTGATCCGGTCGATATGCTGAATGATCGCGGCGGGCGGCGCGGTGACCGACAGCTCGCCCAATATGCCGCCGATGCGATCGGGGTGCTGCGCGATGCGCGCCTTCGCCTCGGCGAGCTTTTCGGAGGGCAGATAGTGGGTGGCGAGGCCCAGTGCGAGGCATTCGGCCCCGTCAAGCCGCGCGCCGGTGAGCGCGAGATACGCGCCGACGCGCCCTTCCAGCCGCGGCAGATACCAGCCGCCGCCGACGTCGGGGAACAGGCCGATTCCAGTTTCGGGCATCGCGAAGCGCGTATGTTCGGTCGCGACGCGATATTTCGCCGGCTGCGAAATGCCGACGCCGCCGCCCATGGTGATGCCGTCCATGAAGGCGACGACGGGCTTCGCATAGGTGAAGAGCAGATGGTTGAGGCGATATTCGGTGTGGAAGAACTGCCGCGCCTCCGTCCCGTCCTTTGCGCCGCTTTCCGCGAGCATGCGAATGTCGCCGCCGGCGCAGAAGCCGCGGCCCTCGCTGTGGTCGATGATCACTGCCTCGACGGCATCGTCATCGCGCCATTCGAGCAGCGCGTCGATCATCGCCCGGCACATCGGCAGGTTGAGCGCGTGGATCGCCTTCGGACGATTGAGCGACAGGCGGCCGGCATGGCCGTCGATCGAGATGAGGATGTCGTCGGTCATACAAGAGGTCCTTCGAGACGGGCCTTCGCCAGGCTCAGTCCATCCTCAGGACGAACGGCGGCAAAGGAAACCCGTTTGTGCTGAGGAGCCGCTGAGCCTGTCGAAGCGGCGTCTCGAAGCATCGTATTCATCATTGGCGTAGCAAATCCCTTCCCACGATCATTCGCATCACCTGGTTCGTCCCTTCGAGGATCGAATGGACGCGCAGGTCGCGCCAGAAACGCTCGATCGGATAATCCTTCAGATAGCCGTAACCGCCGAACAATTGCAGCGCGTCGTTGACGATCTTGCTGCCGTTATCGGTCGCCAGCCGCTTCGCCATCGCCGAGAAGCGCGACTTGTCGGGGGCGTTTGCAGTCACCTTCGCCGCCGCCATATAGAGCAAGGCGCGCGCGGCTTCGAGGTCGGTCGCCATGTCGGCGATCATGAACTGGGTGTTCTGGAAATCCGCAATCGGCTGGCCGAATTGCTGGCGGTCCTTGGTGTAGGCGATCGCCTCGTCGAGGCAGCGCTGTGCGCCGCCGAGCGAGCAGGCGCCGATGTTGAGGCGGCCGCCGTCGAGCCCCGCCATCGCAAAGCGGAAGCCGTCGCCTTCGGCCCCCACGCGGTTTTCGACCGGCACCTTCACATTGTCGAAGATCACCTGCGCGGTCGGCGAGGCGTTCCAGCCGAGCTTGCGCTCCTTCGCGCCGAAGCTGACGCCGGGCATGTCCTTTTCGATGACGAGGCAGCTGATGCCCTTCGGTCCCAGCTCGCCGGTGCGCACCATCGTCACATAAAGGTCGTTGACGCCGGCGCCCGAGATGAACTGTTTGGTGCCGTTGACGATATAATGGTCGCCGTCGAGCGTCGCGGTGGTCTTGAGCGCGGCGGCATCGGACCCCGAGCCGGGTTCGGTGAGGCAGTAGCTGGCCATGCGGTCCATCGTGACGAGGTAGGGAAGATATTTCGCCTTCACCGCAGAACCGCCGAAGCTGTCGATCATCCAGCTCGCCATATTGTGGATCGAGATGAAGGCGCTCGTCGCCGGGCAGCCGTAGGACATCGCCTCCATGATCAATGCCGCCTCGAGTCGGCCGAGGCCGATACCGCCCGATTCCTCGCTGACATAAATCGCCGCGAAGCCGAGTTCGGCCGCCTGCTTAATCACGTCGCGCGGGAAATGCGCCTTCTCGTCCCATTCGGCCGCAAAGGGCGTGACGGCGTCGGCGGTGAACTTGCGCGCCATGTCCTGGATCGCGCGCTGGTCGTCGGTGAGTTGGAACTGGTCGGTCATATCTCTGTCTCTAAAATGGCCTCGGCCTCGATTTCGACTTTCCATTCGGGACGGATCAGCGCCGGAATGACGAGCATCGTCGCGGCCGGGCGGATCTTGCCGAATATGGCGCCATGCGCCTGCCCGACGCGATCGGCATCGGCGGCGTCGGTGATATACATGCGGGTGCGCACAACGTCGGCGAAGCTGCCGCCCAGGGCTTCGAGCGCTTCGCCAATGATCGTCAGGCAGCGCGCGGCCTGCACTCCGGCGTCGCCGACGGTCGACGAACCGTCGGGTTCGATCGGCGCGCAGCCCGCGACGTCGATGCGATTGCCGACCCGGACCGCGCGGCTGTAGCCGTACACGGGTTCAAAGGGCGACGCCGAGCCGTGATTGCGCCGCCAGCCGTCAGCCACACGTAACCTGCGTGATCTTGTAGGCGTCGTCGTACATGACGTTCACCCGGTCCTGCCGATAATCCATCGTCATCGCGCTGCGCGGCGGACCCCAGCGCAGCGTGCGCGCGCCGGTCGCTTTCAAGATGGCGCCGCCCAGATCGGGGCTCGCGGTCTGCCCGACATAGCTTTGCGCCGCATCGGCGCTGCACGTCATCGCAGCCGGCGGCGGCGGCCCGGCATCGGAGGGAGAACCGTCCCCTGTGCTGGCGCAGGCGGCGAGCGGCAGGACGGCGGCGAGGGTCAGAAAACGGATGTCCATCATATATCTCCCTTTCTTCGCAAGTCAGGCGCAGCGGGTATAGCGCATCGCATCGGGCGCGGCACCATCGCCATAATCGCGGCGAACGAGCGTCTTGCCGCCGTCGGCGAGGCCGAGCAGCATCAGCCGGTCCCACTGCTGCCCTTCGCCGCTGAATTTATAATCGGCGACGATGCGGTTCGCATCGCGGTCGCGAACCCGCGCCAGATCGCCCGCCGATTCGAAGAAGCGCAGCGTCTTTGCGTCGATCACCAGCGCGGTCAGGTCGGTGCCGGGACGCGCGCCGCAATCCTCTGCCTTCAGCGCCCAGCGACCGCGGATGGCAACCGGAATCGCCTGCCCGCCGATACCGACTCCCGCTTCGGGTGCCTTGGGCGGGGCCACCGACGGATCGGCAACATAGGTGAGGTCGGCATCGCTGGCGCCGCCCGGGGCGGGCGCCGGTTGGGCGGGCGCGTTTTGCGAAGGCCCGGCCGGCGTATCGGCCGCCTGTTCCTGGGCGGTGGGCGCCTTGTTATCAGTGTCATCGCTGCCGCCGCTGCACCCGGCAAGCAGCAACAAGGGAGCGGAAAACAGCCAGCGCGTCATCATTCGATCTCCTGCACGGCGCCAGCGACCGGCCGGCGCCCCAACAGGAAATGCCCGATGACGGGGGCCGGTTTCATCGCCCGCGCGCCGTCAGCCCATGGTCGGGATGACGAAGGCGTTGCCGCCGTCAGGCGACCCATCAGGCCAGCGCGCGGTCACGGTCTTGACCTTCGTCCAGAATTTGACCCCCTCCATGCCGTGCTGGTTGGTGTCGCCGAACGCCGAGCGTTTCCAGCCGCCGAAGGTGTGATAGGCGACGGGCACCGGGATCGGCACATTGATGCCGACCATGCCGACATTGACCCGCGCGGCAAATTCGCGCGCGGCGTGGCCGTTGCGCGTGAAGATGGCGACGCCATTGCCGTACTGATGCTTCGACGGCAGTTCGAGCGCGGTTTCGAAATCGGGCGCGCGGACGATCTGCAGCACCGGGCCGAAGATTTCTTCCTTGTAGCTTTCCATCTCGGGCGTGACATGATCGAACAGCGTCGGGCCGACGAAGAAGCCCTTTTCATGCCCCTGCAAGGTAAAGCCGCGCCCGTCGACGACCAGCTCGGCGCCTTCGTCGGCGCATTTCGCGATCCAGCCTTCGACCTTTTCCTTGTGCGCCTGGGTCACCACGGGGCCGTAATGCGCATCGGGATCGGTCGATACGCCGACGCGCAGCGCCTCGATCGCGGGGACCAGCTTGTCGCGCAGCCGCTGCGCCGTATCCTCGCCCACTGGCACGACGACGGGCAGCGCCATGCAGTCATAGACATAATGGGCGATGTCCGACGAGCCGACGAAGCTGACCGCGGCGATGTCGGGATGATCGAGGATGGCATCGACCATTTCCTTGTCACCGTGGACGACCTGGAAAATCCCCTCGGGCATCCCGGCTTCGAGGAACAGTTCGGCCAGGCGGACGGGAACCGACGGGTCGCGTTCGCTGGGCTTCAGGATGAAGGCGTTGCCGACCGCGGTGGCAACCGCGCCCATCCACAACGGAATCATTGCGGGAAAGTTGAACGGCGTGATGCCGACGCCGATGCCGAGCGGCTGGCGCATCGAATAGACGTCGATGCCGGGGCCGGCGCCCTGCGTATATTCGCCCTTCAGCACATGCGGGATGCCGCAACAGAATTCGACGACCTCCAGCCCGCGCTGGATGTCGCCCTTGGCATCGGCGATCACCTTGCCATGTTCGGCCGAGAGCATCTGGGCAAGCTCGTCCATATTGGCCTCGACCAGCCGCTTATATTCGAACATCACCCGCGCGCGGCGCTGGGGATTCACCGCGGCCCAGGCCGGCTGAGCCGCCTTGGCCGCCGCGACCGCGCGATCGAGTAGCGCCTTGTCGCCAAGCGCCACCTGCGCCTGGACGCCGCCATTGTTCGGATCGAGCACGTCGCCGAGCCGTCCCGCATTGCCGCCGGCACCGCCGACGATGTGATGATCGATCTGTCGCATGAGGGTCGAGTCTCCCGTTTCTGACGTGTCGCAGCCACAACCCAAAACCGGCGCGATTGCAAGGGATAGACTTGCAGCTTTATCCTGCATATTTGCAGCATATGAATTGGGACAGCCTGCAATGTTTCCTGATGGTCGCGCGTCATGGCACGTTGGCGCGGGCCGGCCAGGCGCTCCACGTCGACGCCACGACGGTCAGCCGCCGCATCAGCGCACTGGAAAGCGCCTTGCAGCAGACGCTGTTCGAACGCGCGCCGACGGGTTTCGTTCTGACCGCGGCCGGCCGGGCGCTCGTTCCGCACGCCGAAGCGATGGCGGCGGCCGCGGCACGCATCCATTCGGCAGGCGAGGGCGGCGCGGCGCTGTCGGGACAATTGCGGATCAGCGTGTCCGAAGGTTTCGGAAACAGCTTCATTGCGCCGCGCCTCGCCGCCTTCCTCGCGGCGCACCCCGAACTCGAGATCGACCTTGTCGCCTCGTCGGGTTTCCTCAACCCCTCGCGGCGCGAGGCCGATATGGCGGTGCTGCTCGCGCGCCCCCGCAAGGGCCCGCTGATCACGCGCAAGCTCGCGGACTACAGCCTCGGCCTCTACGTTGCCGCCGACCGCCGCGACTGGCATCGGGCGGTCGAAGCGGCGCCGCTCTCGCGTACCGGTATTCCCGTCGTCGGCTATGTCCCCGACATCCTCTATGCCCCCGAGCTCGACTATCTGGGCGAAATCGAACCGGGGCTGCGTGCCGGCATCCGATCCTCTTCGATCCTCGCGCAGCGGCGGATGATCGCGGGCGGTGCCGGGGTCGGCGTCCTGCCCTGTTTTCTTGCCGCCGGTGACCCCGCGCTTGTCCGCGTTCGCCGCGACCAGACGATCGCGCGCGCCTTCTGGCTGGCGCTGCACCGCGACATCGCACCGCAGCCCCGGATTCGCGCCTTCATCGACTGGCTCGACGCCGAAGTGCAGGCCGCACGCACGCTGTTCGTCCCCGAACCAGGAAAATTGTCGTAATTTGTCGCAAAGCCGCCACGGGGCTTGCATGGTGCGGCGCAATAGGTTGAATAGGCGCCCTTCCCCCGCCTACCCCGGCGGTTTCGACACGAGACAACAGACTATGCTGCACAAGAAGCCGCTGCTCCTTGCCGGAGCGCTGTGCGCGATGACGCTTTCGCTGGGCGCCTGTTCGGGCAAGGATGACAAGGGCGGCAACCGCGCCGCGCAGGTCGGCTTTGTCGTGGTGCGCGAGGAGGCTGTACCAATCACCACCGCGCTCGGCGGCCGCACCGTCGCCTTCGAAACGAGCGAAGTCCGGCCGCAGGTGAACGGCATCGTCCGCCAGCGCCTGTTTACCGAGGGCGGCGCGGTGCGCGCCGGCCAGCCGCTGTTCCAGATCGACGCGAGCCTCTACAAGGCGGCGGTCGATCAGGCGGCGGCCAACCTGGCGAGCGCCCGCGCGAGTGCGCAGGCGGCGGAAGAAAAGGCTAAGCGCTTCGAACCGCTCGCCAAGATGCAGGCGGTGGCCGAACAGGATTACACCGACGCACTGGCGCAGGCGCGCGTCGCGCGCGCCGCGGTCGCGCAAAGCGCCGCATCGCTGGAAACCGCGCGGATCAACCTGCGCTATTCGACGATCACCGCGCCGATCGGCGGCCATATCGGCCGCTCGCTCGTCACCCCCGGCGCGCTGGTCAGCGCCAGCCAGGCGACGCCGCTCGCGGTGATCCAGCGCACCGACCCCATGTATGTCGACATCCAGCAATCGGCCGCCGACATGACGCGCCTGCGCCAGTCGCTCGCCAGCGGCGGCGTGACCGCAGGCAGCACGAACGTCCGGCTGAAGCTGGAGGACGGCAGCGATTACGGCTTGCCTGGCACCGTCCAGTTTTCCGAAGTGACGGTGAACGAAGCGACGGGAACGGTGACGCTGCGCGCGCGCTTCCCCAACCCTTCGGGCCTGCTGATGCCGGGCATGTTCGTGACCGCGCTGTTCGACCAGGCGGTGAACCCCGCGGCGATGCTGGTGCCGCAGGCCGCGGTGCAGCGCGATTTCGACGGATCGGCCTTCGTCTATCTGGTCGGCAAGGACAACAAGGCCGAACGGCGCAAGGTCGAGGCGGACCGCACGGTCGGCGCGAACTGGGTCGTCACCGGCGGACTGAAGCCGGGCGACCGGGTCATCACGCAGGGGGTCGGCAATCTGAAGCAGGGATCGGCGATCAAGCCCGTGCCCGCGACCAGTCCGCAGCGGGTGGGGGCGCCCGCGGGGAAGAGCGCCGACAAGAGCGCCGCGACGAAAGGACAATAACGCCCCATGTCGCGCATTTTCATCGATCGGCCGATCTTCGCCTGGGTGCTGGCGATCGTCGTCATGCTCGGCGGGCTCGGCGCGCTGTTTTCGCTGCCGATCGAACAATATCCCGACATCGCGCCGACGCAGGTCAACATCCGCGCCAGCTATCCCGGCGCCTCGGCCGAGACGATCGAGAACAGCGTCACGCAGGTGCTCGAGCAACAGCTCACCGGCATCGACGGCCTGCTCTATTTCAGCTCGCAGTCGAGTTCGCGCGGACAGGCGACGATTACCGCCATCTTCGCCAAGGGCACCGATCCCGACATCGCGCAGGTGCAGGTGCAGAACAAGATCGCCTCCGCCATCTCGCGCCTGCCGCAACAGGTTCAGAGCCAGGGCGTGCGCGTCACCAAGTCCAATTCGGATTCGCTGCTGCTCGTCGGCGTCTATGACACCACCGATACGCGATCGAACCAGGATGTGTCCGACTATCTGTCGTCGAACGTGCAGGATCCGTTGTCGCGCGTCGAAGGCGTCGGCGACGTCAATGTCTATGGCTCGCCGCATGCGATGCGCATCTGGCTGAACCCGCAGCGGCTCGCCGCGGTGTCGCTGATGCCCGGCGACGTCGTCGCCGCGATCACCGCACAGAACAGCGAGGTCGCGGCGGGCGAGGTCGGCGGCACCCCGGCGCCCGAGGGACAGATGCTGAATGCGACCGTAACCGCGCAGTCGCGGTTGCAGACGCCCGAAGAGTTCGAGAATATCGTGCTCAAGACGCTGCCCGACGGCTCGACTGTAAGGATCAGAGACGTCGCGCGGGTCGAGGTCGGCGCCGAAAATTACGGGACCATCGTGCGCATCAACGGCCATCCGGGTGCGGGCATCTCGATCTCGCTGTCGCCCGGCTCCGACGCGCTGGAAACCGCCGACCGGGTCAAGACGCGCGTTGCCGAACTGGCGCAGGATTTTCCCGACGGCCTGACCTATGCCTATGCCAACGACGCCACCGCCTTCATCAAGCTGTCGGTGAGCGAAGTGCAGAAATCGCTGTTCGAGGCGATCCTGCTCGTCGTGCTGGTGATGTTCGTCTTCCTGCAAAGCTGGCGCGCGGTGCTGATCCCGGCGATCGCGGTGCCGGTCGTGCTGCTTGGCACCTTCGGCGTCTTCTATATCGCCGGTTTCACGATCAACACGCTGACCCTGTTCGGCCTGACGCTCGCGATCGGCCTGCTCGTCGACGACGCGATCGTCGTGGTCGAGAATGTCGAGCGGCTGATGGAAGAGAATCCCGGCATGTCGGCGCGCGAGGCGACGATCCAGTCGATGAAGGAATTGCAGGTCGCACTGATCGCGATCGCGATGGTGCTGTCGGCGGTGTTTCTGCCGATGGCCTTTTTCGGCGGATCGACGGGCGTCATCTATCGCCAGTTCTCGATCACCATCGTGTCGGCGATGGCGCTGTCGGTACTCGTCGCGCTGATCCTCAGCCCGGCGCTGACCTCGACCCTGCTCAAGCCGCGCAGCCATGGCGGGGACGAGGATCGGCCGCACCGTTTCCCGCGTCTGCACGCCGCAATGATCCGCGCCCGCGACGGCTTCAACACGCGGTTCGACCGCACGGTTCGCGGCTATGTCGGCAGCGTGACCCGCGTCGTCGACCGCAAATGGCTGTTCCTTGGCATCTACGCCATCATTCTGGTGCTGCTGGTGTTGATGTTCGTGCGCCTGCCGACCGGCTTTCTGCCCAATGAGGATCAGGGCCGCGTTTCGGTGCAGTTCCGCTTGCCCGCGGGCGCGACGCAGGAACGCACGCTCGCCGTGCGCGACAGCGTCGAAAAATATCTGCTGAGCCAGGAAAAGGCCAATGTCGGCGCGCTCTTCCTCGTCGCGGGTGGCGGCGGGGGCGGTGCGACCGGCCAGAATACCGGCCAGGGCTTTTTGAACCTCGTCCACTGGGACGACCGTCCCGGCAAGGACAACACCGCCGACGCGATCGCCGACCGGACGCGCAAGGCGCTGTCGGGCCTGCGCGACGCGCAGGTCTTCGCCCTCGTTCCCGGCGCGGTGCGCGGTCTGGGCGATTCGTCGGGCTTTACGATGGAGTTCCAGAACCGCAGCGGGATGAGCCGCGCCGAATTCGTCGCGGCGCGCGACCGGCTGCTCGACATGGCGAATGCCAACCCCAAGCTGACCTCGGTGCGGCTCAGCGACCTTCCCGACGTTGCGACGCTGAAGGTCGATATCGATACGCAGCGGCTGACCGCCTATGGCCTCAGCAACGGCGATGTGAACAACACGCTGGCGACGGCCTGGGGCGGCCGCTACGTCAACGACTTCATCGACAAGGGCCGCGTCAAGCGCGTCTATGTTCAGGGCGATGCCCCCTATCGCGCCAAGCCCGACGATATCGGGCAATGGTATGTCCGCTCGTCCGATGGCGAGATGTCACCCTTCTCGGCCTTTTCGAGCATCGGCTGGTCGACCTCGAACTCCTCGACGAGGTCCTCGGGCCTGCGGCTGGAGGCGTAACGACCACACATGCGGGCCAGCCTAGGGGCGAGCGGAGGCGCTCAGCCCTGCGACGCACGCTCGTACACGGAAGGACCGAACGTCCCGCCCAGGCCTCCAGGCACGCCTGAGACGGGCCTTGTCCCGCGCGTTCGGTCCGTCTGGCTACGCGCCGTCGAGCCGCTCGAGGAGCAGCACGAGCTCCAGCTCCCCCTCCGGGAGCGGGTGCACGCGGGTGGTGACGTCGTACCCGTCCTCGAGCAGCAGGCGCCGCAGCAGACCCACCAGGCCCTCGAGCCGACGGTCCTTGTGCGCCAGCACGACGACCCGCCCCGAGGCGGTGTGCGCGATCGTCTCCTCCCCGAAGACGACCCGGACCCGCTCGCCCAGGGCGGCGCCCCACAACGCCGTCCTGAGCGAGTCGGAGTCGTGCGCCGGGCGGTCTCCCTCCGTACCGCCCGGCGACACGACGACCAGGGCATGGGCCTGCGCGAGGTCGACCCCCGTGCGCCGCTGCTCGGCCACCCTGGTCCGCAGGTGGGCCGTGGTCGCGAGGCCGGTGAGCGGGTCCTCGCAGGTGAGCCGGTGCAGGTGCCCGAGGGTGGTGTCGGCCCATCCCTCCACGAGGGCCTCCACCTCCTCGGGCCGGGGCTCCCGACCCCGCGCCTGCTCCTCGGCCCGCAGGG
>LUMV01000348.1_pt1 | contig 15854 bp, 12 predicted proteins | sample 729731 | NCBI WGS metagenome assembly LUMV01 (sample SAMN03860301, study PRJNA289734) | marine metagenome | biome: seawater column; feature: ocean; material: water; isolation source: Red Sea water column Station 192 - depth 200m | place: Saudi Arabia: Red Sea | collected 2011-10-15 | depth 200 m
GTCCTGGGCGGGCTGGCCCTGGGGTTTGTCCAGAAAGGCGCGTATTTCATCTTTCAGGATTTCCAGGAACTGCCGCGGGTCACCCTCTCCGCGGCGAATGCTTTCCAGATCGACGCGGTTCAGCGGTTCGGTAAACCACAGTCCGCCGCGGCCGCCGCGCGCCCAGCGCACGATCGCCTTGCGCTCCAGCCCGTCGGCCAGCGTCAGGTGCAGATGGCGCCCGACCTCGAGATGTCCGCCATGGACGAAGCCCGCGCCGCTTTGCGACATGTCGACAAGCTCGATGATGCTTTCGACCCCATCGACCTGCGCCTTGGCGCGCGAGTGGAGCGGGATGCGGGGGGCGCGATAGCCATAAGCGCGCTGTTCGGCAGCAAGCTGTTTGAGCACGCCGGCGCCGTCGATCTCTTCGTGAAAGGCCACGCCGCAGCGGCCACCGTCGGCCCATACGATCTTGCCCTTCAGCACGACACTGTCGGACAGATAGATGTCCAGATTTTCGTCGACATGAAGGGGAACGTCGGCCGCAAGCTGCATGCCGCGGTCCGAAATATTGCGCACGCGCCATAGCCCGACATCATTGTCGCGCACGACTTTTGCGATCCGCCAGACCGTCCGGTAACGGTCCCCCCCACGACGATCGCCATCGGTCGCGGCCCTGGGTTCGTGCGCCGTGCCCGAAAAGCGGGGTTCGATCATTCCATCCTCCTGATCCACAATGCCATCCCGATGGAAGGAAATGGCATCGAACTAATGGAGAATATTCACGCCTGGTCGGGCAAGAATATCCGAATTCTGTAAAATATTCAATCATGTCCCGAGCAAGGTTAACCTGCTTTCAACAAGTTGACCCAACCGCCCGATAAGCATGCATCCCGATTATGAATAATTTGCACATTTTCCTCATTTTAACGGTGCCAGAATTGCAACATTAAATGGCTAAGCATCGTTATTTTGCGGGCCTCGAAAGCGGGAGGATCGCAGCGCCGATGCGGGGTCAGATCGCGGGCAGCGCCTGCCGCGCAAATCCCCATCCCTTCAGCGTCGGGCTCGCGGCCCGATCGAGCAAGGCGCGGGCGTCTGCGATCGTCCAGTGGCGCGCGCTGTCGATGGCGGCCAGCCCGTCCCAATCGATGGGAACCGCCACCGGCGCCCCAGCCCGCGCCCGCGCCGAATAGGGCATGATCGCGGTACTGCCGCGCTGATTGCGCAGCCAGTCGATGAAGATCTTTCCCTTGCGCTTTGCCTTGCTCATCGTCGCGACGAAGCGATCGGGTTCGGCAAGGCTCATCGCCTCGGCAAAGCGCTTCGCAAAATCCTTATGCGCGTCCCAGCTGTGCCCCGGATCGAGCGGCACGACGACATGGACGCCCTTGCCGCCCGAGAGCATCGCGAAGCTGACGAGGCCGATGTCGGCGAGTTGGCGCTTCAAATCCGCCGCGGCCTTTTTGACGTCGGCGAAGTCGAGCCCTTCGTCGGGGTCGAGGTCGAAGACCATGCGGTCCGGCTGTTCGAGCGTATCGACGTGGCTGCCCCAGCCGTGAAATTCGATCGTCCCCATCTGGACGCAGGCGAGGATGCCGTCCGCATCCTCGACATAGAGATAATCCTCAACGCCGCCGTCCTTCTCTTCGATCGGAACGTGGTGGACGTGCGGGCCGAAAGAGCCTGAATCATGCTTCTGGAAGAAGCATTGCTTCGCGCGCCCCTGCGGACAGCGGACGAGGCTGACCGGGCGGCGCGCGAGGTGCGGGAGCATGACCGGCGCCACCGCGGCATAATAGTCGGCGAGGTCGCCCTTCGTCGCCTTTGCCTCAGGGAAGATGACGCGGTCGCGGCTGCTGATCTTCACGTCGCTGACCGGGCTGGGAGCCTTGGCCTTGGTTTCGGGTTTCACGTCCTTCGCCTCCTTGTCGGCGCGCAGCCCGACGAAGCTTGCGTGGCGGACCGAGCCGCTGGCGGTATATTCGGCGAAAGCGATCTCGGCGACAAGGTCGGGCCTTACCCAATGGACCTTGCGCGCCGCCGCCTTGTCGACATCGACCGGCGCCGTCTTGCGCGCGCGGCCCGCGAACTTCGCCGCGAGCATCGCCATCGTATCGGTATCGAAGCCGGTGCCGACATTGCCCTTGTAGACAAGCTCACCCTTTTCGCGCTGCGCGAGAAGCAGCGAGGCGAAGGGACGCGCCTTCGCCGAACTCTCCTTCCAGCCGACGATGACGAACTCCTGGCGTCGGGTGCATTTGACCTTCACCCAGTTTTTCGACCGGCGGCCGGCATAGGGCGCATCGGCGCGCTTGGCGATGATGCCCTCCTGCCCCGCGCCGCACATCGCCTCATAGAGCGTTTCGCCCGCGCCGATGACATGATCGGCGACCGCAATCGGCGGCGCCACATCGCGGAACAGCGCCTCGAGGCGTTCCTTGCGTTCGAGATTGCCGAGCGCGGTGAGCGGCTTGCCGTTCTCTTCAAGCAGGTCGAAGGCGAAGAAATGCAGGTCAGTCGCCTCGTCCTGCGCGCCGTGGCCGCGTTTCAGGACTGCCTGGAGCGAGGAGAAGTCGGGGTTGCCGTCCTTGCCATAGGCGACGATCTCACCGTCGATCAGGCACGGCGGCAGGTCGAGCGCGGCGATATGGCGCGCGAGCGGGGCGAACTTGTCGGTCCAGTCGAGCCCGCTGCGCGTGTAGACGACGACCTGATCCCCCGCCGCGGCGACGAGCGCGCGATAACCGTCGAACTTGATCTCGTGGAACCAGTTGTTGCCGGCCGGCACGGTGTCGACGAGCGTCGCCAGCTGGAGTTTGCGGAATTTGGGCGGCTTGGCGCCGGCTTTTGAGCCTTTGGCGACCTTGCGATTGTGCGCCGCCGCTGCCGCCATCTTCTTCGCGAAGGCTTCACCCTTTGCGCCCTTCAGCGATTGCTCGCCGCCTTCGTCGCCCGCGATCTCGGCCATCGGGCGGTCGGTGAGGACGCTGGTGAGGTAGCGGCCGGTCAAGTCGTCGCTGCCGCCCGCATAGGCGTCGTCGATCTTGCGGAGCAGCCAGTTTTCGCGTTTTTCACCGGCGCGGGGCTTCATGCGGACGAGCAACCATTCGCCCTTCATCCGCTCGCCGTCGAGGGTGAAGTGAAGATGGCCCTTTTCCAGATCCTTCGCGCTCTTCCCCGCGACCGGCGCCCAGGTGCCGCGATCCCACAGCATCACCGAACCGCCGCCATATTCGCCCTTGGGGATCACCCCCTCGAAATCGGCATAGGCCATCGGATGATCTTCGGTGCGCACCGCGAGCCGCTTGTCGTCGGGGTTCGCGCTCGGCCCCTTGGTGACCGCCCAGCTCTTGAGCACGCCATCGACTTCGAGCCGGAAGTCGTAATGGAGGCGCGTCGCGTCGTGTTTCTGGACGATGAAGCGATTGCCGCCCCCCTTCGCAACTTTGCCCGCGGGTTCGGGGGTCAGCTTGAAATCGCGCTTCTTGTTATATTGGGCGAGAGGGTCGGCACGGGTCATCGCGTTCCACCTTGTCTGTACCCCTGCGAAGGCAGGGGCCCATCACCGATGTAGGCGACGCGAGCCGAACCGTAGGAAAATGGCGCGAGGCCGGATGATGGACCCCTGCCTTCGCAGGGGTACACAATAGCCGAGGGCAATCCGGCGCTCACGAGACTATGCCCGCTTTTTCGCCGGCGCCTTTTTGGCGGGCGCCTTCTTCTTCGTCGCAGCGGCGGCTGTTTTCTTGCCGTCGACCGACGCCTTGAGCGCTGCCATCAGATCAATGACATTCGATCCTTCGCGCACATCGGCTGGCTCCTCGACATCCTCGAGCACGCGCTTGCCCTTGGCTTTCGCTTTCTTGGCGATGACGCGCTTCAGCGCATCGACATAGTGATTGTGATAGTCGGCGGCGTCGAACTTGCCGCTCTTCTTGTCGATCAGCGTTTCGGCGAGATCGAGCAGGTCGGCGTCGGGCTTGCTCGCGGGCACGTCGCGGAAATAGCTGGCCGCCTTGTTCACTTCCTCGGCATAGCGCAGCACTTCGAGCACCAGCCCCTTGCCGCAGGGACGCAGCCCGACGAGTTGTTCCTGACCGCGCAGCGCAAGCTGCCCCAGCCCCACCTTCTTCGTTCGCCGCAGCGCTTCGCGCAGCACGATATAGGCTTCCTCGGCCAGATCGTCGGCGGGGACGACATAATAGGGCTTTTCATAATAGAGGATGTCGATGTCGCTCGCGTCGACGAATTGGACCAGTTCGAGCGTGCGCTTGCTCTCCAGCTTGACCGCCTCGATCTCTTCTTCGTCGAGCAGGACATACTGGCCCTTCGACACCTCATAGCCCTTGACGATGTCGTCGGTATCGATGGCGCCGATGCCGGGCACGACCTTTTCATATTTGACCGGCTTGCCGCTCGGTTCGTGGATCTGGCGGAAGCTGACGCTCGCCCCCGATTTGGTCGCCGGATAGATTTCGACCGGGATCGACACCAGCGCGAGGCGGATCTGACCCTTCCAATAGGCGCGTTGCACCATCTGCAAACCTCCATAGCGGAATGCGAATGCAATGCGCGGCCTGCCATGCGGGTTCCGCCGGGGCCGTTACGCGTCTGAAGGTCGATGATCGGTTATGGTGCCCCTGGCCGGACTCGAACCAGCACTCCTTGCGGAACTCGATTTTGAGTCGAGCGCGTCTACCAATTTCACCACAGGGGCCTGCCACGGGCGCATCGCCCGAAAGCGCGGCGCTCCCCCTAGGGCGAAGCGCCGCCGCTTGCCAAGCTATTTCTTCAATTCCTTCGCCAGCGTCTTGGCGGTCGCCTTGCCAGAGGGCGGCTTGAAGCCGGCGAGCCCGGCGACGTCGAGCTTGGGCTGGCGATAAACGGCGCGCGCGTGGCTGAAGGTGCGGAAGCCGTCCAGCCCATGATAATTGCCCATTCCCGACGGTCCGACCCCGTTGACCGTGACGCCGCCCGAGATCGTCCGCGTCAGCACGCGGTCCTCCTCGCTTTTGTCCTGCCCGAAATAATAAAGGCCGAGCGGACGGTCGTGCGCATTCACATAATCGATCGCCTCGTCGATGGTCTTGTAGGTCTTGACCGGCAGGATCGGGCCGAAGATTTCCTCCTGCATCACCTTCATATCGTCGGTCGCGCCGCGCACGATATGGAGCGGCATCTTGTGGCCGTTGGCGCTCGCGAAATCCTCGTTCGCGGGATTTACCTCGATCACCTCGGCGCCCTTTTCGCGCGCATCGGCCAGATAGCCCTGCAGGCGGTCGAAATTGCGGCCGTTGACGACCGACGTATAGTCGTCATTCTTGAGCAGCGTGGGATAGAGCGACGCGACGCCCTTGCTCACGCTGTCGATCACCTCGCCCTCCTGATCCTCGGCGACGAGCAGATAGTCGGGCGCAAGGCATATCTGCCCCGCGTTCATCATCTTGCCGAGCGCGACGCGCTGGCCGACGAGGTCTTTGTTCGCGCTGCGCCCGATGAACGTCGGCGACTTGCCGCCCAGCTCGAGCGTCACGGGAACCAGATTATCCGCCGCAGCACGCATGATATGCTTGCCGACGCTCGTCGCCCCGGTGAAGATCAGATGGTCGAACGCCAGCTTCGAGAAAGCGACGCCGACATCGGCCCCGCCCGTGAATACCGCCATTTCGCTCTCGTCAAAATAGTCAGGGACAAGGCGCGCCATCAGGTCGGAGACATTCTCGGTAAACTCGCTCGGCTTGATCATCGCGCGGTTGCCCGCGGCCAATATCCCCGCCATCGGCACGAAGACCATGCCGACCGGAAAATTCCACGGAGCGACCACACCGACGACGCCCTTCGGCTGATAGACGACTTCGGCTTTCGCACCGAGCAGGCCGAGCGGAAAGGTGGGCTTGCGCTTTTCGCCGCGCGACCAGGCCGCCATATGCTTCTTGGCATGTTTGAGGGCGCTGACCGAGGGCATGATGTCGGTCATCAACGTCTGTTCGCGGCTGCGATGGCCGAAATCCTCGCTCACCGCCTTGGCGAAATCCTCGGCATGATCGACCAGCAGCGCGATCGCGCGGTCGATGCGGTCGGTGCGGACCGACAGGCTTTCGGGCATCGCGGCGGTAAAGCTGGCGCGCTGCGTTTCGAGCGCGCGCTGCATCCGCGCGGTTTCGCTGGCGATATCTTCCTTGATGGCGGTGGCCATGACCCGTCTCCCCATATGATTGCGCCTGTTTGACCACGCTCTGCAGCGGGTTTCAAGTTGAAACGCGCATCGTTTAGGGCGATCCCCCTACCCCACCCCCTTTCGCAAGTGCAGCAAAGGCGCTAATCGGGCCACCGATGCCCTTTCCCCTACGGAGTCTTTTGCCATGACCGCCACCGATCCCGTCGTTTTCCTCTCCTATGCCCGCACCCCGATGGGCGGCATGCAGGGCGTGTTGTCGGACGCGAGCGCGACCGATCTCGGCGCGACCGCGGTCCGTCATCATGGGTGCCGAGGCGCTCGCCGCGGGCAGCATCGATCTCGTCGTTGCAGGCGGCATGGAGTCGATGACCAACGCCCCCTATCTGCTCAAGAAGCATCGTTCGGGCGCGCGCATCGGCCATGACACCGCCTATGACCATATGTTCCTCGACGGGCTGGAGGACGCGTATGACGCCGGCCGCGCCATGGGCACTTTCGCGCAGGACACCGCCGACGCCTATCAGCTCAGCCGCCAGGCGCAGGACGATTATTCGATCGAATCGCTGAAGCGCGCCCAGGCGGCGATCGCCGACGGCGCCTTCGCCGCCGAAATCACGCCCGTCACGCTGACCACCCGCAAGGGCGAGGTTGTCGTCGACACCGACGAACAGCCCGGCAAGGGCAACCCCGACAAGATCCCGACGCTGCGTCCTGCCTTCGCCAAGGACGGCACCATCACCGCAGCGACCAGCTCGTCGATCTCCGACGGCGCCGCCGCGGTCGTGCTGACGCGCCAGTCGGTCGCCGAAGCAAAGGGCAAGAAGCCGGTCGCGAAGCTCGTCGCACATGCCGCGCACGCGCAGGAACCCAAGGATTTCACCGTCGCCCCCGTCGGCGCGATCAACAAGGTGCTGGCGAAGGCCGGCTGGTCGATCGGCGACGTCGACCTGTTCGAAGTCAACGAAGCCTTCGCCTGCGTCGCGATGTTCGCGATGCACGACCTTGGCATTTCGCACGACAAGATCAACGTCCACGGCGGCGCGACCGCGCTCGGCCATCCGATCGGCGCCAGCGGCACGCGCATCATCACCACGCTGATCGCCGCGCTTCAGCGCCACGGCAAGAAGCGCGGTATCGCCAGCCTGTGCATCGGCGGCGGCGAAGCCACCGCGGTCGCGGTCGAGCTGGTTTGATCCGCGGATTTGCCTTGGCGCTCGCCGCATTCGCGGCGACGTCGGCGTATGCGAAGCAGACCGACGCGCCGGTCGCCCCGATGTCGGCAAGCGAGCAGGCGGCGGTCCAACTCGCGCTCAACCGCGCCGAGCAGATCTATGCCTATGATCAGGCCGCGTGGCACACGACTGATGCGTTGACCGCGGACATACCGAAGGCCCAACTCGGTACGATCCGCGGCTGGGTCGTTACGCCCGATGATCAGGACTATCGCGTCACTTATTATTCGGGCGATGCCGGCACAGCGCATCGCGCAGTATATTCGGCGGTGTGGACCGGGACCGAAGTCCGCGACCGCAAGCTGCGCGGTGCCAACGACGCCGAACTGACCGCAGAGGAAACGAGGCTGGCCGCCGCTTCCGATGCGGTAAGCGACGATGGTCGGCTTCATTGCGCCAATAGACGCTTCAACCGCGTCGTCCTGCCCGGCGACGGTGCCGATGGCGCCGATCTCGTCTATCTGCTGACCCCGCAGCTGGAAACCGGCATCGTCCCGCTCGGCGGCCACCATCGGATCGAAGTCAAGGACGGAAAAATCCTGTCGGAACGGACATTTTCGAAATCCTGCCTCAACCTGCCGATCGACGGACCGGACGGCAAAAAGACCGAAGCGCTTGTGGTGTCGCATCTCCTCGATCCCACCCCGACCGAAATCCACGCCTTCTCGGTCTATGCCGCGCGCAAACCGATATTCGTGATAACGACAGAAAATGATCGCATCTGGGCGTCCGAACTGAGCGGCGGACGGCTGCGCATCCGACTGGTAAAGTGACCACGCCGGCGCGCGGCCATATTCAACCCGCGCGACACTTTGCGACACTAATGTCCTCAAAATAAACGCGGCATTCCGGCTCCGTTCAAATCGACTCGCCTAATCCTTTTCCTGTCATCGGGCAGATCCCCTCCCCCTGACGGCAAGACAAGGAATGGCATTATGAAGAGCAAAATTCTCACCGCCGGCCTGATCGCCGCGATGATGGTACCCGCCATGGCGCAGGCCCAGACCCGCGAGCTCGCCCGCGATCGGCAGGATATTCGCCAGGAACAGCGCGACCTCAACCATGCGAAGCGCTATGGCGATCGCCATGATGTGCGCGATGCTCACCGCGACGTGCGCGACGCGAAGCGCGAATATCGCGAGGACAAGCGCGACTGGCGCCGCGACAATCGCTACCAGAACTGGCGTGCGCCGTTCAGCTATCACCGCTTCGCGGTCGGCAATTCGCTGCGTTCGACCTATTACGCCCCGACCTATCGCCTGAACTATGATGTGCGCTGGGGCGTCCCGAAGGCGGGCCGCAACCTGGCCTATGTCCGCCACTATAACGACCTGTTGCTGGTCAATGTGCGCACGGGCAAGGTGGTTCGCGTCTATTATAACCACTTCCGCTGGCGCTAAATACCAATGGTGACGAGAGAAGGGGCCGGCAGGCGACTGCCGGCCCCTTTGTCATGCGTTGCGGGTGATCAATCGCCCCATATGTGGTCGGTTTCGATCCAGCCCTTGCGGCCCTTCACGTTGAACAAGCACCAGCCGTCCTTGCAGTCGGTGATGCGGCCGACCACACCGGCCTCGGCGCGAAAGGCGATCGCCGCGGCGCCGTCGGGCTTTTCGCGCATCGGACGGATGCCGCCGGTGACGATCGCGGTGCGCGTGCGGCTGAGCAGCCGCGCCGCCATCCACCCCTGCGTCCCGTCAGGGTCCTCGATCTTGCGCCAGATATCGTGGCGCGCGACCACTTTGACGGGCAGATCCTTGCGCCGATATTCCCACACGACGGGCACATCGGGCGACGGCCCCTTGCGCATCCGCGCCTCGTCGACGCTGATCGACGCCCAATAGGGCAGTTCGGGGTCGCTTTGCGCCGCGGCGGGTCCGGTCGCCACGGCCAGCGTCAGGAAGGCGAATATCGTGCGGCTGGTCATCCGTCTGCCTTGTCAAAATCGGGGGCGCTTTTCAACCGTTCGCCGCAGCCTCGGCCCCGTTCATCCACAGCGGCTTTCGCGTCGGCGCACGCTTGGCCCTCTTGACCCCCACGCGCCGCCGCGCTCTATCGGCGCCATGCCCGATTCATCCCGCCCCAAACGCCCGCGCGTCATCGTCACCCGCCAGTTGATGCCGGCGGTCGAGGCGCGCATGGCCGAATTGTTCGACGTCGCCCTGTCAGCACACGATCACGCCTTTACCAAGGACGAACTCAAGGCCGCGGTCGCCGACTGCGACGTGCTGGTGCCGACCGTGACCGACGAGATCGATGCCGAGATCATTGGCGCGGCGGGCGATCGGCTCAAGCTGATCGCCAATTTCGGGGCCGGCGTCGACCATATCGACCTCGCCGCGGCGCGCGCGAAGGGCATCATGGTCGCCAACACCCCCGGCGTCTTTACCGAGGACACCGCCGACATGACCATGGCACTGATCCTGTCGGTCCCGCGCCGGCTGGCCGAGGGCGAAAAGCTGATGCGCTCGGGCAAATGGCAGGGCTGGGCGCCGAGCGCGATGCTGGGCCACCGCGTCGGCGGCAAATTGCTCGGCATCGTCGGCATGGGTCGTATCGGCCTTGCCGTCGCGCGGCGCGCCCGCGCCTTCGGCCTGTCGATCCACTATCACAACCGCCGCCGCCTGCCCGAAACGATCGAAGAGGAACTGGGCGCGAGCTATCATGCGAGCGTCGACACGCTGCTGCGGATCAGCGACGTGGTCACGATCCACTGTCCGCACACCGCCGAAACCCATGAGATGGTCAGCGCGGCGCGTATCGGTGCGATGAAGCCGACCGCCTATCTCATCAACACCGCGCGCGGCGAGATCGTCGACGAAAAGGCGCTGATTGCGGCGCTCAAAACCGGCCGCATCGCGGGCGCGGGGCTCGACGTCTATACGCACGAGCCCGCGGTCGACCCCGACCTGCTCGCGCTCGACAATGTCGTGCTGCTACCCCACCTCGGCTCGGCGACGATCGAGGGCCGCGAGGCGTCGGGCGAAAAGGTCATCGCCAATATCCGTGCCTGGTGCGACGGGCACCGACCGCCCGATCAGGTGCTGGAGGGGTGGGCTTAGAGGGCCCGTCGCCTCCCGCCTGCGCGGGGGCGACGGGGTCCATCAATCCCCCGTCAGAATCCGGTCGACCAGTTCCTTCACTGTCGGGGTGAAGTTGTTGGAATAAAAGGGATCGGTCTTGAAGTTGAACGCGGCGTGGCCCGCGAACATCAGATTCTGTTCAACATCGCCGCCGTGCGCGATGTCCTGCAGCGTTTTCTGGATGCAGAAGCTGCGCGGATCGGCGAGGTAGCCGGTCGAATAATCGTCATGGTCCTTCCACGCCGAAAAGCCGCAATGCGACAGGCAGCCCATGCAATCGGCCTGATCCTTGCGGATCACCGTCCTATCCTCTTCGGTGACGAAGACGACCGTATTGTCGGGCGTCTTGAGCGCGGTGGTATAGCCTTCGGCCACCCAGTCGCGCGCGCGGTCGCGGTCGTGCGGGGTCACCCAGAAATTGCGCCCCTTCACGCCGACGTCGAGCTGCGCGACATGGTCGCCCGCTTCCTGCTTCGAATAGGGAATCTGCCGCTCCGACCGCGCTTCGAGATCGCGCAGGAAAGGATTGCGCACCGCGCTCGAATAAAAGCCTGTGGGCGAGAAGCGGTGGAGCAACACATCGCCCTCGTCGAGCGTGCGCAGCCGGTCCTTCCACTCCTGCGGGATCGGGCTTTCCTGCGTCAGCAGCGGCCGCGTGCCATATTGAAAGGCGATCGAGCCCAATTCGGGATTGTCGATCCAGTCGTTCCAGTCGCGCAGATACCAGACGCCGCCCGCCATCACGATCGGCACTTCGTCCGAAATCCCCTCGGCGCGCATCGTGTCGCGCAGCGCCTTGACGCGGGGATAGGGATCTTCGGGCTTCAGCGGATCTTCGGCGTTCGACAGGCCGTTGTGCCCGCCGGCGAGCCACGGATCTTCATAGACGACCGCCGCCATCAGATGCGCGACCTTGTGATAGGCGCGCTTCCACAGCGCGCGAAACGCACGCGCCGACGAGATGATCGGCAGATAATGGACATTGTGCCGCGCGGCGATTTCGCTGAGCTTGTACGGCATCCCCGCGCCGCAGGTAACGCCAGTGATCAGCCCCTTGGTGCGTTCGAGCACGCCTTCCAATACCTGCTGCGCTCCGCCCATTTCCCAGAGGACGTTGATGTTGATCGCACCCTTGCCGCTGGCGAGGTCATAAGCGCGCTTCACCTGTTCGACCGCGCCGTCGATGGCGTAGCGGACCAGTTCTTCGTGCCGTTCGCGGCGCGTCGCAGCGCGATAGACCTGCGGTACGATCTTGCCTTCGGCGTCGTAGCTGTCGGCGTTGACCGCCGAAACGGTGCCGATCCCGCCGGCCGCGGCCCAGGCGCCGCTCGACATATGGTTGGTCGCCGACACGCCCTTCCCGCCCTCGACCAGCGGCCAGACTTCGCGTCCGCCGTAAAGGATGGGCTTCAAACCTTTGAACACTATAAACCTCTTTCTCTCCGCCGGCTGCGCAGCCGCGCGCCAGCCCCCATTTGCCGTTTCCGTAAGCGGAACCGGACCGCCTTTGTCAATCGAAGGCGGAGTCCGACCCCAGGAAACGCCCCGTAAAAACGTCATAACCTTCCAGCGCACGAGCATAGAGGCTTTGATAGCCCGCGACCATCCCGGATTCGGTGAAGCGCTCGGCGGCAACGCGCCGATTCTCCGCACCCACCGCTGCGCGCAACGCCGCATCGTCCGCAAGGCGCGCCAGCGCGGCGCGAAAACCCGCCTCATCCGCCGCGATGAACGGGCGGTTCGCCTCGCCCACCATCGCCGTCACATCGCCGACCGCCGGACTGACGACGGGCAGGCCCGCCGCCATCGCCTCGATCACCGCAATCGGTGCCTGTTCGCTCCGCGAGGAGAGCGCGAGCAGGTCGAAATGGCCGATCCATTGCGCCGGTTCGGGCATGAATCCCGCAAGCACCAGCCGGTCGGCCATGCCGCACGCCGCCGCCTCGGCGGCGATCGCCGCGCGCTCAGGCCCCTCCCCCACGATTACCAGCCGCACATGCGGCGGCAGCGCTGCAACCGCACGCACGAGGCGCGGCAGATCCTTGACCTTGCGCAGCCCCGCTACCGTCCCGATCACCACCTCGCCCGGCCGGCGGACGAAGGCCGGGATGGGCACCGATGGCGCGGCAGCATAGGCGGCCACGTCGATCCCGTTGCGGATCAGATGGATGCGATCGGGCGGCAGTTTCCACTCGTCCACCGCAATCCCGGCGAGCAGCGTTGAAGGCACGACGACCCCCGCGGCGTTTCGCAGCGCATAGCGGCGATAGAGGTTGCGCTTCCAGTTGCGCCGGACGCTTTCGTCCTCGTTGAACCCATCCTCGTGATGAATCAGGCATGGCGGCATCTGATACCACCAGCGATGCCAGTAGAGCCGGTGCGCCATCACCCCGTCCATCGCGCCCCAATTATAGCTGAGCGCCAGGTCGAAGCGGTAGATATAGGTCGCAAGATCGCGGAAACGCGCCAGCGACGGCCGCCCGGCCAGCGGCGGCGCATCGGTCGGAAAGCTGACGTCAATCCCCGGATCGATCGCATCGCGCGCGCCGAGCGCATCGGGGACCGCGGAGAGGATCGTGTGCTGCGCCCGGTCGCCCATCAGGTTCATCAGGCGAACCGCGCGCGCCTCCTTGCCGCCGAGCGAAAAGCTCGAGTGAAGGTGAAGGATGCGGACCGGATGCTCCCGCTCCTCGATCGCGCCGACTTCGGTCACGCGGCGGGAAGCGCCGCGATCCAGGCGTCGATCGCCGCGCGCGCCGCGGGCTCGTCCATCGTCGGCGCATGACCGACGCCCGGAACCTCGACCAGCGTCGCATGGGGCAGCGTGGCCTGCATTTTTGCGGCAGCCGTTCCGGCGAGAATGTCCGACAGCGCGCCGCGCAGGATCAGCACCGGTGCATCGCCAAGCGCGCGATAGGCGGGCCACAGGTCGATACCCTCCTGATCGCCGGCAAGGCGCAGCGGCGCCGCAATCTGTTTGTCGTAATCGGTGACGATGCGTCCTTCGGGGGTCAGCCGGTGGGTGCGCTTGGTGATGCGCAGCCAGTCGTGAATGTCATAGTCCGGATAAACCGCGGCGTTGAGCTCGGCATAGGCGCGCGCCGCGTGCATCCACGTCGGCTGGCTGCCGCCGGCTCCGATATAGTCGCGGATGCGATCGAGCCCTGCCGCCTCGAGTTCGGGTCCGACGTCGTTGAGCACGGCGCCGACGAGCCGTCCCGGCAGGCTGGCGGCAAGGAACATCGATACCAGCCCGCCGAGCGACGTGCCGACCGTCGCGAAACGCGCGATCGCCAGCTCGTCGAGCAGCGCGACGACATCCTGGACATAGGTCAGCGGGACATAGGTCATCGGATCCTTGGCATAGGCGCTCTCGCCCCGCCCGCGGAATTCGATCACGATCCCCCGCCGCTGCGCCGCCATATGCGGTGCGAGCGCCTCGAAATCGCGGGCGTTGCGCGCCAAGCCGGGCATGCACAGGATCGGCGGCGCCTCCGCCGCGGTCGGGGGTCCGTCATAGATGCGCGCGTGCAGGCGAACGCCATCGGCCGACCACCAGTAATGATCGCTCCATTCGCGCTGTGCATCCTGTCGCGCCAAAATTGCCCGTCCCCTTAAGCCGATACTATCCGCCTCTATCGCGAACCGCGCGCGCCGGTGCAAGCCACCCTGTCGCGCCCGTGACAATCGGCCCGCTTTCGCTGTTGCGGGGCCTATCGCGGTTGCCGCCGTACGCTTTCGCAGATAAGAGGGCGACAATGCTTTTGCCGCCCCCCAATGATCGAGCGCACCGGCGCCTTTGTGCGCCCAAATCGACGGGGGAACGGGGATGAGCGAAGACCTTCTGTCCTTCGAGCCGGCAACCGGCGCCGAATTATGGCGCGGCCGTATCAGTGACATCGACGCCGAAGTTGCAACCGCGCGCGCCGCCTGGCCCGCTTGGGCCGCGAAGCCCGTCACCTTCCGCACCGAAACGCTGCGCCGCTTTGCCGACCGGGTGAAGGCCGATGGCGAACAGCTCGCCGATCTGATCGCGCGCGAGACCGGCAAACCTTTGTGGGAAGCGCGGACCGAGGTCGAATCGGTCGCGAACAAGGTCGATATCTCGATCAAGGCCTATGCCGAACGCACCCCCAACCGCCGGATCGAAGGCGCGATGGGGCTGCGCAACGCGGTGCGCCACAAGCCGCACGGCGCGCTTGCCGTCCTCGGCCCCTATAATTTCCCCGCGCATCTGCCGAACGGCCATATCGTGCCGGCGCTGATCGCCGGCAATTCGGTGCTGTTCAAACCGTCTGAAAAAACCCCTGCCGTTGGCGCGCGGCTTGTCGAACTGCTCCACGGCGCCGGCGTTCCCGAAGAGGTCGTGCGGCTCGTCATCGGTGGACCCGACGCGGGCAAGGCGCTGGCCGCGCATCCCGGCATCGACGGATTGCTGTTCACCGGGTCGGCGCGCACCGGGGTCGCGATCAACCGCCAGTTCGCCGATCAGCCGGGGAAGATCGTCGCGCTCGAAATGGGCGGCAACAATCCGATCGTCGTCTGGGACACAGCCGACATCGCGACCGCGGCGACGATCGTCGTCCAGTCCGCTTTCCTGAGCGCTGGCCAGCGGTGCAGCAATGCCCGGCGGCTGATCGTCAAACAGGACATGGCCGACCGCCTGCTTGGCGAGGTCAAGGCGCTCGCGGGGCGGCTGATCGTCGATCACCCCCACGCCGACCCCGCCCCCTATATGGGGCCGGTGATCGATAACGAAGCCGCCGACGGCCTGACCGAGAGCTTTCTGATCCTGATGTCGAACGGCGGCCAGGTGATCCGCCACATGACGCGGCCCGATGCGAACCGCCCCTTCCTTACCCCCGGCATCATCGACGTCACCGCGATGCCCGAACGCCCCGATATCGAACTGTTCGGACCGCTGCTCCAGGTGATCCGCGTCGACAGTTTCGAAGCCGCGATTGCCGAGGCGAACAACACCGCCTTCGGCCTCTCGGCGGCGCTGATCGGCGGGACACCGCAGCTTTACGACCAATTCTGGGCGAATGCGCGCGCCGGCGTCATCAACTGGAACCGGCCGACCAACGGCGCCTCCTCGGCCGCGCCCTTCGGCGGTGTCGGCCTGTCCGGCAATCACCGGCCGAGCGCCTTTTATGCCGCCGACTATTGCGCCTATCCGGTCGCCAGCTCTGAAAGCGACGCGCTGCGCGCTTCGATCGGGGTCGGCCTGCGCGACGACGACACGCCGAAGCTGGTGACGAAGAAATATCTTTAGCCCTTCGTGATGCCGAACGGCAGGCAATTTTAGCTTCATCGCCGTAAAAAAACCCTGCTTTGCGATTTCGCCGACCCAAAGCCATCTACCCTGCATGGAAA
>LUMV01000395.1_pt2 | contig 15812 bp, 7 predicted proteins | sample 729731 | NCBI WGS metagenome assembly LUMV01 (sample SAMN03860301, study PRJNA289734) | marine metagenome | biome: seawater column; feature: ocean; material: water; isolation source: Red Sea water column Station 192 - depth 200m | place: Saudi Arabia: Red Sea | collected 2011-10-15 | depth 200 m
GGTCAGCCGCCGCAACATCGCCGCGCCGCTCGCATCCACGCCGTTGACGGCGCGCATGTCGATGACGAGGCAGGTCACCTCCTCGTGCTGGGCGATGCGCGCGAAGATTTCGTCCTCGCAATAGGCGGCATTGCCGAAATAGATCGAGCGGTCGATCCGCACGATCAGGACCGGCAGCGTGTCGATCATCACCGCATCGCGATCGACCGAGCGGAAGGACATGCCGCCATCGTCGGTGCCGACGCGGGTGACCCGCGGCAGCGAGGAGAACCAGAGGAAATGCGCAAGGCCCACGCCCGCGCCGACAGCGAGGCCCAGCCGTACGCCGAAGATCAGCGTGGCGAGAAAGGCGACGGCCACGATCGCGCCCTCGATCCGATCGTGTGCCAAGATCTGCCGGATGTCGCGCACCTTGATCAGGCCGAAGACCGCGCTGATGACGAGCGCCGCAAGCGCGGTACGTGGTAGCAGCGAGAGATAAGGCGCAAGGAACAGCAGCACTGCGAGCACGACCATCGATGCGACGATCGACGCGAGCGGACTGCGCGCTCCGCTATCCTCGACGAGCGCCGATCGGCTGAGGCTGGCCCCGACTGCATAACCGCCGGTCGCCACGGCGGCGATATTGCCGAAGCCCAGCGCCACCGCTTCGCGACTGGTGTCGAGATGGCTGCGATTGCTCCCGGCAAGCGATTTGGCGACCGCGGTCGCGGTAACAAACACGATCACCGCCACGGCCAGCGCGCTGGGCAGCAGCGCCAGCCAGAGCGCCGGTCCGCCGAGCGGCCAGGGCGGGCTTGGCAGGCCGCGCTCCACCGCCGCCACCGTGGCGACCGGCGCGGCGATCTGCGACACTGCGAAGGCAGCGGCGACGATCACGGCGAAGGGGAAGGATTTCGCCACGGCCTGACGCAATGGCGGATGCAGACCGAGCTTCCAGAGAATCGCAGCGGCGTAGCGGTTGATGAACAGCAGCGCGATAAGGCTGGCGAGCCCGATCAGCGTGGTCGCCAGGCTGAACCCGTCGAGGCCGTTCCACAGTCCTTCGAGCGCGGTCGGCAGATTGCCCGCGCGCGGGGCTTCGACGCCCAGCGAAACCAGCGCGACCGGACCCATCGACACAAAATTGCTGGTGCCGAAAACCGCATAGATGACCGGCGGCAACAGCGCGGCGAACAGACCGGTCTGCGGTGGGAGGCCCGCCAGCTGCGCATAGGCCATCGCCTGCGGCACCAGCAGGATGGCGAGGATCAGCCCGGCAATGATATCCTTGGCCAGCCCGCCCGCCGTGAGATCGGTCAGCCAGCCGAGGCGGGGTTTCAGGGCGTTTCCGATCATGGCCTTCCCTCGCCCCTGAGGCGCTATTTCCTAGGCGCCGCGTGCCGCAGCCTCCAAGCGGGTGCGCGCCGCATCCTCACCGATGAGCGGCAATAATTCGCCCATGTCGGGTCCCGATGCCTGTCCGGTCAAGGCCAAACGCAGGGGAAGAAACAAAGATTTACCCTTGCGCCCGGTCTCTTCCTTGAGCCGAGTGGTGAGCGCCCGCCACGGATCGTCCGTCCATTCCAGTGCCCCCGCCGCCAGGCCGCAATAGTCGCGATCCTCCTGCGCAAGCTCGGGCACCGGGACAGGGCCGGTCACCAGCTGCCAGATCGCCGCCGCCTCGCCGACCTTTTCGAGATTGGGCCGCACCGCATGCCACCCCGCCTCGTCCATCCCTTCAGGCAGTCGGTGGGCAATGTCGCGATACTCCATTTTGTGAACCAGCGCCGCGTTGATACGATCGAGCTCGCCATCGTCGAAGCGCGCCGGAGCGCGGCCGAAGGTCGCAAGGTCGAAGCTCTCGATCAGTAAGTCTCGATCCGCAATCGGCTCGACGGGGAGCGCGGTGCCCAGCCGCGCAAGCAGTGCTACCAGCGCCTGCGGCTCTATCCCCCGCTCGCGAAACGCATCGCAACCGAGCGAGCCGAGGCGCTTCGACAGCTTGCCCTCGCTCCCCACTAACAGAGCCTCGTGCGCGAAATCGGGCATCGTTGACGAGCCATTATGCTGCGCAGCAATGAGTGCGGTAAACATCTGAATCTGAACGGCAGTATTGGAAACGTGATCTTCGCCGCGCAGCACGTTGGTCACGCCCATTTCGAGGTCGTCGACAGCGCTCGGCAGCATATAGAGCCACGAGCCGTCGGCGCGGCGTATCACGGGGTCGGACAATTGTGCGGCGTCGAATTTCTGCTTCCCGCGCACGCCGTCCTCCCACACGATCGGCGTGTCGTGATCGAGCTTGAAGCGCCAGTGCGGCGCGATTCCGTCGACTTCCTTTGCCGCGCGATCTTCCTCGCTCAGGGACAAGGCCGCGCGGTCATAGATGGGCGGCAATCCGCGGCCGAGCTGGATCTTGCGCTTCAGCTCCAGCTCCTGCGCGGTTTCGTAGCAGGGGTAGACGCGGCCATCCGCCTTCAGGGCCTCGAACGCCGCCTCGTAATGCGCAAGCCGCTCGGACTGACGCTCCTCTCCATCGGGCTCGAGGCCGAGCCAGGCAAGATCGTCGCGGATCGCCTCGACATAGGTTTCGCGGCTGCGCTCTGCATCGGTGTCGTCGATCCGCAGCAGGAAGCGCCCGCCCGCCTTTCGCGCCAGCATCCAATTGTGCAGCGCGGTGCGGATATTGCCGACATGGAGGCGCCCGGTCGGGGACGGGGCGAAGCGGGTTACGGTGGTGTTGGCAGAGGTCATCGCCACTGCCGATAGCCGATGGCCGCGAACCTGGCGAGAGCGCAGCGATGGCCCCGTGAATGGAGCGAGCAGGTCAGCCGGCTTGCTTGCGCCTCCGCAGGATCGCCTCGCGCGCGGCGGCATAGTCGAGCACGCCGTCATCCCTGTCGGCACCCAGATCGGCGCGTGCGCGATCGAGTTCGGGTGCCGCGACCGGTTCGAGAATGAGATATCCCTGCGCCTCGTCGCAGCCCAATTCATTCAGGATATGCAATTGAGTACGGTCTTCCACCCCTTCGGCAGTGACTTCCATCCCCAGGCTCCGCCCCAAGGCGATGACGGTGCTCACGATCGCGCGGGCCGAGGCGCTGGTGGTCAGGTCCTTCACGAAGCTGCGATCGATCTTGATCCGGTCGAAGGGGAAGCGGCGCAGGTAGCTGAGCGAGGAATAGCCGGTCCCGAAATCATCGAGCGCGATCTTGACCCCCATCGCGCGCAGGCGGCTGAGAGTCGCGGCGGCGGTATCGTCGGACTGAAGGATGACGTGTTCGGTAATCTCGAATTCGATCCGGTGGGGATCGATCCCGGTCTCGGCAATCGCCTCGGCGATGGTGGGAAGAAGATCGACCGAGCGGATCTGGCTGGGCGAGAGATTGATCGAAATACGAAAATCGCCTTTCCAGGCGGCCATTTCGCTGAGGGCGCGGCGTATGACGAATTCGCCCATCTGGACGATCAGGCCGGTTTCTTCGGCAATTCCGAGAAATTCGTCCGGGCCCAGGAGTCCGCGTTCGGGATGGTCCCACCTAACCAACGCCTCATACGCCGCCGTGCGCCCCGTTCCGATGTCGATCACCGGCTGATAATGGACGCGCAAGCCCCCTGTATCGAGAGCCGTGCGAAATTCCTGTTCGGTCCGGCGACGTTGCTGAACCCTGGCATCGAGGGCGTGGTCGAACAGGGCGAGTTGCCCCCTGCCCTTCGTCTTTGCGGCGACGATAGCGAGATCGGCCCGCCGGACCAGTTCCTCAGCTTCGCAGGCTTCCTCGGTACAGCGGGCGATCCCGACGCTGCCCGACACGGCAATCTGACGCCCTTCGATCACGAAGGGCTGGCGCACGGCATCGAGCAAGCGATGTCCGCGTTCGATCAGCATACCATCGCCCAGCGCGCTTTCGATGATGATCGCGAATTCGTCCGCAGCGAGCCGGGCGACGAGATCCGCTTCCCGCAGCTGGGCCTTCAGACGCTTGGCAACTTCGCACAGGATCGCGTCGGCAGTCCGATGCCCGTAGGTGTCGTTGATGGCCTTGAAATCGTCGAGGTCGAGATAGAACAGCGCGATTTTTCGGGATTGTTTTGCGAGAAGGCCCATCTTGCCGCGCAAATGCTCATTGAGCGCATGCCGATTGGCGAGCCCTGTAAGGTCGTCATGCATGGCGAGATAATGCACACGTTTTTCGGTCCGCAGCGCTTCCGTAACGTCGCGGAGAACGCCGGTGACGTATCCGTCCGACCGCGGGCGACCGCTGACCCGCCAGATGCGAATTTCGCCCTGTATTTCGAGCTTCACGATCTCGTCGCGAAACGGCGTCCGGTTGGTCAGCAGATCCAGCAGACGCGTACGATGGGATCCTTCGAGGAACAGGTCGGCGAAGGGCATGCCCTCGAGCGCATCGATGTCCTGTCCGACGAAATTGGCAAGCCGTTGCGAGACGTCCCGCAATCGGCCGCGCGGGCCGACCGACCACAAGGAATCCTGTGCCTGCGTCTCATATTCGTCGAGCAAGAGGCGGACCGTAAGCTCGCTTTCCTGGCGCGTTATCTCGTTGTGCACCTCTTCGACAAAGGCGCGATCCTGCATGATCGTGAAGCGGAAGAGGACCACTGCATAGGGCACCATCAGAAGGCCGACCCATACTGCTTCCGGGCCGGCCACTACCAGCGCACTCAGGATGATGCCGATCGTCGTCGCGACGAGGTGGACGATGCTCGCGCGCGGTACTCCGCGGTGCAGCAGGATGGTTCCGACGAAGATCAGCGCCGCTATCAGGATCAGCAGAGCGAGGCGTTCCCCCTCTGCATACCCGGCGAAAAGCACGAAGCTCGCAGCCCAGAAAACGGATGTAGCAGCTTTCGATCCGACTAGGCGCGCAAGTTGTGTCCGTATCTGCCGATCGTCGAGCAGGTCCGCATCGCACCCCCGAATGATCACGAAGCGAGTCGCGAACAGGAACGCTGCCCCCGTCAGCCACGCCAAAAGTATCGCATTGGGCACGAAGCCGTAGAACGCGGCGGCGAGTATGGCGGCCGACAGACCGGTCGCGATCTGCGAGAACGACCCCGCTGCAGTGGCCGCCCGCAAGCGCCGCTCCCGAACGAGCGCCGCGCTATCGCGAATTTGCGTCACCCTGCACCCCACTCGACGCCTCCGTGACCGATCCGCCGGGAGCATTGCCGCGCCTGGCCGAATCGAGTCGGTCATCCAATCGCACTTCCAAAGGCTCTCCCTGCCCGGAATCGATGCGACCCAATCGATACCGAGTGATCATTTAACAAATTATATAGGAAATCAATACGATAGGCACGGCAGTCTGAAAAAGGCCGCCGACCGGAACGAAAAAGCCCCGCCGGAGGGTCGCTCCGGCGGGGCCAATTCCAAGAGAAACACGCGAGTCGCGGCTTATTCGCCGTCGGCGGCTTCCTCGTTCAGATATTCGCCCGCATCGGCATCGGTGCCGTGCGTTTCGCCTTCCATCCGGGCCAGCGGATCGTCGCCGATCGCCGCGTCCGCATCCTGAGCGAGTTCGGCTTCGCGTTCCTCGTCGGCAGTCTGGGCGGCCAGGATCGCTTCCTGCGCCTTCTTCCACTGGGCGCGCAGGGCGGCATCGCGGCTGGAGGCGGTGATGCGCATCCGGTTCATGCCCGCGCCGGTTCCGGCGGGGATGAGACGGCCCACGATCACGTTTTCCTTCAGACCGATCAGCGTGTCCTTCTTGCCTTCGACCGCGGCCTGCGTGAGCACGCGCGTGGTTTCCTGGAACGAAGCCGCCGAGATGAACGAACGGGTCTGGAGCGACGCTTTGGTGATCCCGAGCAGGATCGGCGTGCCTTCTGCCTTCTTCTTGTTGCGGCCCAGCTTGGCGTTGTACTCGTCCATTTCGGTGCGATCGACCTGTTCGCCCGGCAGCAGCGTAGTGTCGCCGCCATCGGTGATCTCGACCTTCTGCAGCATCTGACGAACGATCGTCTCGATGTGCTTGTCGTTGATCTTCACGCCCTGGAGTCGATAGACTTCCTGGATTTCGTTCACGAGATATTCGGCCAGCGCCTCGACGCCCATGACTTCGAGGATGTCGTGCGGGTTGGGCGAACCGGAAATCAGGGTGTCCCCCTTCTTCACGAAGTCGCCTTCCTGCACGTCGATCACCTTGGTCTTGGGGATCAGGTATTCCACCGCATCACCCTCTTCCGGGACGATCGCGATCTTGCGCTTGGCCTTGTATTCGCGGACGAATTCGATCTTGCCGGAAATCTTGGCGATGACCGACATGTCTTTGGGCAGGCGCGCCTCGAACAGTTCAGCGACGCGCGGCAGACCACCGGTGATGTCGCGGGTCTTGGCGGCTTCGCGGCTGGCACGGGCGAGAATGTCGCCCGCTTCGACCTGCTGGCCGTCCTCGACCGACATCGTGGTGCCCGGCGCCAGCATGTAGCGCGCGGCTTCGGTCTCGTCCCCGGCTTCGTTGAAGAGAGTGATGCGCGGACGCAGCTCTTCCTTCTTCTTGCGACCGGTCGCCCGGTTTTCGGTCACGACGCGCTGGGCGATGCCGGTGGCATCGTCGACGCGCTCTTCGAGGGTGGAGCCTTCGACCAGATCCTGGAAGCGGACCACACCCGACTGTTCGGTGATGATCGGAAGCGAGAACGGATCCCACTCCGCCAGGCGACCGCCCTCTTCGACCTGCTCGCCATCCTTGTGCATCAGCATGGTACCATACGGCACCTTGTGGATTTCACGTTCGCGGCCTTCGCTATCGATCACCGCCAGCTCGCCGTTGCGGGCGAGCGACAGGATGCGACCGCGCTTGTCGGTGATGGTCGGCATGTCGCGATAGACGACCTTACCGGCCGACACCGCTTCCAGGTGGCTGGTTTCGTTGAGCTGCGCCGCACCGCCGATGTGGAAGGTACGCATGGTCAGCTGCGTGCCCGGTTCCCCGATCGACTGCGCTGCGATGACGCCCACGGCCTCGCCGATATTGACCGGCGTACCGCGCGCAAGGTCGCGTCCGTAGCAGGTCGCGCAAACGCCCTGTTCGGCTTCGCAAACCAGCGGCGAGCGGATCTTGGCGACCTGCACTTCGGCTTCCTCGATGGCCTTGACCATAGGTTCGTCGAGCAGCGTACCGGCCTTGGCGATGACTTCGCCGGTGGCGGCGTTCACCGCATCTTCGGCCAGGGTGCGGCCCAAGATACGTTCGCCGAGCGAAGCGATCACCGAACCGCCCTGAACGATGGCGCGCATGTCGAGCGCGTTCTCGGTCTTGCAGTCCTCCACCACGATCGTGCAATCCTGCGACACGTCGACCAGGCGGCGCGTCAGGTAGCCCGAGTTCGCCGTCTTCAACGCCGTATCCGCAAGGCCCTTGCGGGCGCCGTGGGTGGAATTGAAGTATTCGAGGACGTTGAGGCCTTCCTTGAAGTTCGAGATGATCGGGTTCTCGATGATCTCGCCCGACGGCTTGGCCATCAGGCCGCGCATACCAGCGAGCTGCTTCATCTGCGCGGGGCTGCCACGCGCACCGGAGTGCGACATCATGTAGATCGAGTTGATCTGTGCCTGCTTGCCGTCATCGTCGATCGGCTGCGACTTGATCTCGTCCATCATGGCTTCCGCCACCTGATCGCCGCAACGGCTCCAGGCGTCGATCACCTTGTTGTACTTCTCCTGCTGCGTGATCAGGCCGTCCTGATACTGCTGCTCATAATCGGCGACGAGCGACTTGGTCTCCTCGACCATCCCGACCTTGCTTTCGGGGATGATCATGTCGTCCTTGCCGAACGAGATGCCAGCCTTGAACGCGTGGCGGAAGCCCAGCGTCATGATCGCATCGGCGAACAGCACCGTGTCCTTCTGGCCGGTGTGGCGATAGACCTCGTCGATCACGTCGGCGATGTCCTTCTTCGTCAGCAGACGGTTGACGATATCGAAGGGCACCTTGTGGTTCTTGGGCAGGCATTCGCCGATCAGCATGCGTCCAGCGGTCGTCTCGAACCGCTGCATCGAAATCGCACCGCTCTCGTCGGCCTGCGGAACGCGGGCGAGGATCTTGGTGTGGAGCGAAACCTGCTTGGTCTCCAGCGCCTGGTGCACTTCGGCCATGTCCGAGAACATGGGCAGCTTTTCGACCTTTTCGCCCTTGTCGTTCTCGACGAATTCGGGCGTCTTCTCCTGCCGTTCCATCGACAGGTAATAGAGGCCGAGGACCATGTCCTGCGAGGGGACGATGATCGGCTTGCCGTTGGCGGGCGAGAGGATGTTGTTGGTCGACATCATCAGCACGCGCGCTTCCAGCTGGGCCTCGAGGCTCAGCGGAACGTGCACGGCCATCTGGTCGCCATCGAAGTCGGCGTTGAACGCGGCGCAGACCAGCGGGTGAAGCTGGATCGCCTTACCCTCGATCAGGACAGGTTCGAAGGCCTGAATGCCGAGACGGTGAAGCGTCGGTGCGCGATTCAGGAGAACGGGATGCTCGCGAATGACTTCGTCGAGGATGTCCCAGACTTCCTTGCGCTCCTTCTCGACCCACTTCTTCGCCTGCTTGAGAGTCATCGAGAGACCCTTGGCGTCGAGGCGGGCGTAGATGAACGGCTTGAACAGTTCGAGCGCCATCTTCTTGGGCAGGCCGCACTGGTGCAGCTTGAGTTCCGGCCCGGTCACGATGACCGAACGGCCCGAATAGTCGACGCGCTTACCCAGAAGGTTCTGGCGGAAGCGGCCCTGCTTGCCCTTGAGCATGTCGCTGAGCGACTTCAGCGGACGCTTGTTGGCGCCCGTGATGACGCGGCCGCGACGGCCGTTGTCGAACAGGGCGTCGACCGCTTCCTGCAGCATGCGCTTTTCGTTGCGCACGATGATGTCGGGCGCGCGCAGTTCGATCAGGCGCTTCAGACGGTTGTTGCGGTTGATGACGCGGCGATAGAGATCGTTGAGATCCGACGTCGCGAACCGGCCGCCGTCGAGCGGGACCAGCGGGCGCAGTTCCGGCGGGATGACCGGGATCACTTCGAGGATCATCCATTCGGGGCGATTGCCCGATTCGATGAAGCTTTCGACGACCTTCAAACGCTTGATGATCTTGGCGGGCTTGAGCTTGGACTTGGTGGTCGCAAGCTCTTCCATCAGATCGTCGCGCTCACGCTCGAGGTCGAGATCCATCAGCATGGTCTTGACCGCGGACGCGCCGATATCGGCGGTGAAGCCGTCTTCGCCGTATTCGTCCTGCGCTTCGAGGAGGTCGTCCTCGCTCAGCAGCTGGAATTTCTCGAGCGGGGTCAGGCCCGGCTCGGTGACGATGTAGCTTTCGAAATACAGCACGCGCTCGAGCTGCTTGAGCTGCATGTCGAGCAGCAGGCCGATGCGCGAAGGCAGCGACTTCAGGAACCAGATATGCGCGACCGGCGCGGCCAGTTCGATATGGCCCATGCGCTCGCGGCGGACCTTGGTGACGGTGACTTCGACGCCGCACTTTTCGCAGACGACGCCCTTGTACTTCATGCGCTTGTACTTGCCGCACAGGCACTCGTAGTCCTTCACCGGACCGAAGATACGCGCGCAGAACAGGCCGTCACGCTCGGGCTTGAACGTGCGATAATTGATCGTTTCCGGCTTCTTGATTTCGCCGAAGCTCCACGAGCGAATGCGCTCGGGGCTGGCGATGCCGATCTGGATCTCGTCGAAGGTTTCGGGCTTCGCGAGCTGGTTGGTGAATTTGGTCAGTTCGTTCATGTCTCAATTCCCTTTGAGGGATAAATCAGGGGAAGTATCGTCGCCCTTGACGATGGCTTCGTAGACCTTGGTCCGCCCGATCACGTCGTCCGACTTCACGGTGAGGATTTCCTGCAGCGTGTACGCCGCACCGTAGGCCTGGAGCGCCCAGACCTCCATCTCACCGAAGCGCTGGCCGCCGAACTGCGCCTTACCGCCCAGCGGCTGCTGGGTGACGAGCGAGTACGGACCGATCGAACGGGCGTGGATCTTGTCGTCCACAAGGTGGTGCAGCTTGAGCATGTAGATGATGCCCACAGTCACCTTGCGGTCGAACGCCTCGCCGGTGCGGCCATCATAGAGGACCGACTGGCCCGAGCTGTCGAGCCCGGCCTTTTCCAGCTGGATCGTCACGTCGCTCTCGCGCGCGCCGTCGAACACCGGGGTGCCCATCGGAACGCCCGCCCGCAGGTTTCCGGCGAGTTCGACCACCTCTTCCACCGACCGATTGTCGATGTCGTCGTGATACTGCTCGCCATAGACGTCCTTGAGGCGATCCACGACCGCTTCGGGCGGCTTGGCCTTGGAATAGTCCTCCGCCGCATTGGGATTGGCGGCCTTCCAGTCTTCCAGCGCCGTCCCGATCTGCATGCCCAGATTGCGGGCCGCCATGCCGAGATGGGTTTCGAAGATCTGTCCGACGTTCATGCGCGAAGGCACGCCCAGCGGGTTGAGCACGATATCGACCGGCGTCCCGTCTTCGAGGAACGGCATGTCCTCGGCAGGCAGGATGCGGCTGATGACGCCCTTGTTCCCGTGGCGGCCGGCCATCTTGTCGCCCGGCTGCAGCTTGCGCTTCACCGCCACGAACACCTTGACCATCTTGAGCACGCCCGGTGCCAGTTCGTCGCCCCGCTCGAGCTTTTCCTTACGGTCGGCGAACTTGTCGTCGATCAGCTTGACCGCCTGATCGTACTGGGTCTTCACCGCTTCGATCTGGGTCTGGCGATTGTCGTCGGCCACCGCGAACTTGAACCATTCGTGGCGATCGACGCCTTCGAGCAGCTCCTCGTCGATTTCCGAACCCTTCTTCACGCCCTTGGGCGCTGCCGAAGCCGTCTGGCCGAGCAGCATGTCCTTGAGGCGGTTGTAGGTCGCACGGTTGAGGATGGAGCGTTCGTCCGCCGCGTCCTTGCGGAGGCGTTCGATTTCCTCGTTCTGGATCGCGCGCGTACGGTCGTCGATCTCGATGCCGTGGCGGTTGAAGACGCGAACTTCGACCACGGTCCCGGCCACGCCCGGCGGCAGGCGAAGCGAGGTGTCGCGCACGTCGCTGGCCTTTTCGCCGAAGATGGCGCGCAGAAGCTTTTCTTCCGGCGTCATCGGGCTTTCGCCCTTGGGCGTGATCTTGCCCGCCAGGATGTCGCCCGGATGCACTTCGGCGCCGATATAGACGATGCCCGCTTCGTCGAGGTTGCGCAGCGCTTCCTCGCCGACATTGGGAATGTCGCGCGTGATGTCTTCCGGGCCCAGCTTGGTGTCGCGAGCCATGACTTCGAATTCCTCGATATGGATCGAGGTGAACACGTCATCCTTCACGATGCGTTCGCTGATCAGGATCGAGTCTTCGTAATTGTACCCGTTCCACGGCATGAAGGCGACGAGGCTGTTGCGGCCCAGCGCCAGCTCGCCGAGATCGGTCGAGGGACCGTCGGCGATGATGTCACCAGCTTCGACCGCGTCGCCCACCTTCACCAGAGGACGCTGGTTGATGCAGGTATCCTGGTTCGAACGCTGGAACTTCTGCAACGTGTAGATGTCCACGCCCGACTGGCCGGCTTCGACCTCGCCGATGGCGCGGATCACGATGCGGGTCGCGTCGACCTGGTCGACCACGCCGCCGCGCGTCGCGGTGATCGGTGCCGACCCAGGGCGCTTCCGCCTTCACGAGCGGAACGGCCTGGCGCTGCATGTTGGCGCCCATCAGCGCGCGGTTGGCGTCATCGTTTTCCAGGAACGGAATGAGCGAGGCACCGACCGAGACGAGCTGCTTGGGGCTGACGTCCATCAGCGTGATGTTTTCGCGCGGCGCCATCAAGTTGTCGCCGCTCTGACGCGCAGAGACCAGCTCTTCCACGAAGCCGCCATTCTCGTCGAGTTCGGCGGACGCCTGCGCGACGGTGTGCTTCTGCTCTTCCATCGCGGACAGGTAGATCACCTCGTCGGTGACCTTGTTATCCGTCACCACGCGATACGGCGTTTCGATGAAGCCGTATTTGTTGACGCGCGCGAAGGTCGAGAGCGAGTTGATCAGACCGATGTTCGGGCCTTCCGGCGTTTCGATCGGGCAGATACGGCCATAGTGAGTCGGGTGAACGTCGCGGACTTCGAAGCCTGCGCGCTCACGCGTCAGACCGCCCGGCCCGAGCGCGGAGACGCGGCGCTTATGCGTCACTTCCGAAAGCGGGTTGGTCTGGTCCATGAACTGCGAAAGCTGGCTGGAGCCGAAGAACTCGCGCACGGCAGCCACGGCGGGCTTGGCGTTGATGAGATCGTTCGGCATCACCGTGCTGACATCGACCGAGCTCATGCGCTCCTTCACGGCGCGCTCCATGCGCAGCAGGCCGACGCGGTACTGGTTTTCCAGCAGCTCGCCCACCGAACGCACGCGGCGATTGCCGAGATTGTCGATGTCGTCGACTTCGCCCTTGCCGTCCTTAAGGTTCACCAGCTCCTTCACCACCGCGAGGATGTCTTCCTTGCGCAGCGTGGTAACGGTGTCCTCGGCATCGAGGTCGAGGCGCATGTTGAGCTTCACGCGGCCGACGGCCGACAGGTCGTAGCGGTCGCCATCGAAGAACAGGCCTTCGAACAGCGCTTCGGCGGTTTCCTTGGTCGGCGGCTCGCCCGGACGCATGACCTTGTAGATCGCCTCCAGACCTTCGTCGCGGTTTTCCGCCTTGTCAGCCTGAAGCGTGTTGCGCATCCACGGGCCGGTGTTGACGTCGTCGATGTCGAGCAGGTCGATCCGGTCGATGCCCGCAGCGTCGAGCTTTTCGAGGTTCTCGGGCGAGACTTCCTCGCCAGCTTCGATGTAGATGCGGCCCGTGCTCTCGTCGATCATGTCGCGTGCGGCGTAGCGGGCAAAGATTTCCTCGGTCGGCAGCAGCAGCGTCTCGAGGCCGTCCTTGGCCGCCTTGTTCGCGGCGCGCGGGCTGATCTTGTCGCCAGCCTTGAAGACTTCTTCGCCGGTCTTGGCGTCGATCAGCGGGAAGGCGGGCTTGTGGCCGCGCCATGCTTCGGGGACGAACGGGATCTGCCAACCGTCCTTGGCGCGCTCCCAGGTCTTCTTTTCGTAGAAAACGTCGAGGATGTCTTCGCTATCGAGGCCGAGCGCGAACAGCAGCGAGGTGACCGGCAGCTTGCGCTTGCGGTCGATACGCACGTTGACGATGTCCTTGGCGTCGAATTCGAAATCGAGCCACGAGCCGCGATACGGAATGATGCGCGCCGCGAACAGCAGCTTGCCCGAGCTGTGGGTCTTGCCGCGATCGTGGTCGAACAGGACGCCCGGCGAACGGTGCATCTGCGAGACGATGACGCGCTCGGTCCCGTTGATGACGAAAGTGCCGTTGCCCGTCATCAGGGGCATGTCGCCCATATAGACGTCCTGCTCCTTGATATCGAGCACGGAGCGGGTTTCGGTTTCCTGATCCACCTCGAACACGATCAGGCGCAAGGTCACCTTCATCGGGGCGGCATAGGTGATGCCGCGCTGGCGGCATTCGACGATGTCGTATTTCGGCGGCTCGAGCTCGTAATTGACGAAGTCGAGTTCGGCGGTGCCGGCGAAGTCGCGGATCGGAAAGACGCTGCGCAGGGTCTTTTCCAGGCCGGAGACGTAATCGATCTCCTTGTTCGAGCGCAGGAACTGCTCGTAGCTCTCGCGCTGCACCTCGATCAGGTTCGGCATGTCGACGACTTCGTGGATGTCGCCGAAGATCTTGCGGATGCGCCGCTTCGCGGTGCCCGATGCCTTGGCATGGGGGGCCTTGTTCTGAGGGGCCTTCGCCTTGGTAGCCATAAGGGTGCTCTCGCCTTTTTCTAGCAATGCCTGGCCTGCCCTGGACGGGAGGCCGCAAATTCAACTCTCGCGCTGAAGAAACCATGCCGACGCGAACAAGCCGCAGCGGATCATCAACCCTCCCTCGGATCGGGATCGGGCCGACAGCTGCAGCTCTTTTCAAGCGTCGCGATATGGAAACGCCGCTTCCATCCTGGTCCCGATTCCCGCGCATGAATCGGACTCGCTCGAAGCGTGCGGTCGGGGCAGCATATAGGGGGCGGGACGCCGGGGGTCAACCGGCGGGAGACCACGTTCGGGCCTGAAATGGTGGGGTCGAAAGAAGGCCGGGCGTTGACACGTGTGACACGCCATCTCGCCGCAAAACGATATGCGATTTATCGATTGACGATAAATTCGAGCCCGGCCATATCGAATTTCGATAAACGATTCGAGGCGGGGTTCGATTATGATCAAGGTGGCGATCTGGGTGTTGCGGGCAGCCAATTGGCTGAACTGGATCATGGGGGCGCTGTTCGCCCTGCTGCTGGCAATGATGGCCATTTGGATGCGAGAAGGAATAGTTGTCCCATTGAATCCAAAATTCCCAGCAAAGGTCGTGATAAATTTAGTGTCAAATTTTGGGTCTTTTTTCAGGGCGCTGCTCACCATCAATCTGGTCGATCTCGCCTTCGGTCAGGTCTCCATCTGGGCGAGCGAGGCGAGCGGCGAATATCTCGGCTGGTCGCTCTCTTTGACCGGCTGGTTCGCCGTGCCGCTGCTGCTCATCCTGGCGCGCATTTTCAAGGAAGGCGCGATCATGCGCGACGATCTGGAGGGCACGGTCTGATGGCCATCAGAGTCAAGCTCGACGAGCTGCTGCACGAGCGGCGCATGACACTGACCGATCTGGCCGACCGGGTCGGCCTGACGCTCGCCAATTTGTCGATCCTGAAGACGGGCAAGGCGAAGGCGATCCGCTTTTCCACGCTCGATGCGATCTGCCGCGAGCTTCAGTGCCAACCGGGCGATCTGCTCGCCCATGACGAGGGGGAATGACATCATGTGGGCCGACATCAAGGCAATCTATCGCAATGCGGGGCGTTTCGCTCTGGCCTTCCCGCTGCTGTTCCTGATTCCGGTGCTCGTGGAAATGGCGCAACACGTCGTCGAGATACAGGCCGGGATGTATCTGAACGAGGCAGGCGCGAAGGCGGCGGAGGGCGATCCGGTGCGGCTCTGGTTCGGCTTCGCCAAGACGCTGGCCATCGGACTGCCGAGCTATTGGTTCGTCCGCTACCTGCTGCTCGGCGATGCGGCGCGCGCCGTGCGGATCGAATGGCCCGCCATCGGACTGTGGCTGGTCGTATTCGCTCTCTCCGCGATCCAGGCCTGGTGGTCGCTGTTCGGCCCCGAATTCCTCGCGCCGCTGGGCCTCGACGGGCCGATCGCGGATGCCGGGACCGGTATCGTGCTTCAGGTGGCGATGATCTATCTGACCGTCTGGACCGTGGCCTGGGCGCTCGGCAATGCGCGGATCGGCCCCGTCCGTTCGGTCGCCATCATGAACGGATCGTTCTGGTACGCGCTCGGTCTGTTCGTCGCGGGCTTCGTGCCCCTGATGATCCCGCATTACGGCCTGGCCATCGTGGCGGTCGTCTGGGCTCCGCCGGGGCTCGACTGGGCGCTGATGATCGCGGATTCGCTGGTGGTAGGGTTTCTCGCGCTGACGATCGCCGGATCGAGCGCACTCGCCGCGCGCCGCGCTGCCAGGCGCAAGGGGGTGGACCTGACGCCCGCTCGTCTTTCCGTGAAGGAGGCTGCGCCCGCATGAGTATTTCTTACCGGCAGGTAAAATTCCTCTTGGCACGAATCTCAAATAAGGCGATAATGTGACGGCCAATCGCGGCAAGCCATTTCGGCGCGCCCTAACCGGCAAAGGAATCAAATCATGAAGAAGTTCGCTCTCATTGCTCTGCCGCTCGCTTTCGGCCTCGTCGCTTGCGACAACGCCGCGGAAGACACCGTCGAAGAGCCCATGGC
>LUMV01000636.1_pt1 | contig 15730 bp, 14 predicted proteins | sample 729731 | NCBI WGS metagenome assembly LUMV01 (sample SAMN03860301, study PRJNA289734) | marine metagenome | biome: seawater column; feature: ocean; material: water; isolation source: Red Sea water column Station 192 - depth 200m | place: Saudi Arabia: Red Sea | collected 2011-10-15 | depth 200 m
GAATAGAGCACGCCCATACCGCCATGCTTGATGCCGTCTTCATTGCCGGTGACGATGCAGCCGCCGACCTTGCCGTAGAACACGTACTGGCCCTTGTCGTTGGTCTGGCCCGAATGCGCGTAGAGGCGCTCGATCAGTCGCTGGCAGACCGAGCTTTTCTCCCCCAGCCAGATCGGCGTGCCGACGATCAGGATGTCGGCGGCCTCGACCTTTTTCCAGATCGCGGGCCAGTCGTCGCGCTCGGCGCCCTGTTCGGTCATGTCGGGATAGACGCCCGGCGCAATCGTGTGATCGACCAGCCGCACCTGTTCCAGCGCCACCTCGTTGCGCACGAGGATCGCCTCGGCAACGCCCAGCAACTTGTCGGTATGCGAACCGCCGGGGCTGGGCTTGAGCGTGCAATTGATGGTCAACGCCTTGAGATCCGAAAAGTCGGTGGTGTTGTCGTCGCACAGTTTGCGCTGGGTATCGTCGAGCATGCGTCCTCCTTGGGTCTGGTGAAACTACGCATGGGCGGCGCGATAGTTACCGCGCGGCATCCGCGGCTTGCCTTGCTTTGCGCGAAGCCCGCCACCGCGGCCGTCCTGTGCGCCCGCAAGACTGCGGATTTTGTTGACCCCGCAGTTGCAGGGGTTGGGGGCCTTTTGTATGCGCCGCATACGAATGCAGTACCACTACCAGCGACGGGGTTTCCAGATGACGTTCGATGAAATGAAGGCGCGTATTGCCGAGGGCCAGGGCTTTATCGCGGCGCTCGACCAGTCGGGCGGTTCGACCCCCAAGGCACTGGCCGGTTACGGTGTTGCCGAAGATGCCTGGACCACCGAAGACGAGATGTTCGGCCTGATCCACGAAATGCGCCAGCGGATCATCGAAAGCCCCTGCTTCGGCAATGGCAAGGTCATCGGCGCGATCCTGTTCGAAAAGACCATGGAAGGCGCCAGCGGCGGCAAGAGCGTGCCCGCGCGGCTCAAGGAACGCGGCATCGTGCCCTTCCTCAAGGTCGACAAGGGCCTGGCCGAGGAACGCGACGGCGCGCAGCTGATGAAGCCCAATCCGGGCCTGGAAAACATGTGCAACCGCGCGCGTGAGCTGGGCGTCTTCGGCACCAAGATGCGGTCGGTGATCAAGTCGGCCAATCCGGTCGGGATCAAGGAAGCCGTCCGCCAGCAATTCGCCGAAGGTGCGCGCATCCTGTCCTGCGGCCTCGTCCCCATGCTCGAGCCGGAATACGACATCACCGCCGCCGACCGCGCCGAGGGCGAGAAGATCATGCTCAAGCTGTCGATCCCCAAGGAAGCCGGGATCTATGGCGGTCTGACCAACCATCCCAAGGTGCTGCGCGTGGTCGCGCTCTCGGGCGGCTATTCGACCGAGGAGGCCTGCAGCGAGCTGGCCAAGAACCCCGGCATGATCGCCAGCTTCAGCCGCGGCCTGCTGCAGGATCTGCGCGCCACGCAGAGCGACGAGGAATTCGACGGCACACTGTCGGGCGCGATCGACCAGATCCACGCCGCCAGTGTTGCCTGAACGCTACTGGCGTTCGAAGACGAACCGATAGTCGCCGGCGGGGATGTCTCCGCCGGCCGTCGGCAACGGAGCAGCAGTGGCCAGCACATAGGTGCGGCCCATCACTTCGTAGGGATCGCCCAGCGTCAACGGGGCGGTCTGCGTCCAGTGCGTGGCCGCGATGCGCGTCGACACGGTCAGTTCGCCCCCGTGGAAGCACTGCACGTCCGCCGGGCAGCGCGTGTCCTCGATGATCGCCAGCGGCGTCAGGATCGCATCGCCCGCCCACACCGGGCTGCCGATGGCGACCGCGCTGCCCTGGCTGGCGGCATCGCCATTGCCGCGGGGCGTATCGGGAATGATGGCGCAGGCGGCGGTCAGCGGGGCGATCAGGGCGGCGGCGAGATAGGCTTTCATGCCTGCGGTAGAGGCGCCGGCTGCTTTCGTATCGCTGAACAGGTGACGCGGCGCGGCAATGGTCTTATGGGCGCCAGCCATGACCGATTGCCAATTGTACCTGATCTCTCCGCTCGATGTGACGGGCGACTTTCCCCAACGTCTCGAGCGCGCGCTGGATGCCGGGCCCGGACTGGTCACCGCCTTCCAGTTCCGCGTCAAGGATATCGACCAGCACGAAGCTGCGCGGCTGGCCGAACCGCTGCAGGCGATCTGCGCGGCCCGCGACGTGGCCTTCATCGTCAATGACGATGTCGCGCTGGCCAAGCGGCTCGGCGCCGATGGCGTGCATTTGGGGCAGGGCGATGGCGATGTCCGCGATGCGCGCGAGGAACTTGGCCGCGAAGCGCAGATCGGGGTGACCTGCCATGCCTCGCGCCATCTCGCGATGGAAGCGGGCGAGGGCGGGGCCGATTACGTGGCGTTCGGCGCTTTCTTCGACAGCACCACCAAGGCGAGCGAGCACCGGCCCGAGCCGGAGATCCTCGAATGGTGGAGCACGGTGTTCGAAATCCCCTGCGTGGCGATCGGCGGGATCACGCCTGCCAATTGCGCGCCGATCGTGGCGGCGGGTGCGGACTTCCTGGCCGTGTCCGGCGCGGTCTGGAACGGCGATGAAGTCGCAGCGGTCAAGGCCTTCGCCCAGCGGATCGGCGCGGAGCAAAACGGGGCGGCGTGAGTTGGCTATCCTGAAAGGGCGGTAAAGCCCTGACTTCAGGAGCTCTACCCATGCGCAATTTCATCCTCGCCACCGTGTCCTCGCTCGCGCTGGTCGCTTGCGGCGGGCAGGAACCCGATGCTTCGCCCGAAGCCGCGACCGAGACCGCCGCTGCGAGCGGCAGCGAGCATGGCTACGAAACGCGCGGCAGCAACAATCTGGCCGACACCATGGCGTCGGACGATGCGCGCTACATGGCTGATGGCGCGACGCCGGACAGCGACGCGGCGAACGACATTCCCGATGCGACCGAACGGCCGGTCATGCAGGCGCAGGTCGTGCTCGACCGTATCGGCTTCGGCCCCGGCGTGATCGACGGCAAGATGGGCATGAGCACCGAAAACGCGCTGCGCGGTTTCCAGGAGGCTAGCGATCTCGAGGTGACGGGCAGACTGGACCAGCCGACCAAGACCGCGCTGGCCGAATGGGAGCGGATCCCCGCCACCCGCGTGGTGACGGTACCCGACAGCTGGGCGAAGGCCGAATACACCGACATGCCCGACACCGTGGCCGGCAAGGCGAAGCTCGACCGATTGGGCTACAAATCGCTCGATGAACGGCTGGCCGAACGGTTTCACACTACCGTCGAGGTGCTGCGCGAACTGAACCCGGGCGGACGACCGGCGGGCAGCAGCGCCTCCGCCGACGCTGGCGCCAATGCGCAGGCCGCGGACGGGCAGGCCGGCGGCGGCTATTTCATGGCCGGGCAGCAATTGCGCGTACCCAATATCGGCGGGGATCGGATCGCGCCGGGGGCGATCGCCGATGCCGACTGGCAGCGCACGCTCGCCTCGCTCGGCGTCGGCTCCGAACAGACCGCGGTCGACCGGATCGTCGTCAGCAAGGCGGGCAAGACGCTCAAGGCCTATAACGGGGACAAGCTGGTGGCGCTGTTCACCGTCAGCTCGGGATCGAGCGAGTTCCCGCTTCCGCTGGGCGAATGGGATATCGTCGGCGAAGCCTACAACCCGCCCTACAGCTACGATCCCGAAGTGCTCGGCAATGGTGACGGCGAAACCTATACGCTTGCCGCGGGGCCCAACTCGCCAGTGGGCGTCGTGTGGATCGACCTGAGCAAGGAACATTACGGTATCCACGGCACGCCCGACCCTGAAACCATCGGCCGCGCGCAGTCGAGCGGCTGTGTCCGGCTGACCAATTGGGATGCCGCGCGGCTGGCCGGAATGGTCTCGCAATCGACGCGGGTGCTTTTCGAGGCCTGAACGGGTAGGCTGTGCGCATGAACCTCGTCGACCGCATCCTCACCATTGTCATCACCGCCACCATTACCAGCGCGATCTGGATCGTGGCGGGGGGCAGCCTGATCGAAAACGCAACCAGCGTCAGCCAGCGCAACGCCACGCGTCCGGCGGAGGCTGCGCCGAGCCCGCAGCCCGAGCAGGTGGCGGATGACGGGGAAGTGGCGTCGGACACCGGAACGCCCACAGGCGAACCGCTCGATCTCGATGCGCCGGTCGCGCCCAGCAGCGAACAGTCGCGCCAGTTGCTGGTCCCGGTGAAGAACATCCGCGCCAGCGACCTCAGCGATACCTACAGCGATTCGCGCAGCAGCGGTTCACGCCTGCACGAGGCGATCGATATCATGGCGCCCAAGGGCACCAGCGTGCGCTCGGCCGCGCCGGGAACGGTCGAGAAGCTGTACCGCTCGGATGTCGGCGGCAACACCATCTACATCCGTTCGACCGACGGTTTGACAATCTATTACTACGCCCATCTCGACGCCTATGCCGAAGGACTGCAGGAAGGCCAGCGCGTGCGCCGCGGCCAGCGGCTGGGCACGGTGGGCAGTTCGGGCAATGCCTCGCAGGATGCGCCGCACCTGCATTTCGCGATCCTTCAGACCACCGCGGATGCCGAATGGTGGGAGCCCGCCAATGCGGTCAATCCCTACCCGCTGCTGACGGGGCAGTGATCAGTCCCGCACCGGCCCGGTGCGGTGGCAGCGCAGGCGGCCCAGCTTGCCGCCGGGCTCGATCTGCTGCAGCAGGCCCGATCCCAGCCGCATCATCTTCATCCCGCGCATCGGTCCGCGGGTGAAGGTGACTGTCTTGCCTTCCATGAGATAGGTCCCGCTGCCGCGCGGCGTGCGATAGCTCGACCCGCCGGTGATGGAAAAATCCCGGCCTTCCTGTTCGATCCAGGCAGCCCTCGTAGCATCGCCCGGAAGCGCGCAGACATAGGCGCCCTGGTCGAGCAGCAACAACCGCCCCTGCGCCGCGGCAGGGGTGAGCGCGAAGCCGGCCAGCGCGGCGAACAGGGCAGGGGTGAAAAATCGTCTCATGGTAACCGTCCGCCCGCGATATAGGGATTGGCTGCGCGTTTTTCCACTCGCTTGCCCGCGCGGCCATGCTCGGCTAAGGCGCGCGGCACACGATCGCTCGACGGGCGATCCGCTCTTTTACAAGTCGAAGGTAGCTTCCCCATGAAGATCAGCGGCGTGGACATCCGTCCGGGCAACATCATCGAATACGAAAAAGGTATCTGGAAGGTCGCCAAGATCCAGCATACCCAGCCCGGCAAGGGCGGCGCCTACATGCAGGTCGAGATGAAGAACCTGCAGGATGGCCGCAAGACCAACGTGCGCTTTCGCAGCGCCGATACGGTCGAGAAGGTCCGGCTGGACACGGCCGAGTATCAGTTCCTTTACGAAGATGGCGACATGCTCGTCTTCATGGACCAGACGAATTACGAACAGATCACGCTGCCCAGCGACCTGCTGGGCGACGCGCGGCCGTTCCTCCAGGACGGCATGCAGGTGAAGCTCGAACTGTGGGAAGAAAAGCCCATCTCGGTCGAACTGCCCGCGCAGATCGAAGCCGAAATCGTCGAAGCCGATGCCGTGGTGAAGGGGCAGACCGCCTCCTCCAGCTACAAGCCCGCCGTGCTCGACAACGGCGTGCGCATCATGGTCCCGCCGCATATCGAAAGCGGCACGCGGATCGTGGTCGACGTCTACGAACAGAGCTACGTCGGCAAGGCCAGCTAACCGCATGGGCAAGTCCATCGCCAGCCGGTTCGAGAACATCGATGTCACGCGCAGCGTCTTGCGCGCGGTGATCATCAACGATGACGAACTGACGCTGGAGATGGACTTCTGCCTCGAGCCCGCGCACCCCGATTACGAAACGCCGGGCGCGGGCGACGACTGCTGCTTCCATCCGGGCCTGCTCAAATTCGCCGGGATTTCGAAGCTCGGCCTCGAGCGCGCCGAGCATCCCGACCAGACCCAGCGCCGCTTCGCGATCCAGTCCTTCAACATCGAAGGCACGAAGTTCGACATGGCCTGCGAATGGGGCACGATCCACCTCCAGGCGCGTTCGATCCGCGTCCTTACCGAATAAGAGAGTTTCCATGGCCGTTCTATCGGGTGTCATCCGCGTAATGGAGAAAGCCGCGCGCAAGGCGGGCGGCCGCCTGCGCCGCGACTTCGGCGAAGTCGAGCACCTCCAGGTGAGCCGCAAGGGCCCGGCGGACTTCGTCTCCAAGGCCGACCGCATCGCCGAACGCACGCTCTACGACGAACTGCTCGCTGCGCGCCCCGACTGGGGCTTCGTGATGGAAGAAGCGGGCGTCATCGAAGGCGACGAGAACAAGCCCCGCTGGATCGTCGACCCGCTCGACGGGACCAGCAACTTCCTCCACGGCATCCCGCATTTCGCGATCAGCATCGCAGTGCAGGAACCCAAGGCGCATGGCTGCACGACGGCCGCCTGCGGGTCTCGGCGCGGCGCAATCTGGCTGACTCGCTGATCGCCACCGGCATCCCCTTCCAGGGGCATGGCGATTTCGGTGACTGGACCAAGATCTTCGCTGCCATAGGGCCGCAGGTCGCGGGCATCCGCCGGTTCGGCGCGGCCTCGCTCGACCTCGCATGGCTGGCCGCGGGCCGGTTCGACGGCTTCTGGGAAAGCGACCTCAACGACTGGGATACCGCGGCGGGCTGCCTGATTGTGCGCGAGGCCGGCGGCTTCGTGTCCGATTTCCGCGGCCGTTCGCAGCCGATCCATGCCAAGCAGATCCTTGCCGCCAATGATGCGCTGCATTCGAAGCTGCACAAATTGCTGGCGAATGCGCTGAAGGCTTGATGCCGGCCGAGGGCGCGGCTAACCCCGCGCTCCCGACCCAGTGCCCCTGTGGCGGAATTGGTAGACGCGCTCGACTCAAAATCGAGTTTCTTTGAAGTGCCGGTTCGAGTCCGGCCAGGGGTACCAAACTAAATGCTTGCACATCCAGACGGAGTTTGGGATTCCCGTGCCTGAATGATCGGGGTCCCTTCCTACCATGCAATAGCGGCGATGGGCATCACCATCGCCATGTTCATTGCCTTTGCGCGCGGGCGCATGTCGGTGGAGATCATCTCGCTGATGACGATCGCCGTCATCGCTGTCGGGCTGTATTTCTTCCCGCTCGACGACACGCAGCCGATCGACGGCTTGAGCCTCGCATTCTCGGGTTTCGGCCATTACGCGCTGATCACCATCTGCGCGCTGATGATCATGGGGCGCGGGCTGGTGGTCACCGGCGCGCTCGATCCCGCGGCGCGTTTCCTCGAGCGGTTGTTCAAGATCAACCTCCAACTGGGCCTGCTGTTCTCGCTGGTGGTGACCTTCCTGCTGTCGATGGGGGTCAACAACACGCCGGTGCTGGTGCTGCTCATGCCGATCTTCGTCCAGCTGGCGATGCGCGGCGCGATGGCGGCGTCGAAAACGCTGATCCCGCTCAATGCGGCTTCGCTGATGGGCGGCATGGCCACCACCATCGGCACGTCCACCAATATCCTCGTAGTGTCGATCGCGGTGGATCTGGGGATGCCCGAAATGGGCGTCTTCCACTTCACCCCGATCGTGCTGATCGCCTCGCTGGTGGCGCTGCCCTTCGTATGGATCGTCATGCCACGCATGCTGGGCGACAACCGGATCGAGACGGTCCATGCCCAGCGCCTGTTCGAAACCCGCCTGCGCGTGACCGAGGATTCGATCCTCAACGGGCGCCAGCTGTCGGAACTGCAGTCGCGCCTGCCGGCCGGGATCGAGTTCCACGACGTTCCGGTCGGCCTGCTGCGCCCGCAGCACCGGCTGCGGATGACGGGGACACATGAAGCGATCGAGGAGGCGATGGCTACGCTGCGCGGCGATGCGGCGCCCAGCTGGGTGATCGACCGCATCCGCCGCCGGTCGAGCGAGACGCGCACCGACATCGCGGTCGGCGAGATGATCGTCACTGCGGATTCGCGGCTGATTGGGCGGACGCTGCCAAGCTCGGGGATCGCCGACCTGTTCGGCGTGGCGGTGATCGGGACCCACCGTCCCGCGCGCCTGGTGGGCGAGAAAGAACAGTTTTCCGAAGTCGGCGACATGCGCTTTGCCGAAGGCGACGTGCTGCTGGTGATGGGCCTGCCCGATGACATGCAGCACTTTGCCCGCTCGGACAGCCTGCTGCAGCTCGAGGGGGTCCGCGAATTGCCCCGCCGGTCGAAAGCGACGCTGGCGGCGGCGATTATGGGCGGTTCGATCGCCTTCGCTTCGGTTGGGCTGGTGCCGATCGCCATCGCGTCGCTGGCCGGGGCGATCCTGATGTTCGTGACCGGCTGCGTGCGGTTCGACCGCGTCGGGCGCGGCTTGTCGGGCAGCGTTATCGTGCTGGTCGCCGCCAGCATCGCGCTGGGCCGGGTCATCCTCGACAGCGGGGCCGCCGACTGGATCGGCGGGGGAATGGCCTTCGGGCTGGAATACCTGTCCGCGCCCGCGGCACTGGCGGCGATCATGCTGACGATGACCTTCCTCACCAATTTCGCCTCGAATGCGACCGCGGCAACGGTCGGCACGCCAATCGCCTTTGCCATTGCCGCAAAGCTGGATCTCCCGCCCGAGCCGCTGGTGCTGGCGGTGCTGTTCGGCTGCAACCTGTGTTACGCGACCCCGATCGCCTACCAGACCAACATGCTGATCATGGCGGAAGGGTCGTATGAGTTTAAGGACTATGTCCGCACCGGGGTGCCGCTGGTCCTGATCATGGTCACGTTGCTGTCGGTCGGCCTGGCCGTCACCTATCAATTGTGATTGCCGAGAGCGCGCGGCCGCGACGGTTCGTGAAGCCCGCGCTGCTGGCCTTGTACGGCATCCTGTTCCTGCCCGAGTTCTTCGACCGCCTGCGCGATATCGGCGGGATCGCGGGGCCGCTCGCCTATACCGTGCTGGTCTTGGCGGCGCTGTGCGGCATAATCGGCGCCGCCTACACCGCCAATGCGCTGCTGCGCGGGGGCCTCGCACTGCTGCTGTTCGCCGCCAGCTTCGTGATCGAAGCCTATGCCCGCTCCTCGCTCGAATTCCTCACCTATGGCGCGTTCATCGACCTCATCACCGCTGCCGAATTCGCCGGGGATGCAATGGACCAGAACGAAGCTGCATTGTGGCGCAGCCTGCCGGGACCGGCGGTCCTGCTGATCGCAGTGGCGTGGCCGCCGCGCCGCCGGGCGCGTACCCGCGCCAACACGCCGGCACTGGCCATGCCCGCGGCGCTCGTCTTGTTCACGCTGCTTGCCTTCACGCGCGGCGGAGATGGGCTCAAGGCGCTACCGGGCGGCTATGCCGCGCTCAGCTATGCCGTCCTGGCGGCGTATGAGCGAGCGGCAGGCGATCTCGGGCCGCGCAAGGACGTCTCGATCGCACATGTCCGGGCGCCGCTGTACCGCGATATCGTGCTGATCGTCGATGAAAGCATCTCGGGCCACTATCTCGATATCAACCATCCGCGCGGGGTGCGTTCTGGCCTTGCGGAGGCGCGGCCCGGGGTCGAGATCGCCAATTTCGGAGTGGCCGCTTCGGCGACCAACTGCAGCGCCGGATCCAATCTCGTGCTGCGTTTTGCCGGGACGCGGGACAGCTACCGCCGCGACATCGCGGTCGGGCCCTCGCTGTGGGACTATGCCGCGCGTGCCGGGCTGGAGACGGTCTATATCGACGCCCAGCGTTCCGGTGGCGCGATGCAGAACCAGATGACGCCGCGCGAACGCGAGCGCATTGACCGCTTCATCCAGTTCGGCGGGCTGGCGGTGCGCGACCGCGACATGGCCGTTGCCGACCGGATCGCGCACTTGCTGGGCGACGGCACTGCATCCTTCATCCTGGTCAACAAGGTCGGGGCGCATTTCCCGATCCACGACAAGTTTCCCGACAGCCATGCCCGCTACCGGCCGATCCTGCCGCGCGGCGGCTTCCTCGATGTGACCGATACCGGATCGCGCACCGGCTTCGGCGGTTCGCAGGCGGACTGGCGGCGCTACCGCAATTCCTATCGCAACACGCTCAAATGGAGTGTCGGTGCCTTTTTCGACCGGCTGCTGGAGCGCGCCGAGCTGGCCGATGCGCTGGTCATCTATACCGCCGACCACGGGCAGAACCTGCATGAAGGCGGCAAGGGCGGGACGACCACGCATTGCTCGGTCGACCCGCGGCCCGAGGAAGGCGCGGTGCCGCTGGTGGTGCTGCAGGGCGGGGCGGGGGCGCTCGCGTTCACGCCCGCGCGCGCGCAGCGGCGGGGGGCTCGACGAACCATCGCGCGATCCGGCGACCTTCAACTACCTCTACAATGCGCGGCTCAACCGCGAGCCGCGCTGGCGCGAGGTCGATCCCGCGGCGCTGGCCCCGGTCCCCGACGACCCGGACACGGGCAGGCCATTCTGACCGCCGGCGTCTTTCCTGCCGCGCCGCTCCGTGACACAAGGCAGCCGCAAGTTTCGCGGGTCCGGCAACGCGCGTTTTCTGCCGCGGGTCCGCGTTCCAACTGTTCCATCCAATAGGGAGAGCCGAGATGGTTTCCAAATTCACTTCTACCGCGCTGGCGGCGCTGGCCGTGGCCACCGCAGCGCCAGCCCAGGCGAACGACCTGCGCGAGACGCTGGCGGCCGACATGCCCGAGCTGATGGAACTCTATCGCGACCTGCATGCGAACCCCGAACTCAGCTTCGAGGAGCACGAGACCGCGGCCAAGCTGGCCGCGCGGATGCGCGCGCTGGGTTTCGAAGTGACCGAGGGTGTCGGACGCACGGGCGTGGTCTCGGTGATGCGCAATGGCGATGGGCCGACCGTCCTGCTGCGCGCCGACATGGACGGCCTCCCGGTGGTCGAGCAGACCGGGCTGCCCTATGCCTCGACGCAGACTGCCACGCCCGCCAGCGGCGTGACCACCGGCGTGATGCATGCCTGCGGCCACGACACGCACATGGCGGGCTTCATCGGTGCCGCGCGCCTGCTGGTCGATCACAAGGACCAGTGGCAGGGCACGCTGGTAATGGTGCTGCAACCTGCGGAGGAGATCGGCCTCGGCGCGCTCGCGATGCTCGATGACGGGCTTTATACCAAGTTCCCCAAGCCCGATTACGCGCTGGCATTCCACGATGCCGCCGCGCCCGCCCCGGCGGGGACCATCGGCTACACGCCCGGCTATGCACTGGCCAATGTCGACAGCGTCGACATCACGGTGAAGGGCATCGGCGGGCACGGTGCCTATCCGCACACCACGGTCGATCCGGTGGTGCTGGCCAGCGCGATCGTGATGAAGCTGCAGACGGTGGTCAGCCGCAGTTCCTCGCCGCTCGATCCCGCCGTGATCACCGTGGGCAGCTTCCATGCCGGGGCCAAGCACAACATCATCAGCGACGAAGCGAAATTGCAGCTGACGGTGCGCAGCTATTCGGACGAGAGCCGCCAGCTGCTGCTCGACGGGATCCGGCGGCGGCGAGGATTTCAGCCAGTTCCGCCGGGCCGCGCCAGAGGACGTCAAATCGATGATTTTCTGGATCAGCGGTACGCCGCAACCGCTGCTCGACCGGCTCGAAGAGGACGGCACGCCGCTGCCTTCGCTGCATTCGCCCTTCTGGGCGCCCGATGCGGAGAAGGTGATTGCGACCGGTGCCGAGGCTCTCGCATCGGCGGCGATCAGGCTGATGCCGAACGAGGGAAGCTGACGCCGGATAAAAGTGTGGCCGCCGGAGCGTTTGGGGTCGCTCCGACGGCCGTATTCTCCTCCCCAGGAGAACTGTTGATCGGGTCTAGTCTTCCGCGGGGACGTAGGTCCCGAGGCGGTGGTGCAGGGCGTTGATCCGGGCCAGCTCCTCGCGGTCGTCGGTGGCGCGGGCGTAATGCGTCAGCGCCGTCCGCAGGAGGCGGAAGTCCGCCGTCGAGAAGAGCGCCCGGGCGCGGCCCGGTTCGGTCTTCGGAGTGTCGTCTGCCATAGTCGTCATCCTTCCTCTCCTTAGGCGGCTGCGAACTGGTTCATCGTGTTGTCCTTGCCGCCGGCCTTGAGGGCCGCTTCACCGGCGAAGTATTCCTTGTGATCGTCGCCGACGTCCGAACCAGCCATGTTCTGGTGCTTCACGCAAGCGATACCCTGACGGATTTCTTCGCGCTGCACGTTCTTGACGTAACCGAGCATCGCCTGTTCCCCGAAATATTCCCTGGCGAGGTTGTCGGTGCTCAGCGCAGCCGTGTGGTAGGTCGGCAGCGTGATCAGGTGATGGAAGATGCCGGCGCGCTTCGAACCATCGGCCTGGAAGGTGCGGATCTTCTCGTCGGCTTCGGCGGCAAGGTCGGTGCCGTCGTAATCGACGCTCATCAGCCGGTCGCGGTCATAGGCGGAGACGTCCTTGCCCGCTTCGGCCCAGGCATCATAGACCTGCTGGCGGAAGTTGAGCGTCCAGTTGAAGCTGGGCGAGTTGTTGTACACCAGCTTGGCGTTGGGGACGACTTCGCGGACCCGGTCGACCATGCCGGCGATCTGCTCGACATGCGGCTTCTCGGTTTCGATCCACAGCAGGTCGGCCCCTGCTTCCAGCGCGGTGATGCAGTCGAGCACGCAGCGGTCTTCGCCGGTTCCGGGACGGAACTGGTACAGGTTGCTGGGCAGGCGCTTGGGCGCCAGCAGCTTGCCGTCGCGGCTGATGAAGACCTGGCCGTTCTTGATGTCGCCGGCATCGACTTCGTCGCAATCGAGGAAGCTGTTGTACTGGTCGCCGAGGTCGCCGGGTTCCTTCGAATAGGCGATCGACTTGGTCAGGCCGGCGCCCAGACTGTCGGTGCGGGCGACGATGATGCCTTCGGGAACGCCCAGTTCGAGGAAGGCATAGCGGATCGCGCGGATCTTCTGGTGGAATTCCTCATGCGGCACGGTGACCTTGCCGTCCTGGTGACCGCACTGCTTTTCGTCGGACACCTGGTTCTCGATCTGCAGCGCGCAGGCACCGGCTTCGATCATCTTCTTGGCGAGCAGATAGGTCGCCTCGGCATTGCCGAAACCGGCGTCGATATCGGCGATGATCGGCACGACGTGCGTCTCGTGGTCGTCGATGGCCTTCTGCAGGCGCTGTGCTTCCACCTGGTCGCCGGCATCGCGGGCCGCGTCGAGATCGCGGAACATCATGCCCAGTTCGCGGGCATCGGCCTGCTTGAGGAAGGTGTAGAGTTCCCCGATCAGATTGGGGACCGAGGTCTTTTCATGCATCGACTGGTCGGGCAGCGGGCCGAATTCGCTTCGCAGCGCGGCGACCATCCAGCCCGAGAGATAGAGGTAGCGGCGCTTGGTGTTGCCGAAATGCTTCTTGATCGAGATCATCTTCTGCTGCGCGATGAAGCCGTGCCACGTGCCGAGCGACTGGGTGTAGTTGGCCGGGTCGCGGTCGTAGGCTTCCATGTCTTCGCGCATGATCTTCGCGGTGTAGCGGGCAATGTCGAGACCCGTGCGGAAGCGGTTCTGGACGACCATGCGCGCGGCGCTTTCGCCATCGATGGCGCCCCAGGGCGCGCCATTGGCGGCGATGGTCTGGTTCATTTCTTCGATCCGGTCCGAATAGCTCACGGGGGAACTCCTTTTTGGTCTGATTTCGGAGACCCTGATGGCCCGATAGTCCGACCGATGACAGGGAAATTTACAAAATATGTTGTATATCGCGACCCGGCCCCGCTAGTAGGCTTGTAAAGTTGTAAAGAAAGTGACACCGTGACTGAGGAATCGCTTTTCGCCGGCCCGGCAATCCGGCGGCTTCGCAAGCGCGAGGGCCTGACGCAGGCGGCCGCCGCCAAACGGCTCGATATCTCGCCCAGCTACCTAAACCTGATCGAGCGCAACCAGCGTCCCGTCAGCGCGCGGGTGATGATGCAGCTGGTCTCGCAGTTCGATTTCGATCCCCGCTCGCTCCGCGGCGACGACGCTATCGGAGGCGTCGAGGGCCTCATCCGCCGCTTCGCCGACGAGCGATTTGCCGATCTCGGGATCGACCGCGACGAAGTGCAGGAATTTCTCGCCGCGTCCCCGCAGCTCGCTTCCGCATTCGCGCGGCTTTACGATAATGCGGGACCGGCAGGGCTGGAGGCTGACGATCCACTGTCCGCCTTGCGCCGCGAAATCGAGCGCTGGCGCAACCATTTCGCCGATCTGGACAACGCCGCCGAGGAACTGGCGGACGAGATGCGCCTGTCGCGCGGGGACATCGGGATCGCCCTGACCGAACGTCTGCGCGAACGCCACCAGCTGTCCGTACGGATCTTGCCGCGCGACATACTGCCCGGCAGCTTGCGCCGGCTCGACCTGCATGCCCGGCAGATCCAGCTGTCCGAAATGCTCAGCATGCCTTCGCGCAATTTCCAGCTCGCGCTGCAGATCGCGCAGCTCGAATTCGCCGACGTCATCGAAGCGGTCGCGCGCGGCGCGCGGTTCGATGACGAGGCGGCCCGGGCGCTGTTCGAACGGCATCTCACCGGCTATGTCGCGGCAGCGCTGATCATGCCCTATGGCCGGTTCCTGCGCGCCTGCGAGGCCACCGGCTACGATCTGCCGGTTCTCGAACGGCGTTTCGCGGTCAGCTTCGAACAGCTTGCCCACCGGCTGACCACGCTCCAGCGGGTGGGCCAGCGGGGCCTGCCCTTCTTCATGATCCGGCTCGACCGGGCCGGCCAGTTTTCCAAGACGATTACCGGTGCCAGCACCGCGCGCTTCGTCGATTCCGCCAGTAGCTGCCCGCTGTGGCACGCCCACCGCGCGTTCGACCGCGCAGGGGAGTTGCAGGTCCAGTTCGTCACCCCCGACAATGCCGCAGACCGCGAAGGTGGCTGGCTGACGATGGCCCGCACGGTGGAGGGCAGCGGTGCGCCGGGCGAAGCGCAATTCGTCGTCGCGCTGGGGATCGAGGCGGTGCTGGCGACCGATCTGGCGCATGCGCGCGGCGTATCGCTGCGCACTGACGATGCGCAGCCGATCGGGCCCGGCTGCGCGCGCTGCCACCGCGAGGGATGCAGCCAGCGGTCCTTGCCGCCGCTGGGCCGCAAGCTGGCCTTCGACCGCACGCGGCGCGGCGTGACCCCGTTCGAATTCGAAGTGGCCTAGCCGCGCGCACAGTCCTGATCGGATCGCTTATAGGCGTGATGTGTAAAGTTTACCGACGGTTCATTCCTGTCTGCTAGTCAAGCATCCCGACACTAACCATTGGTGAGCCGGTTCGGATGATCCGCCTGTTCAAGCATTACATTTCCTACAATGTGGTGCTGCTTTCCCTGATCGACTTCATGCTGCTGCTGCTGGCAGGCGAAGCCGCGTGGCGGCTGCGCGTGATGCAGATCGGCACGGGCGTCGGGGAAGTTTCCGATCGCGCGGTCGAAATCGGGGTTTTTGCCGGAGTCATCTGGCTGGGGATGATCGCGGTGGGCTCCTATGGCCCCGAGGCGCTGCGCTCGATCCGCTTCGCGACTGCCCGGTTGCTGGTGGCGGTCAGCCTGGGCGTGCTCGCCATATCGCTGGTCAATTTCGTCCTCCCCGGTTCGGCGCTGTGGCGCTCGGTCCTGCTGTACGCGATGGGGATCGCCATCCTCGTGCTCGTCGCGAACCGGATCCTCGCGAGCCGGATGCTGGGCGCAGGCGAACGCGCCAGGCGGCTCGAGCGCCTGTCGCACAGGCCCGAAAGCGGCTTCAGGATCGGTGCCTTCGTCGCGATGGGGGAAACCGCGCCGCTGATCGCCACCGCCGTGCAGCGCGCCAAGA
>LUMV01000409.1_pt1 | contig 15682 bp, 16 predicted proteins | sample 729731 | NCBI WGS metagenome assembly LUMV01 (sample SAMN03860301, study PRJNA289734) | marine metagenome | biome: seawater column; feature: ocean; material: water; isolation source: Red Sea water column Station 192 - depth 200m | place: Saudi Arabia: Red Sea | collected 2011-10-15 | depth 200 m
GATTGAGCCAAGAGTCCGGTGCTTCCAAGTTCCGCCGTGCGCGTGAGCTGCGTCCTCAATCACTGGCACGCCGCGCCGCGAGGCGATCGAGCGCTGCGGGATCGCGGATGGTGATGCGGTTGTAATCGATCGCGATCAGCCCCGCCTCCTCGAAACCGCGCAGCAGCTTGTTCACGCTCTGGCGCGTGACGCCGAGCATCGCGCCCAATTGCTCCTGCGGCAATCGCAAACCCACGTCGGTCCCCTGTTCGCCCGCGATGCCGTGGATGCGCGCGAGGTCGGCGAGCGTCCACGCCATGCGCTGGTCGAGCGATCCGAGCTGCTGGTCGTTGAGCAGCCGCAGACTGTCACCCTGCCGCGCGCACATCAGCAGCGCGATGTCGCGCCACAGGATCGGATCGGCGTCGAGGATCGCGCGCAGCCCGGCGACCGGCAGATGCACCAGCGTCGTATCCATATGCGCGCGGTAGGCGAAGCGGATCGGCGGATTGTCGAGCAGACGAACGAGCGCGAGCACTTCGAACGGTCCCGACAGGCTGAGCACGAACTTGCGTCCGGCGGCGCTACCGCGGCTGACCTCGACCCCGCCTGCCGCGATCACGAAAATGTCGCGTTGTTCGGGATCGCGCGCGAAGATTTCGGCGCCGCGCGGATAGTCGGCGGTGCGCGCGATGCGGGCAAGATCGGCAAGCCGCGCCTCCGGCCAGCCAGCGAAGAGCGGGCAGCGGCGCAGCACGGCCAGCCGGTCGCCGTGCGCCGGCGCTGTGCCTTCCCCCACGCTTTCCCGCGACCGCGACGCCATCACCCGTCCTCCCGGCGCGCATAGTAGGATGCGGCGGCAATTTTCCCAACGAGATTGTCGGCCCGATGACAGACTGCACCCGCCCGCCCCGCTACGGCGTCCATGCAAAGTGGAAAGACAAGTGAGGTCCTATGAAATATCTATTGGCACTGCTGGCGATGCTCACGGCCACGTTGTCGGGCACGGCTGCACTGGCGGCCCCGGCGAGCGAGGAGGAGGCCTATGAGATCGGCCTCGACGCCTATACCTATGGCTATCCGATGGTGCTCATGGACACCACGCGGCGCGTATCGACCAATGCCGGCGCGCCCGGCCGGCTGCGCGCGCCGATGAACGATTTCTCGCACATGCGGACCTATCCCGACGCGACCTTCAAGGATGTCGTGCGTCCCAACGCCGATACGCTCTATTCCTCGCTATGGTACGACGTCGGCAAGGAACCGCTTGTCCTGACGCTGCCGAAGACCGCCGGCCGCTATCATGTCGTGCCGATCATGGACATGTGGACCGAGGTGTTTGCGACGCTGGGTACGCGCACGACCGGCAACGACGGCGGTACCGTCGCGCTGGTCGGTCCGCATTGGCAGGGCACGCTGCCCCAGGGGATGCGGATGGTGCGCAGCCCGACCGACATGGGGTGGATCATCGGGCGTATCCAGACCAACGGCCCCGCCGATTACGACCATGTCCACGGCCTGCAGGCCGGATATGACGCCGCACCGCTGTCGCAATGGGGCAAGCCGCGCGCCGCCGCGATGCCGACGGTCGACAGCAGCGTCGATATGAAGACGCCGCCGGTGGTCCAGGTCGCACAGATGACGCCCGGCGGCTTTTTCGCGCGCTTCGCCGAGGTGATGAAGCGCAATCCGCCGCACGCGACCGATTATGCGATCCTGCTGCGCATGGAGCGCGTCGGGCTGGTTCCGGGGCAGGATTTCGACCTCACCAAGGCCGAACCGGCGGTGCAGCGCGGCCTGACGCGCGCCGCGGCCGACGCCTATCAGCGGATGCTCGATCGCCGCAAACGGCTGGCGCTGACGCGCAACAATTGGGTCGCGCTGGGCAATGCTTTGGGCGTCTATGGCAATGACTATCTGCAACGCGCTTTCGTCGCCTATGCCGGGCTGGGCGCGCTGCCGCCCGAGGAAGCCATTTACCCGATGGCGCCGCTCGACAGCGAGGGCAAGCCGCTGACCGGTGCCGCACGCTATGTGCTGCATTTCGACAAGGAGCAGCTGCCACCGGCCGACGCCTTCTGGTCGCTGACCATGTATGGCGAAGACCAGTTCTTCGTCGACAATCCGATCGGCCGCTATGCGATCGGCGATCGCGACAAGCTGGCCTTCAACGCCGACGGATCGCTCGACCTCTATATCCAGAAGGACGACCCTGGCGCCGACAAACAGGCCAACTGGCTGCCCGCCCCCGCCGGGTCCTTTTCGATGAACCTGCGCCTCTACCTGCCCGAACGCGCGGCGCGCGAAGGCCGCTGGACGCCGCCCGCGATCAAGCGGCTGCCCTGAAGCGAGTTGAGGTAACGCGAAGCGGGCCTGCCGCGCCGACGGCTATTTGTCGACGACGAGGCAGGCCTGTCCGCTCTTCTGGAGCGTAGCGCAAAAGCCCTGGGCGTCGGCGCGAGTCGTAAAGCCGGTGGCGTGAAGGCGCGTGACCGACCCCGCCTTGACATAGGCGGGGGTCTGGGCCGCGACGGCGGGATATTTGCGCGCCAGCGTCGCCCACAATTTCTTCGCATTGCCATCGACCGCAAAGGCGCCGAGTTGCACGCGCCAAGGCCCGGAGGCTGCGGCGCGCACCGGCGCGGGCTTGGGCGCGGCATCGGGCGTCGCCGCCGGTTCGACGCGGATACGCTTGGGCGCCGGAGCCGCGGCCGGGGTTGCCGGCAGCGGGCCCGCCAGCGGCGGCGCAGCATAGCTCGTCCCCGGTTTGGCGGCGGCGGTCGCGGCGACTGCATCGGCGGTCGCTTCGCTTGCGGCGGTGGCGGCATCCCGCGCCTTGGCCGGGTTCGCGGCGGATGGATGCGGTTCGAGGAGCGGTGGCGGCGCATAGCTGGCGCCCGGTTCGGAGGCCGGCAGGCTGGCGGTACGAATCGTCGGTGCGGGCGCCGCGTCGGGCTCCGGGGCGCCGGCACTGAGTAGCTGCGCGGCCAGTCCTTGGCGATGAGGTCGCCGTTGAACAGCGCGGTGCCGAGTACATATTGCGCGCGCGGCTCGCCGCGTTCGGCCGAGCGGATGATATAGGGCATCGCCTCCTTCTGCCGCCCGGCGGTGAAGATGACGAGGCCAAGATTATCCTCGGCCTGCAGATGGCCCTGTTTTGCGGCGCGGCGATACCAGCTTTCGGCCTGTACCAGATCGACCGGCACTCCGCGCCCGAGCTTGTACGCCTGGCCCAGATTGAACTGCGCATCGGCATCGCCGGCGAGCGCCAGCGGCCGCCATTCGGCTACCGCCTTCGCAAAATCCCCTGCCTGCCACGCGTCCACGCCATCCTTGACGTCGGCGTGAGCGGGCAGCGCGAGAGCAAGGGCCGAAGCGATCGGGAGCGCGAGGCGCAGCGTGGTGCGAAATGAACGCATCTTATTCTCCAATGACTTGCGCCGCACCGGGCGGGCGGCAGTCGCGGGAGCCGGTCCTAACCCCAAATGGCTAACAGCCCCTTAGCATAGAGGCCGGGCGGACCGAAGTTGCCCCGCTTCGGCACATGTCGTTGCTGACGCCTTGTTAACCAGGTTTCTGCGCAATTCGTTCACCTTCTTTTTATCATCGTTAACCCAATTTTAGCTCCCTGCATGGCATTCCCCCGCCAATTCGTTGATTTTTTCAGGGGGACAGCAGTGCGCGTTCTGGCATTGGCTTCACAAAAGGGCGGGTCGGGCAAGACGACCCTGTCGGGGCATCTGGCGGTGCAGGCCCAGCTTGCAGGCGCCGGTCCGGTCGTCCTGATCGACATCGATCCGCAGGGTTCGCTTGCCGACTGGTGGAACGAACGCGAGACCGATCTGCCGGCCTTTGCGCAAACGACCGTCGCGCGGCTGGCCTCCGACCTCGAGATTTTGCGCCAGCAGGGCTTCAAGCTCGCGGTCATCGACACGCCGCCCGCGATCACCATGGCGATCCAGAGCGTGATTTCGGTCGCCGAGCTGATCGTCGTCCCGACGCGTCCGAGTCCGCACGACCTGCGCGCCGTCGGGGCCACCGTCGACCTGTGCGAACGCGCGGGCAAGCCGCTGGTGTTCGTCGTCAACGCGGCGACCCCGAAAGCCAAGATCACCAGCGAAGCGGCTGTTGCGCTGTCGCAGCACGGCACCGTCGCCCCGGTGACGCTGCACCACCGCACCGATTATGCGGCGTCGATGATCGACGGCCGTACGGTGATGGAAGTCGATCCGAACAGCCGTTCGGCCGACGAAATTCGCCAGCTTTGGAGTTATATCAACGATCGGCTGGAAAAGAATTTCCGCCGCACCGTCTTCTCCGCCCCGATGCCGGCACAGCCCGGTTACGGCACCGTGCGCCCGATGGGCGGCGGTTTCGGTCGCCGCGTGGCCGGCCAGTGAACGGGGGAGTAGAAAAAATGGGCGAACCCAAACCCCTCGCATCGCTGAGCGCCGGATTGCTGGCCCGCAAGGGTGCCGCGCGGCCTGCCATGCGCCGCCAGCCACTCGGCAGCGGCCCCGCCGCGACCTTCGGACAGCAGGGCTATGACGATCTGGGCTGGAACGACATGGGTTATGATGTCGATCCGCAGCAGTCGTCGGAACCGGCGCGCATGGTCGATCTGAAGCCGCTGCTCGCCGGATCGGTGCTCGATCACAATGCCGCCGCCGAACATGCGGTCGATACCAGCGTTGGCCACGAACTGATCGCCGAAGACGGCGCCGAACTGACGCCCGCCGATATGGGGCCGCTCGATCCGACTCCCGTCGATCTGACGCCGGTCGACATGACGGGCGCTCCTGCGGCCGACTTCGCCGCCGAAGCGGTCGAGGTTCCCGAAATCGTTCGCCAGCAGGAATCGCTGATCGAACGCGTCGCCGCCGTCGCCCGCAAGGTCGAAGCGCGGCCCGAACCCAAAGCCAAGCAGGACAAGGCGCCACGGACGCAGCGCGCTCGCGAAAAGGCGGCGTTCACGCTCCGTCTCGATGCCGAACGCCATTTGCGCCTGCGGCTTGCAAGTGCGGTGACCAACCGGTCCGCGCAGACGATCCTGACCGAACTGCTCGACGATTATCTGTCGGCCTTGCCCGAAATCGACGCGATGGCGAGCCGCCTGCCCGCCGCGCGCCCGCTGCGCAAGTCGGCCTGATCCGGACCAGATAAAGGGGGACCTGACATGAACCGCAACATGCTGATGAAGCTGGCCGTTTCGGGCTTTGTCCTGGGCGTTACCACGACCGGGTGCGCCGCACCCGGCAAGGTCGCCGCGGGGCCGAACGATGCCGCGGGCAAGCCCGAGGTTGCCGCCGCGTCGGCCGAGAAGGCGCGTGCCGCCCTTGAGGACGGCAAGGTCAGCAAGGCGGTCGGTCTTGCCGAAGCCGCGGTCGCGGCGAGCCCGCGCGACGGCCATTACCGCGCGCTGCTCGGCCAGGCCTATCTGAACGACGGACGCTTCGCCTCGGCGACCGACGCCCTGTCGGAAGCGATGGAGCTGGGCGTCAAGGACAGCAACACGGTGCTCGCAATGACGCTGGCGCATATCGCACAGGGCAAGACATCGCAGGCGGTGTCGCTGCTCAAGGAAAATTTCGATACCGTTCCGGCCCCCGATCTCGGCCTCGCGCTCGCGCTGGCGGGTGACACCGAATCGGCGATCTATATCCTGACCGAAGCCGCGCGCGCCGAAGGCGCGACCGCGCGCACGCGGCAGAATCTGGCGCTGGCGCTTGCCCTGTCGGGCCGCTGGGCGCAGGCGCGCATCGTCGCGTCGCAGGATCTGTCGCTCGCGAAGGTGGAAACGCGCATGGCCGAATGGTCGAAACTGGCCGAACAGCCCAACTCTCAACTTCGCGTCGCGAGCCTGATCGGCACGACGCCGCAACAGGATGCCGGGATGCCGGTGCGCCTTGCGCTCAGCAATTTCGCCGGCACCCAGATGGCCGACACCGCACCGGCCGCCGACGCCCCGGTTCTGGCGAGCGCCGATCCCGCGCCGGTCGATCAGTTTGCGCCGCCGCCGCTGCTCGCCAGTGCCGACAGCGCTATCCGCACGGTCGAACTGCCGATGCCGCAACGCGACGCCAATGGCGTCGTGCCCGTCACCGATCTGCCGCAGCCCAAGGCCGCGCCGGTCATCATGGCCGACGCCAAGCCCTATCGCGCCGCACCGCGCGTCGCGGGCGATTATGTTCGCAAGCCGTCGCCCGAAGCGAAGGAACTGGCCGCCAAGGTCATGCCGCGCGTCGCCGCTTTCGATGCCGCCAAGCCGCAAGGCTGGGCCGTTCAGCTCGGCGCCTATGACAGCCTGGGCATCGCCAAGGAAAAATGGGGCGTGTTGAAAAAACGCAACGGCGTGCTGGCCGCTTATCCGGCTTCGAGCCATTCGGCGGTCGTCGATGGCCGCACCTTCTTCCGCCTGACGGTGAACGGGCTCGGCTCGCGCGCCGACGCCGTGAAGCTGTGCAGCAGCCTCAAGGCCCAGGGCCAGAGCTGCTTCGTCCGCGAAATGGGCGGCAGCGAGGCGATCCAGTGGGCATCGGCTGGCAAGCCGGTGCGCATGGCCGCGCGCTGAACAAAGTTTGCCCCTTCCACCAGAGGAAGGGGTTGAGGGGGGAAAGGGGCGTAGCCGGGGGGCCGCGCCCCTTTCGCGTTTGAAGGCCCTCTCCCCCGGGCGCGCCGACGCCTATTCGTCGAGCGCCTCGAAATAGCGCGCCATCGCCTCGTTCGCGCCGTCGGACAGCGCAATGAAGATGCGCCGTCCGTCCTGCGGATCGGCCTCGCGCAGGAAAATGCCGGCGTCGGTCATCGTCTTGATCCAGCGCAGCGCCGTCGTCGCGGGGACCGCGGCGGCGATGCACAAGCTCGACACCGACACCGGCTGCCGCTCGAGCCGCGCCGCATAGAGATCGAGCAGCATGTCCCAGGCGGGATCGGCGAACAGACCGGCGGCGAAATATTGCTCGCGCATCCGGCGCTGGCGCAGCATGTGGCGCACCGCCTTGGCGCGCTGACGGTCGCGGGTGCGCTCTTCGGGTTCGAAACTGCGCGGCATCACCGAAAAATCGCGCGTCGGCGCGCGCACGCCGGCGTCATAGCCGACGATGCCGCCACCCGGGCGCGGCGCCCCCGCCAGTCCCGGCTGCCCCGCGAGTTCGCCCAGCAGACGCGAAATGCGCGCCACCTCATCCTGCAACCGGTCGATCCGCTCCATCGCCTCGTCGCGCGAAATATCGTGGACGGCGAGCCGCGCCGACGGGCGCGCTGCGGCAAGCGCGACGAGGCGTTCGGCGGGGTCGGCATCGACCAGCCATTGGGTGCGCAAAGCGTCAGGCCCGGCAGCGGCGACGCGATCGAGCGCGGCAAGCGTCGTTTCGCAGACAAGGCCGCATTGCCGTTCGGCCGCCGCCGCCATCAGGTCGGCGAAGGTTTCGCTCTCGATCGCCTCCGCTCCCGCGATCCACAATATGTCGGCGGCGATCATCGCGCGCAGATGCCCTGCGGCGCGCATCGACGGCACCACTGCGACAAGCCGCACCCCCGCGACACGGTCGACATCGGGACAGGCCGCATCGCAGCCGACAAAAAGCAGGCGCGCCGGCGCCCCTTCGTCGCGCGGCGCCGACCATGCCGTCCGCGTTTCGTTTAGCCCTAAAGGAAAGACCGGTTTCGCCGGTCGCATATCGATCATCTGTTCCATTTCGACGCCCTTCCCTGTCGCCCTGGTCCATCGCGGTACAACTATGCCGTCACAGCGGCTCTATTCACCTTTTGTTCGTTCCCATTTGCCGCCAAAACGGACCCAAGCACGACGATAGCCTGAGTCGACGCGCGCCGACGGACGGGAAGAAGGTCCGATCTGGACATGTTTTGTTCTCATCGTCAAGCCCCCTTGGCGACGATCCCGGTCGCCGACGGGGAACGATGGAACCACCAACGGGCGATCGCCCGCTTTGCGCCACGCGCTTTTGCGGCTAGGGCGAGCGGATGAACGGACTTTTCCCTGTCATGGTCGGCGGTGCGATTGGCGCGGGTGCGCGGCACCTGGTCGGCCATATCCTGCTCGCGCGGCTTGGCCCCGGCTTTCCCTGGTGGACGTTGTCGGTCAATATCGCCGGCAGCTTGATGATGGGGCTGCTGATCGGCTGGCTCGCGCGCAGCGGCGGCAGCGATCAGGCCCGACTGTTCCTGGGCGTCGGGGTGCTGGGCGGCTTCACCACCTTCTCCTCTTTCAGCATGGAGTTCTGGACTTTGTTCGAACGCGGCCAGATGGCGCAGGCGGCGGCCTATGTCGGCGCGTCGGTCATCATCGGCATTGCGGCGTGCGGCGTCGGAATGGCGACGATACGGCAGCTTCCGGCATGAGCGGCGACAGCGCCATTGTCGCCGAAGAGGATGACGGCATCCGCCTCGACCGCTGGTTCAAACGGCACCGGCCGGGCACGCCCCACGCGCTGATCGCGCGCTGGGCCCGGTCGGGCGAGCTGACCATCGACGGGCGCAAGGCCGATGTCTCGGACCGGATCGAGGCGGGGCAGACAATCGCGATGCCGGTGCCGCCCGCGGCGCCATCCGGCCCCCGGCCGCGCAAGGAAAAAGCGCTGTCGCCGGCCGATATCGCGCTCGCCGAAGCGATGGTTATCCACCGCGACAAGAGCGCGCTGGTGCTAGACAAGCCGCCGGGCCTCGCGACGCAGGGCGGAACGAAGACCGACAGTCATGTCGACGGCCTGCTCGGCGCCCTGCAGGGCGATGCCGCCGTGCGCCCCAAGCTGGTCCACCGGCTCGACAAGGATACGTCGGGCGCGCTGCTCGTCGCGCGCACCCCGCGCGCCGCTGCCTGGTTCGCCAAGGCCTTTTCGAACCGCAGCGCGCGCAAGACCTATTGGGCGATCGTTGTCGGCGTCCCCGACATCGCGCAGGGCGAGATCGACCTGCCGCTCGCCAAGCAACCCGGATCGGGCGGTGAGAAGATGCACGTCGACGAAAAAGGCCTGCCGTCGAAATCGCGCTATCGCGTCATCGAACGCGCGGGCAACAGTGCGGCGTGGGTCGAACTGCAGCCGCTGACCGGCCGCACGCATCAATTGCGCGTCCATATGGCGGCGATCGGCCATCCGATCGTCGGCGACGGCAAATATGGCGGCAAGGGCGCGTTCCTGACCGGCACGATCAGCCGCAAACTGCACCTGCACAGCCGCCGGCTGCGCATCGACCATCCCGATGGCGGCGCGATCGACATCAGCGCGCCGCTGCCGCCGCATTTCGCCGAAAGCCTGGAAGCGCTGGGCTTCGACCCGCTGCTCGGCGACCTCCTGACCGAAGAGGCGCCGCGCGCATCGACCAAGACGGTGCAGAAGGCGAAGGCCAAGGCGCATGCGAAGCAGGTGCGCAAGGCAAGGCGCGGCGAACGGCGCGGCCGTGCCGAAGCGAAGGTCCAATCGAAACCGGGGGCGGCCAAACCAGCGAAGTCGAAACCGGGGACGGCGAAATCCGGCGCACCGAAGCCGGGCGGCAAACCGCCTGCAAAGCGCGGCCCGGCGAAGCCCGGCGCCGCGAAGCCCGGCGCCGCCAAGACGGGCGCCCGCGGTCCGGCGCCGCGAAAGCCGCGCTGATGCACCCCAATCCGGCGTTCCGGCCCCGGCAGGACGATCTCGCCGCGCTGCTGGTGCGCGAAATCGGCTTTGCCGCCATTTTCGCGGCGACGCCCGACGGCCCACGCGTCGCCCACGCCCCCGTCGTGCTCAGCGCCGACGCGACGACGCTGCAATTCCACCTCGCGCGCGGTAACGGGCTGACGAAGCACCTTGCTGGCGCGCCGGCACTCGCGGTGGTGCAGGGCCCCGATGCCTATGTCAGCGCCAACTGGTACGCCGACGCCGCAACCGCGGTGCCGACGTGGAATTATGTCGCGGTCGAGATGGAAGGCGTGGCGCGCAAGCTGGGCGATGCCGAACTGGTCGCGCAGCTCGACACGCTGTCGACGCTGCACGAGGCACGCGCCGGCGAAAATCCGCCGTGGACGCGCGCCAAGATGGACGCCAACCATTTCGCGCGGTTGACCGGCGCAATCACCGGCTTCGAGATGCGGATCAGCGCATGGCGGCCGACGGTGAAACTGTCGCAGAACAAGGATGCAGCCGAGCGCGAGCGCGTGGCAGCGGGAATCGAGCGGACGGGCCACGGCGCCCTCGCGCATTTGATGCGCCAGCTCGCAGGCGATAAGGCGGGGGCATGAGCAACGAACAGGACCGGCTGGCCAAGAAGCGCTTTTTCGCGCTGTCGGCGATGCGAATCGTCGGCGCGCTTTTCATCATGGCGGGTTTCGTGCTGATCCGGGGCGGCTGGGCCATCGCCGGTCAGCCCACCGATCGCTGGATCGGCGTGATCGTCGTCCTGGCCGGCGTGTTCGATTTCGCAATCATGCCGCGCATCCTGGCGCGCCGCTGGCGGACACCGCCCGCGCCATGAAACGCTTCTGGAAGACTGCCACGACCGTCCCGCAGGACGGCGGCTGGGGCATCGCGCTTGACGGGCGCCCGGTGCGCACCCCCGCGCGCGCGCCGCTGGTGGTGCCGAGCGAGGAGCTCGCCGAAGCGATCGCCGCCGAATGGAATGCGCAGGGCAGCGACATCGACCCGGCGGCGATGCCGATGACCGGTATCGCCAACGCCGCGATCGATCTGGCGACGGGCGACCGCGCGGCCTTTGCCGACACCATCGCCGCCTATGCCCAGACCGATCTTCTCTGCTACCGCGACGACCGCGATGCGGCCCTGCAAGGCGAACAGGCGGCGGCGTGGAATCCGCTGCTCGCCTGGGCGGAGGCGCGGCACGGCATCGAATTCGCGCTGGCGCAGGGCGTGCTCCCGATCGACCAGCCCGCCGCAACGGTGGCGGCGCTGCGCGAGGCGGTGCACGCGCTCGATCCCTTTCGCCTCGCGCCGCTGTCGCCGCTCGTCACCATCGGCGGTTCGCTCGTCGCCGGGCTCGCGCTCGTCGAAGACGCCTTCGCCGCCGACATGCTGTGGGGGGCGGTCAGCCTCGACGAGCTGTATCAGGAACGCCGCTGGGGCGCCGACAGCGAAGCGCAAAAGGCGCGCGACCGCCGCGCCGCCGATTGGGGCAATGCGGCGCGGTTCTTGCGCTTACTCTGACGAATCGATGCTCTGACGCTTCAGATCAATCGGCGAAGTCGGGCTTGCGCTTCTGCATATGCGCCTTCACCGCCTCCATCTGATTGGGGGTGCGGATGACCTTTATCTGTTCGTCGCTTTCAGCCTGCAGGATTTCAGCATCGCTCGCGTCGGCGAGCATGTTGCACAGCCGCTTGGCGCCGCGGATCGCATGCGGATTCTTGCCCGCGATCACCGCTGCTAGTTCCATCGCCTTGGCGAGCGGTTCTTCGGCGACATGCGTCGCAAAGCCCAGCGCCTTCGCCTCTACGCCGTTGAATTCGCGGTTGGTGTAGGTCAGTTCGCGCAGCACGTCCATGATCGCGATGCGCGTATCGGGATGAACGATGCGGATATCGGCGGCGGCCATGATCTGGCTGCCCGCGCCAAAGGCGACGCCGTGCACCGCCGCGATCACCGGCACCGGCAGTTCGCGCCAGCCCCAGGCGGCATATTGCGCGTTGTTGGCAAGGCCGCGCGTCCGTTCGGCGAGCCCGCCGCCAGCGCTGCTCGCGCCCGGATCACGCTCGCCGCCGAGGCTGGAGAGATCGAGTCCGGCGCAAAAGGCGCGCCCCTCGCCCGACAGGACGACGACGCGCAGCCCCGCGGTCGCCTTGAGCTGGTCGACCGCCGCCGCAAGCGCCTCCCACATCGCGCCGTCGAGCGCGTTCATCTTGTCGGTGCGGATCAGGCGGACGTCGGCGATGCCGTCGTCGAGCATGGTGATCGAAATACGGTCCTGCATGGAGAGTCCTCTCAGGCTTTCAAAAGCGCCGCTTCGACGAGCGGCAGTTGGTCGTTGCCGAAATACATATCATCGCCGTCGACGAACATCGACGGCGAACCATAGCCGCCGCGCGCGATCACCTCGTCGGTATTGGCGCGCAGCCGCGCCTTGACCGCATCGCTCGCCGCCGCATCGCGGATCGCCGCGCCGTCGAGGCCCGCGCGCGTTGCTGCCGCTTCGAGCACCGCAGGGTCGTCGAGATTGTCTTGCGCGCCGAAATAGGATTCGAACGCCGCCCGGGCGAAGGCGATCAGCGCCGGTTGATCGGGCTCGAGCGCGGTGGCGAAGCGCATCGCCGCGACGCTCTTTGCCGGATGCCAGCGGGAGGGGAAATTCATCTCCACCCCCGCGAGCCGCGCCCAGTCCCCCAGCACTTTCCAGCTATGTTGCAGCTTGCGATTGTCGCTCTGTTCGCGCGCCGCATAGACCGATTGGTTCACCGCGTTGAACACCCCGCCGACCAGGATCGGCCGAAAGGTCGCGCTGGCGCCGGTGCGCGCGATCAGCGGCTGGACGTTGGTGAACGCCAGATAGGTCCAGGGCGACGACAGGTCAAAAAAGAATTCCAGATGGCGCGGCATGATCGATCCTTTGCAAATGAAAAGGCGCGTCAGGCCTGCAGGTCGGCCTGTTCGATCGCGCGGTGGAACCGGCGCGCCACAGCGGGATCGAGCCGGTCCTCGAACAAGGTCAGATGCCGTTCGACCGTCCAGCGCGCGCTATCGAGGTCGCCGACCGCCGCCGGGTCCATCTCGCGCTGATATTCGAGGCCGAAGCGCAGGATCACGAGCGCATTGGTGCAAAGATCGCCGAGCCGCGCGCGCGACCAGTCGAGGTAGCCGCGATCGATCATCGCGCCAAGATAGAGCATCAGCTGGCCGTGCACGCGTTCGTACCAGCCGTCGATGTGGTCGAGAATGATCGGGCTCGATTCGCCATAATCGGCGCGGTCGCGATAGAGAAAGCGGAAGGTATGGAGCTCGCGCTGCATGCAGGCGAGCAGTGCGACATATTCTTCGATCAGATCACCGTCATCGGACGGCTGCAGTTGCAGCCGCTCTTCGATCGCCTCGGCGAAATCGGCGCTGATCGCGTCGAGGAGCGCGCGCTTGCTTCGGAAATGATACCAGAGATTGCCCTCGGCGATGCCGACATCGGCGGCGATCGCCGCGGTCGATACGCTGCCGAAGCGCTGTTCGTTGAACAGGCGCAGCGCGGCGGCGAGGATACGGTCGCGCGTCTTGACGCGGGGTGCGTTCACGCCTTCTTTTCCCAATATTGGTCGCGCAGCAGCCGCTTGTAGAGTTTGCCCGTATCGTGGCGCGGCAGCGCCTCCATGAAATCGATGCGGCGCGGCACCTTCACGCCCGACAGTTTCTGGCGCGCATAGGCGCCGAGTTCGTCGCGGAATTCATCGGTCGCGTCGGCCATGTCGGCGGGCTGAATCACCGCGATCACCTCCTCGCCCATTTCCTCGTGCGGGCCGCCGACGACCGCGACATCGGCAACTTTGGGATGGGTGACGAGATGGTTTTCGATCTCCTGCGGATAGATGTTTACCCCGCCCGAAATGATCATGAAGCTCTTGCGGTCGGTAAGATAAAGGAAGCCGTCGGCATCGAGCTTGCCGACGTCGCCGAGTGTCGACCAGCCCTTCGAATTGCGGCTCGACGCGGTCTTTTCGGGGTCGTCGTGATATTCGAAGACATTGTCGCTTTCGAAAAAGACCGCGCCCTCCTCGCCCACCGGCACTTCGGTTTCATTGTCTTCGCCGACGATGTGGACGGTCCCCAGGATTGCGCGGCCGACGGTGCCCTTGTGCGCCAGCCAGTCCTGGCTGGTCGCGAAGGTCATGCCATTGCCTTCCGACCCCGCATAATATTCGAGCAGCACCGGCCCCCACCAGTCGATCATCGCCTGCTTGACCGGGACCGGACACGGCGCCGCTGCATGAATCGCGCTCTTCATCGACGACACGTCATATTGCGCGCGCACGTCGGCGGGCAATTTGAGCATGCGAACGAAATGGGTGGGCACGAACTGCGCGGCGTTGCAGCGATAATGCTGGATCGCGGCCAGCGCGGCTTCGGGATCGAATTTTTTCATCAGTACCACGGTGCCGCCAAGCCGGTGGATCGTCATCGACCAGCGCAGCGGCGCGGCATGATAGAGCGGCGCGGGCGAAAGATAGATGCTGTCGGCGTTGATCCCGAACGCCGCCGAGGCGAGCATCACGAGGCTGTTCGGCGCGTCGATCTCTTCCTCTTCGGGCAGCGGCACCTTGACCCCCTTGGGCCGGCCGGTCGTCCCCGACGAATAGAGCATGTCGACCCCGGCGCGTTCGTCGGCGATGCGCGTCGCGGGCATCGCGGCCAGCGCGTCCTCGATTCGCGTCCATCCGGCAATCTCGCCCCCCATCGAATAGCGTTCGATCCGCGCTTCGAGCTGGAGCGCAGCAGATGCGAGGCTCGCCGAGACGACGAGCATCTTTGCGCCCGAATTTTCGAGGATATAGTCGGTCTCGTCCTGCGTCAGCCGCGACGAGATGCAGACATAGCGCAGCCCCGCGCGCTGTGCGCCCCAGGTCAGACCATAATAATGCGGGGTGTTTTCCAGCATGAAGGCAACGACATCGTCATGCTTCAGCCCGTGGCTACGAAACAGTTGCGCGGCGCGGTTCGACGCAGCGTCGAGCTCGGCATAGCTGATCGTCTCTCCGGTTTCGGCAACGATCACCGCGGGCTTGTCAGGTGCGGCGGCGGCATGGACAAACGGGTGCATCGGGCATCTTCTCCAAGGGGTTTTTGGTTTCTTTATGTCCCGCGATCAGTAGCAAGCTGAAACTTTCGGTCAAGCCGCTGTAGGGGGAAGACCCTAGGATGTGCAGATGTCAAAAATGGGCGCAGTTTCGCGGCACCCGAAGCGCCCGCCCGGCCTGACAAAAGTCCGGGGATAAGCCCGGTATAAGTCTGTGGATCAGTTGTTGAGGCTGCGCCGGATCGCGGCGATTTCGGCGTCGAGTTCGCTGTCGGTCACGCGCAGCGCCTCGACCGTGCGGACCGCATGGATCACCGTCGAATGGTCGCGCCCGCCGAAACGGCGGCCGATTTCCGGATAGGAGCGCGGCGTCAGTTCCTTGGCAAGATACATGGCGACCTGACGCGGGCGCGCGACCGCGCGGACGCGGCGTTTCGACGCCATCTCGGCCTTGTCGAGCCGGTAATGGGTACAGACCGCGCGCTGGATCTCCTCGATCGTGATGCGCGGGCGGGCGCTGCGGACATTTTCGGCGAGCCGATCTTCGGCGAGCGCCAGATCGACCCTGGCGCCGGTCAGCGCGGCATAGGCGAGCAGCTTGTTGAGTGCGCCTTCGAGTTCGCGGATGTTGCGCGTGAAATGGCGGACCAGATAGGCGACGACGTCGTCGGGCACTTCGACCATCGGCATGGCGGCAAGGCGCTGGCGGATGATGCGTTCGCGCAGATCGTCCTCGGGGGCCTCGATATCGGCGACAAGTCCGCCCGACAGGCGCGACAGCAGCCGCGCCTCGACCCCGTCGAGCATCGCGGGCGGCCGGTCGGCGGTGACGACGATCCGCTTGCCCGCGGTCATCAGGTCGTCGATCGTGTGCAGCAGCTCTTCCTGCGTCGAATTCTTGCCGATCACGAATTGCAGATCGTCGAGGAGCAGCAAATCGGCAGCGCGGAGCCGCTCCTTGAACGCCATCATGTCGCCGCCGCGCATC
>LUMV01000490.1_pt1 | contig 15616 bp, 19 predicted proteins | sample 729731 | NCBI WGS metagenome assembly LUMV01 (sample SAMN03860301, study PRJNA289734) | marine metagenome | biome: seawater column; feature: ocean; material: water; isolation source: Red Sea water column Station 192 - depth 200m | place: Saudi Arabia: Red Sea | collected 2011-10-15 | depth 200 m
CCATAACAACAGGCGTGTTTTGATACCGTTCGTAAATAAAACGGCCTGATTTTCTATCATAAATAGCATCCCGGCCTACCATTCCAAATTTTTTTGCAACACACCACGTTGTCCAATTAACATTATGTGTACCAATTAAAGATGCAGTCACAATATCCTGAAGAATAAATTTTTCGGTCAAAGCTTCTACAATATTCTTTTTGCTAATTCTTGCACTAGATTCCAAAACAATTCTATACGCATCAGATCGTGATTGAACAACGTATCCAAGAGTAGATTCTAGTAGTGAAGAAAGTATAGTTGCCAGAGTTGAATTAATTTTTGTACCAAAACACGCATGAATAACAACATTACGATCTGTTCTTACAGATTCAATTACAATAGTTTTCTCATCAGGTATGATGTTAAAATCTAGTTCTGGAATTATTTTGTTAAACATTGTTAACGAACCATGTTTCACTTTATTTCTAAATAATCCAACTTTTTGTGCGGTATCGTAATCTATGGGAATATTTTCTCCCTCCCAGTAAGGCACGTTTTTTGGTGCACCACTCATCGGTTCAACATTAACTTGCAAAGCTTTTTCATCAATATTCAGTATTCTCCACTGCATTCCACGTAAAACAAATATGTTGCCCGCTTCACCATGATCGCCTACAAACCTTTGATCTAAGGATCCTATGATCTTCTTTCCTACTGAATCAAACACTTTAAATTTTAAAATATCTGGAATTGTTGAAAGATTCTCAAAATAATACCTAAATGCTTTTCGTGTCTTCCAAAATTTCATTTTTTTTCTGTCAAACGACAAAATATAGATACTGTCTAAGATTTCTAGAACGCTACAAAATTCAGCTAGTGTTATATTTCTAAATGGATACGCTTGTCTGATTATTTTATACGTAAAATCAACAGATAATTCTCCCATTTGCAGTGATAATCCTACTAGGTGGTGAGCTAAAACATCAAGAGATTTGTTATGAATTTTTTGTTCTTCAATAGAACTATTTTTTATTCTATCAAGGATTGCTTTTGTTTCAAATTCATCATCAGGACTATTTGTAATAATTAGCCCTCTTGCAGAAGAATTTCGGAAATGTTTACTCCTGCCTATTCGTTGCATTAATTTTGATACCTGACGTGGTGATCCATAATGAATTACAAGTTCTACCGAACCAATATCTAATCCTAATTCAAGAGATGATGTGCATACAACTATACCACTTGACCCACTCCGAAGTATGCTTTCTGTTTCTTCTCTAACTTGTTTTGATAATGAACCATGATGTAATTCTATATTCATCAAAGTCTTTTCTCTTAGTACTGAAGCTAAAAATTCAGATTCGCCCCTAGTGTTAGTAAACAAAAGAATTGGAGAGTTTATGCCTGATTTTTCAATATATTGAATAGTTGAATCAGCTACTTCAGATATTGAGCCTTTCACAAATTTGACTTCAACATCATATTTTCTCATTGATTTATCCTGAATTATCTTACATGGTTTCTCTGTTCCGACAAGAAAATGTCCAGCATCCTCAATATTTCCAACAGTTGCTGATAAGCCAGTTCGGATGATTTTTTGGTTTGAGTTAAGTTGTAACCTTTCTAGGCTTATTGATAGTTGGGAACCTCTTTCACTTGACAAAAGCTCATGTACTTCATCAATTATGACTCGTTCCAATTCAGAAAGTGCAGTTAACATTTTCTGCTGGGTAAGAAGGATGACAAGTGTTTCTGGCGTTGTTATTAATACATCGGGTGGTGAGTCTGAAATTTTTTTCTTAAGTGATTGAGGTGTATCGCCATGTCTAACTTGAATTGTTAGACCATCTAATTCAGCGTATTTGGTTATTCGTCGAAAAACATCGCGGTTAAGTGCTCTTAATGGTGTAATGTAAAGCACCTTGATCTTTCCCTGCTTTTTTGTTTCTTTTACCTGGGAAAAAGTAGGAATTACTGAGCATTCCGTTTTACCGGAACCGGTTGGCGCTATAACTAATGAATCAATTTTTTGGTGAATTATTGGTAGAGCTCTTTTTTGGATATCAGTTAACTGTTCGAATCCTAATGAATGAAATTTTTCTTCTAGAAAAGCTTCAGGAGGATGACTCTTCAATATTTTTTGTTCTAAGTCGCTCATAAACTATTGCACCTACGATCCCTGCAGCAAATAAAATAATTCCAATAATAGGAATATAATCAAAAAGTTCTGCCATTGAATATACACATTCCTAGCATATTAAATAGATTAAGATTGATCAGTAAGACCTTTCGATGTTATAGTATATTGAAATTGTTTATTTGCAAAGGGAGAAATGGCTTGGCATGAATATCCATTGTTATTTTTTGAAAGTTTAATTTTAGTATGTATATACATGCTGATTGATTCTTCCAAGTTTTCCTTTTCATGTTTGCTAACAGTTCTAACAATGTTAGTAACAATTATAGGAATTTTGCCGTCAATAGCAATGCTTGATAAATTATGCATGTATTTCATAAAGGAAATGTATTTTTCAAGAGATTGTTCTTTTTTTGAATACTCAAACGAGAAAAGATCCGTTACGCTATCAACTATAATCAAAGAATAGCTCTCGGGCGATGTTTTTGATAAACAATCAATCTGCTGTGCGGTATTGGTAATACGATTTACCTTGATTTTATCAAGTAATGATGAGTTAATTTTTTGTAATTGCATCATTTCAACAAGTCTTTCAGGTCTGAACTCACCGATCGTATCTTGGAAAAGAATCTTTTTTCCATTATGTAAAGCATTAACGCAAATTTGGAATATCAACTGCGTTTTTCCTGTAGCGCTTTGTCCAGAAATACTAGTAATTAATCCCTCTTTAATACCACCGCCAAGAAATTTATCAAGTTCTTTTAATCCTGTTTCGATCATGTCTTTGTTTACGCTAAAAAACTAAAGAGATTTTCCTAAATAATCGATAGGCAAGGCTTTAATTATAGTAACCAAAGAAAATTGCATTAAGTGGATAACAAGTGTCACAAACAACAGCAAAAAGACCATTAACAACCTTACAAAAAAACACAAAAAAAAGCGTTATTGTTAGATTGAAAAATGATGTTGAGTATAAAGGTAAGATAGATAATGTTGATTCTTATATGAATTTGATAATGACTGATGCTGAAGAACTAAAAGATGGAAAGGCCGTTGAGAAGTTTGGAAGAGTAATTTTACGGGGAAATAACGTGTTGTTCATCAAATTAGAAAACGAACTTTAAACTGTAATTACAAATGTCAAAAACCTATATTTTCACATCAGAGTCCGTAACTGAAGGTCATCCAGACAAGGTGTCTGACCACATTTCTGATGCAATATTGGACGAATTTCTTAGGCTGGATCCAGATTCAAGGGTAGCAGTTGAGACACTCGTAACAACAGACTTTGTTACAGTTGCTGGTGAGGTTACATCAAAAGGTAAGTTTGACATTGAGAAAGTTGTCAGGGATACTATTGCGGAAATTGGTTATGACGATCCTGCATTGAAGTTTGATGCAAAAACCTGTAAAGTTGTTGTGAAAATAGATCCACAGAGCCCAAATATTTCTCAAGGAGTAACGGTATCACAAACACAAAAGGAACAAGGTGCAGGAGACCAAGGATTGATGTTTGGATATGCAACAAACGAAACTGACGAGTTTATGCCTTTACCAATATCGCTGGCTCATAAGCTTACAAAAAAACTTGCTGATGTTAGAAAATCAAAAGAATTAGCGTGGGTTAGACCTGATGGCAAGTCTCAAGTTTCTGTCGCATATGTAGATGACAAACCAGAAAGGGTTGAAACCATTGTCATTTCAACGCAGCATGATCCTGAAATATCAAATGAAGAGATTAGAAAACAGATTATTGATAAAGTGGTTAAGCCTGTTTGTGGAAATTGGTGGCACGAAGATATTACAATTCATGTAAATCCAACCGGAAAATTTGAAATTGGGGGACCGCATGGTGATGCAGGCCTTACCGGTAGAAAAATTATTGTTGATTCTTATGGTGGAATGGGAAGACATGGTGGTGGTGCATTTTCAGGAAAGGATCCATCAAAGGTGGATAGGTCAGCATGTTACATGTGTAGATATGTTGCAAAAAATTTAGTGGCTGCAGGTCTTGCTGATAGATGTGAGATACAAATTGCTTATTCCATTGGAGTTTGCCAGCCGCTGTCATTGATGGTTAACACATTTAAAACAAACAAAATACCTGAAGAGGAAATTGAGAAAATTCTAAACTCACACTTTGACATGAAGCCAGCCTCAATAGTTTCTCATCTAGACCTAAAGAGACCAATTTACAAAAAAACTGCAGGTTATGGTCATTTTGGTAGAAATGAATCAGAATTTACCTGGGAAAAGACGGACAAAGCTGAAGAGCTAAGAAAGGCGGCTGGACTGTAAAAATTCTGCAACTGTTGTTAATTTAACACCAGATAATTTTTTAAGTTGTTTTCCATCACTTGTGTAATCTCCAACTAGGATGTTTAGCGATTCTAAACCGTAAACACTTCTTGTATTACGTTTTGCTTCATCATACGCACTCTCTAGATTGATTTTTTGAATTTTTACACTAGTGTTTTTAGTAAAAAGCTTCACAAAATCTTCAAAGCTCATTTTTTGTGGTCCCACTAGATCTAAAATCTTCTTAGAAAATTTTTTCTCATTAATGGCTTCTAGGATAATTTTTGCTACATCTACCACGGATATTGGCTGTAATCTATATTTGCCAGAACCTGGAATGATAATAACACCTTTTTTCATCTGCTTGGAAAGAGCTTTGGTTAGGTAGTCTGTTTTTCCTATAATGTAGGAGGCGCGAAATATAGTATAATCCAATCCAGAGTTAATTATTTCACGTTCAGCCTTGTATTTTGAAACAAAATAATCCGACTTGTTGCTTCTAGAAACACCAAGACCACTGATAAAAATAATTTTTTTAATGCCTGCATTTTTACACGCTTTAATTACATTTTTTGTCAGATTAAGATTGATTTCTTCAAACGTAGATTTTGATGATTGTCTTCCTATACCAATTAGATGTATCAAAGCATCGTAATTTTTTAGTTTAGTTTGAAGTTTTGGTTCTAAGAGATTTGTAGATGTTATCTTTACTTCAGAGACATGTTTACGAAAATTTTTTCGGGAAATTCCTAAAACATTGATTTTATTTTTGTGAAGAAAATTTCTTAGATTTTTACCTACAAAGCCATTAGCGCCAGTAACTACTATACCTCTAGATATGCTTGACATGAAAAAAATCACACAACAATTGATTTTAAGGATATCATTAGTTATTCATCGTGGATATTCCAGAAAAACCTGTAGGTAATTTACGTACTGGATTCACTACTGGTACAAGTGCTGCAGCTGCCTCAGTTGCGGCTGTTTTATCAATTATTAATCAGAAAAAAACTGAATCGGTTGATGTTTTACTTCCAAAAAAATCTAGAATCACAATTAATATCAATAGTTGTGAATTTGAAAAAAACAAGGCGCATTGCTCGGTAATTAAAGACGCGGGTGATGATCCAGATGTAACGCATGGTGCAGAAATTGTAGTTGACTTGGAACTAACACCAAACCCAAATTCCATTGAAATAGATGGTGGTGAAGGTGTGGGTAGAGTAACAAAACCTGGAATAGGATTAGATATTGGCCAAGCTGCAATTAATCCAACTCCACGAAAAATGATCATTGAAAATTTAACTGAAGTTGGTAAAGAAATTTTAGAAAAAAATGGAATCAAGGTAATAATATCAGTTCCAAAGGGTAAGGAGCTTGGACCAAAGACTGACAACCCTCGAATTGGAATCGTTGACGGAATATCAATTCTAGGAACAAGTGGAATTGTAATGCCATACTCAACTGCATCATTTGCAGCTGCTATTAGACAGCAGCTTGATGTTGTACTTTCGATGGGAGATGACACAGTTGTCCTAACAACCGGTGGAAGAAGCGAGGATTTTGCAAGGAATGTTTTTGATCTTCCTGATCATTCATTCGTACAGTTTGGAGATTTTTCCGGATATACAATTTCACAATGCGCAAAAAAAGGAATGAGTAAAGCGCATATTGGTGGATTTATCGGAAAGTTTGCCAAGATGGCAACTGGTGTCAAACAGACGCATGTAAAGGGCTCAAAAGTTAACATGGATTTTCTCTCAGAATTGGCAAAAAAATGCAAGGCTGATGAGGATGTTGTTCAGAAAATAAAAAATGCAAATACTGCTAGAAATGTTCAAGAGATTATTCTTGAAAATAATATTGATGGATTCTTTGATTTGATTTGTTCAGAAGTTTACAAACAAATGAGAGGTCATTCAGAAAATAAGATCCCTATTGAAATTATACTGTTTAATTTCGATGGAAATGTTTTGGCTCGCTATCCCAAACAGTAAGGAATTTTATTAAACTAGCATACAATCAACACATGGAAAGAGTAGCAATTTTAGCCATTACTAAAAATGGCATTAAGATCGCAAAAGAACTGAAGGAAAAATTCTCTTCCTGGGAAGTATTTGCGCCCAATAAATTCTCTGCACATCGACAAAAATTGTAGAATTATTCAAATCAAATGATGCGCTAGTTTGTTTGTTCTCATTAGGTGCAGTTGTAAGATTAATCTCGCCACACTTGAAAGACAAGAAAACTGACCCTGCCGTTATTGTAATTGACGATAAGGCTCAGTTTGTAATCAGTACACTTTCTGGACATCTAGGTGGAGCAAACAAACTTACAAACGACATTTCAGACAGACTTGGTGCAACACCTGTAATAACAACAGCAGCTGATGTAAACAAAACCATTGCGGTAGATCTTGTTGGAAAAGATTTTGGGTGGAAGATTGATGATGACTCCAATGTAACTAAGATTAGCGCGTTTATGGTCAACGAGGAAAAAATTGGTGTGTATCAAAACTGTGGAAGAAAAGATTGGTGGGATGACAAGATACCGGTCAATGTTACTATATATCCTACAATCAATGAACTAAAAAATTCAGATTCAAAGGGATACCTGATTATAACAGATGAGGTTGTTGATGATAATAGTCTACTGCAAAATGCTGTAGTGTATAGACCACCGAGTCTAGTAGTAGGAATTGGGTTACATTGGGATACCACAAAGGATACCATCAAAGATGGCTTAATGAGTTGCATGAATAAATTCAAACTTGGTGAAAAATCTATTGTAAGGTTTGTCTCAATTAAGAAAGAAAAAGATGTGGTTGGTCTTGTTGAACTTGCAAAAGAGATGTCTATACCTATACAATATTTTGAAAAGGAGGAGCTTGCTTCTATTGCTACACCAAATCCATCGAATACAGTCCAAACATTTGAGGGTACACCAAGTGTGTCGGAAGCTGCAGCAATTAGGAGCTCTGAAGGAAAATTAGTAGTTGAAAAACAAAAATTCCCTCCAAACTTGACAATAGCAATTGCGAGGATACCAAATTGAAAAGAGGTTTGTTATTAATTGACAGAGGAAGCCGAGAAAAGGAGGCAAAGCAAGAGTTGGAAGTGATCTGCAAGAAGATAAAGGAAAAGGGAGATTATGAATTTTCTAACTATTGTTTCTTGGAAGTTATACCACCGTATATTGAAGAGGGAATTAACCAAAGTCTCACTCACAACATTGATGAATTAACGATTGTTCCGTACTTTCTTTATCCTGGAAAAAAGATCAAAGCTGCCGTAAACGAATCAATTGGATTTCAGGAAAAAACAGACGTAAAACTTCGAATAACCAAGCCAATGAGCATGCACAAAACTATGATTGATCTTGTAGATAACAGAATTACATCGGCGTTAAGTGAAAACTCTGTTAACCTGCCGAAAAATGCTGTGGATGTGCTTATTATTGGGCATGGGAGTAAGGATCCGAACGCCAAACGTTCCATGGAATATGTGGTTGATGGGATAAAACCTACATACAGAAATGTAAGTTTCTGCTTTTTGGAAATCGAGGAGCCTAACATTAAACAGGGAATTATCAAATGCAAAAATGACAGTCCGGAGGTATTGGTGGTTGTCTTTTATTTTTTGCATGAAGGCGCACATGTAAAACGAGACATATATGAAGATCTGAATCCTGCATTGGAAGAAGCAAAATTGCAGAAAGTACTAATTACAAAACATATCGGAACTGATGACAAGATGGTTGACCTCATCATTGAAAGGGCCAAGGAGGTAGAAAATGCAAACTAGAAAAGGACAATCAATAGAGGATGAAAGCATGGAGATCATTGAGCGTGAGATTGGATCTCATCCATATACCGATATGGAATGGCCGATAGTCAGAAGAATTATTCATGCCACAGCGGATTTTGATTTTGCTGGAAAAAACAAGATGATTTTTCACGATGATGCAATTGCGAGTGGGATTAATGCGCTGAAAAATGGCTGTAGTATAATCACAGATGTGAATGGTGTGATTGGTGGACTGAACAAACAAAACCCAAAAGATTTTGGAAATGATATAATATGCAATATTTCGGATCCAGGTCTGGCTGAAAAGGCAAAGCAAGAGAACAAAACTAGGGCACAAATGTCCATGCGAGTTGCAGCTTCTGATATGAATGGTGGAATTGTGGTAATAGGTAATGCTCCAACTGCATTACTGGAAGTAATCAAGATGATTCAAGAGAAAGTTACAAAACCTGCATTAATTATAGGAATTCCCGTAGGATTCGTATCTGCAGTGGAATCTAAAGAAGAATTACAAAAGATTGATGCACCGTTTATCACCAATATTGGTAGAAAGGGTGGAAGTTCCTGCGCTGCGTCAATTGTTAATGCATTATTCAAATTGTTACGGGAAAATTAGTAGATGCTTGGCAAAAAAGCTGCGTCTATGTGTATTATAATTATTGGAATTATTGTAGCCATACCATTCAATTACATATATGGAATTGATGGATTTGAAGTTGATGTAGTTTGGACAATTGTTGGAATTGTTATGACTGCTTCAGGTTTTTATTTATTAAAAAATTCAGCTAAACTGAAACCAATCTAAACTCTCTTGCTAACAAGTTTTGTAGCATACCTTGCGCTATCAAAGTATAGGTGACAGTATGATGCAAGCGTATTGTATTCAGAAAGAGCATCCTTTTTACCAGATATCCCCTCGCCGATCTTCAGATCATATACAAGTTTAGCATCTCTTGCTAGATTGCCAATCTTTGAGTAATGAAACTCGTGTGCACGAAACTTTGCCGGACCAGAGACCAAGCAGCTTGATGTGATTCTCCCTTCGGTATAGTTTAGCGTCATCTTCTTAGTCATCCGAGTTTCTGCATCGAACAAGCCTACCATCTTATACTTTTTTTTGCCAAAGCTTATCGATTTTGTCAGATACATCAGTCCCCCACACTCTGCATAGATTGGTATTCCCTCTTCAGCGTGTTCTTTTATCATCTTCCTCATGATTGTGTTCCGCTCAAGTGACTGCCCTAAGACTTCAGGAAATCCACCTCCAATGTAGATTAAGTCGCATTTTGGAATTTTTTTGTCGCCTACTGGACTAAAAAATTTTAATTTTGCTCCTTCCCTACGTAGCGCCTCCAAGTTGTCATGATAGTAAAAATTAAACGAAGAGTCAAGTGCAACCGCTACCGTAGCTATAGGTTTTTTGATTTTTTTTGACCGAATCTTTGGAAGGTCTGATACGTTTTTACAAATCTGAATTATTTTATCAATGTCAAGACTGTCAGAAACCTCACGTGAAACTTTCCTAATTTTATTTTGCAGTGACCTTTGTTCCTTTACAGGAATAAGTCCGAGATGCCGTGATTCCAAGCTCTCAGAATTTCTTAGTATAGATCCAAGTATCGGAACCTTCAGGCTTGCAAGTGCTTGCTTGCACATACTTTCATGTTTCTTACTGCCAATTTTGTTCAAAATTATGCCAACGATCCTAGAATTACGATGAAACTTTGCAAATCCTAGTGCAGTCGCAGCAATGGAACGTGCTGTTTTACTTGCGTCCAAAATTAAAATGGTAGGAGATTTTAGCAGCGATGCAACATGATGTGTACTAGCATAGTTTGTCTTTCCACCAAACCCATCATAATAACCCATCACGCCCTCAATTACAGAAATATCAGATGTGGAATTTTTTACAAAACTATGTTGTAGTTCACTTTCTCCCATTAACCATACATCCAAATTTTTTGCATCCTTACCTGATATTGCAGAAAGATAACTGGGATCAATATAATCAGGACCAACCTTGAATGGCTGTATCCCATAGCCACGTTTCTTGATCCCATAAATTATCGCGGATGTGATCGATGTCTTGCCAACTCCGCTGGTTACCCCAGCAACAACTAACCTTGGAATCTTCAATTCTTTGTCTAGGAATTTCATCACTATCAATCTTTTTAGTTTAGAGAAAATTCAAAGTAAACGTGAGCCAAAAGGGACTCGTTATTGTATATACTGGTGGAGGCAAGGGAAAAACCTCAGCCGCACTAGGACTTGTACTAAGAGCTGTAGGATACAACCATAAAGTTTGCATGATACAATTTGTAAAAGGCTCTTGGCATTATGGTGAGCTCGATTCCGCAAAAAGATTAGCACCAGAATTTGAGCTGATTACGGCAGGCAAGGGATTTGTGGGTATTTTAGATGACAAAAGTCCACGCGAGGATCACGTAAAGGCAGCAAACGATACGCTGGAGATTAGTAAGGAAAAGATAATGTTGGGTAACTTTGACGTTGTTATACTGGACGAGATTAACTATGCGTTACAACTGAAATTACTGAATTTAGATGATGTGATAGATCTCATAAAGTCAAAGCCACCTAAACTTGATCTTGTGTTGACAGGCAATCATGCAGAAGAGAAAGTCATAGAATTGGCAGATCTTGTGACTGAAATGAAAGAAATCAAACATCCATTCAAATCTGGCATAAAAGCAAAGAAAGGAATAGATTTCTAGACAGCAACAATAAATTACCTAGTTAAAAAAATACAGCAAATGACAACTGAAGTACATGAATTACCAGAAATAGGAGAAATTGTTGTTGCTACAATTACTAAGATAACAGATCACGGTGCTTATGCAACTCTAGATGAGTATAACAATATTCAGGGATTTTTGCATGCTTCAGAAGTAGCACACGGATGGGTACGGAATATTAACAAATTTGTAAAATCAGGAGAGAAAAAAGTTCTACTTGTAAAGAGGATTAAGGAAGGCAGGGAAGAAATTGATTTATCACTTAAACAGGTTTCAAGGGATCAACAAAAAAAGAAATTTGTTGATGTAAAACGATTTGAAAAAGGAAAAAGCATTATCAAAAGTGTGCAAGAGAAAGCAAAATTATCAAGTAGTGATGTTGAAAAACTAGAAGATAAGATTTTTTCAAAATATGATTCTGTTTATGATGGAGTTGTTGACATTGCTACAAACGGAATTAAAGTTTTTGGCGATTTGAAATTACCTAAAAAAACTTTGGATGTAATTGAAGAAGTAAGTATGAAAATTAAACTGCCTTCAGTAGAAATTAGGGGTATTTTAGAATTAGTAGATAACAGCTCAAATGGAGTAGAAACCATAAAGAACAGCTTACATGGTTTTGAAAAGGCGGATCAAAATAACGTAAAAATTTTGTACGTAGGAGCCCCAAAATATAGAATAACTGTAACTGCTGCTGATTTTAAATCTGCAGAAAAAACTCTCAAGCCTATCTTAGAAGACATACAAAAAAATATTGAAAAAAACAAGGGTAGTTTTAAATTCACTAGAGAAGAATCTAGAAAAACTGGTGGGGAATAATGCGGTTTCAGCTAAGAAAGTGTTCTGAGTGTGGACGATATACATTAAAAGATGAATGCAAAAAATGTAATAAAAAAACTACATTAGTGCATCCAGCAAAATTTTCTCCCGATGACAAATACGCAAGACTGCGTATAGCAGACAAACAGAATTAGATTCTCAAGGTGCGTATGTACCTTCAAGAGTTGCTTGTTCTATGATGTGATCTTCCATTGCTTTTTCAACGTCAGCCTTTGTAGACTTGCCAGGAAGATCCAATTCGCTGTCAAGTGCGTAAAGCTTGAATACATATGTGTGCCTTTTGTCAGGAGGTGCAGGTCCACCATATCCTACTTCACCAAAGTCTGTCATTCCCTCTGTTGACTTTGCTAGTTCTAGTTCTGTTTTAGTTGGGTCTATGTTCCATGCAACCCAATGCACCCAAATCTTACCAACAGCTCCCACCGCATCGGGATCATCCATAATGAGAGCTAGAGATTTTGTTCCATCAGGGATTCCACTAACGGTCAAGGGTGTAATTTTATTTCCATTCTTATATCCACATTCTCGCGGTATCTCACCACCATGTGAAAAAGCGGAGCTTGTCAGTTTCAGGTTTCCCATTTGCTTAATTTTGCATGCTTTTACAGTTAAATTTTACTAGGATTCCAAAACAATTTTGTCGTTTGAAAGTGACATGACTGAGCCGCCCAAGTTTTTAATTTTATTTTTTAATTCGTTGTCAATCGTGGCAATTATACCTCCACGCTTTCTTATACGTTCAATTATCGCTTGATCTGCAAACTTACCAGACATTTGGGTAGTTTTCAAATTTCGTGCAAACTCAAGAGTTGTTGTAGCATCTTGTTTTTTCTTTTGTGATTTAGAAAGTTTTCTCAGCTCATTTAGTACTGCAGACGGAACAACAAACTGGATTTGACCAATCTCTGTGTTTACAGAATCTATATTCTTGATCTTTCTAGTAGCTAAGTGAATCAGAAAGCTTGTATCACAGATGACTTCAACCAACTATTCCTGCACCGATAAGTCTCCACCTTTCTGCAATTCTTCTGCTAAGCGCAACACTTCCTTTATCAAAAAGGCATACTGGTCTTCTAAATTCTACTTCTATATTATCAGATTTTACCTTCTTTACATTTGCAGGTACAGGAGCGGTTCCAACACTAATTCTAAGCAATTCACCAACTTTTACAGGTACAACTTTGGTTTCTCCGGCAGAACCAACCGCAGTATCAAATAAACTGATTTTTAGTTTTGCCTCTGTAGAATTTTCAGGTAGAGTGCCAGGCTTGCCAACTACGGAGCCTATCAGTGAATCACTTGTTGAAAGAGAGGGATCAAGTTTTGTTCCAATTGCCACCAGACCTCCTGATTTTACTTCATCTACAATGCCAGCGCCTGTTCCTAAAGAAACTATTTCTGTCTGTATAGATTGATAAGATTTCTTCTTTGGATTAATTATTCCTGGTTTGATCTCAATTTCATCACCCACTGATAACTTTCCCTGAGTTATGCTACCACCAATTACTCCACCTTTGAGATTTTTTATTTTAGTTCCAGGTTTGTTAATATCAAAAGATCGTAAAACATGCATCACAGTGTCACTAGCTTCATCTCTAACTGGTGTTTCAATCGTTTCTTCAATAGCACCTATCAAAGCATCCATGTTAAGAGATGACTGTGCGCTAATTGGTATAATTGGGGAACTAGCTGCCTTTGTTCCCTTTACAAACTTTGTAATTTCAGAGTAGTTTGATAAAGCATCTTGGTGTGATATGAGATCAACTTTGTTTTGAACGATTACAATTTGCTTTATTCCCAATATTTGCAAAGCTAGAAGGTGTTCTTTTGTTTGAGGCTGTGGAACTTTAGAATTTGCAGCAACCAACAGCAAAGCACCGTCCATTAATGCTGAACCTGAAAGCATGTTTGCCATCAAACTTTCGTGACCTGGACTATCTACAAAACTTATGACTCTTGATAATTCGCTTTCTTTTCCACAGTTATGACATTTTGGCTCAGTTGAATATCCCAATGGCGATTCACAGTCTTTACATTTGTAAAATGCCGCATCTGAATATCCAACACGTATGGTGATGCCTCTTTTTAGCTCTTGACTATGTACGCTAGTCCAATTTCCAGTTAGTGCCTGAATTAGAGTTGTTTTTCCGTGATCTACATGACCCGCAGTACCAATATTGACACATGGTTGTTTTCCATATTTTTTTATGTACCAATCAGGAAGTGAATCTTTCCAATGCATGATTAAGAATTAAAAATTCTGTTATGTTAACCTATTCCTTTTTTTCTTTAGGAGCTTCTGCCTTTGGTTTTTCTTTAGGAGCTTCTGCCTTTGGTTTTTCTTTAGGAGCTTCTGCCTTTCTTTCTTAGGTTCCTCTACCTTAATTTCGCCATCAAATTTACTGTTAATTTGATAAATTTCTTCAGATATTGTATTTCCTCTTAATAGCTTCCGTTTTCGCAAACCTTTTTCTGTTTGTCGTAAACCAATTCCTTTTGGTATTAGAATACGTTTTCTTGTAGAGCTAAGTAGATCTGATCTCATAGGAATACCCGATTTATCACTACCGCCTGTAATCTTGATCTTTCCTTCTAATCCCACAAGAGAGGCATCTGTTTCTTGACCTATTAGTAATCCAACCAAAGGATTCGCATCGTTATCTTTTAGTTCTCTAGTAATTGATTTTCCTTTTGTGTCAGATATTGTTATCTTGAAGTTAGCCAAGCATTCGAAAAAATCACCAAACTACTAATTAACCTTTGGAGTTTGTTAGCTAGAAACCTGGTCTGTCTGGAATATAATCCGCAGACATATTCAGTGCCTTCTCTTTCATAATCTCCAAGTAAGTTTCGTAATCTGCCTCAAAGCTACAGTGTGGACATTTTACTTTTGTAATCTCATCGTCAAGAACATCAATCAAACTATATAATATTAATTTCAAAACCCGAATTGAGCGGAGTTAGTCCAGACTGGCAGGACGTCAGCTTCCCAAGATAAGAGGTTGCACCTCTTATGATCTCTGCTTTCTGTAAAAGTGGAAGATCTGACTGATAAAATGCCCTCATCTTCTTGCGAATGGAATGTTCTATCTTGCGTTGGTAATTCTTTGAGAGTTTTAGTTCTCCTGAAAGATATTCCCTCTCCTTCTTGCTTAGCATGAAATGATTACGTGGATATTGTATATAGATCTTGATCAGACGTTGATGAAATTTCTTAGCAAATTCGTTTAGTAAATTGATCAGTTTTTTGGTTAATTAATTAACAAATTAACTAAATGCTTTTATCATTTAATTTTCATTGCAATATCTGATTTCAGGAGTAAAAAATGTTCGATGAAGATGAAATTAAAGAAATAGTCATGTCCTTGTTGAAAAGAGGTAAAGAGTTGTGTTCAAAGGATGACATATTGATTTGTAGCATCAAAATGCGAGGTTTTTACGTCGCATTTGCGAACCAAATGTTTTCTCAGATGACAGATCTTGGGTTATTGTTATGTAAAGAGAGTTCGTCCCAAGATTCTAGATATGATCTCCGAAAGTTTGCAGACCTGCGTGGATGGTAGATTTTATGATGGAATCCTCATAAAACTAGGCGTGCTTTATGATGGTGAATTATATTTTCGAAGGTGTAGAAAACAATTTTTCCACTCTACAAATCTTGTATTGTATTTTCATACATACATACATACATACATACATACGGACTTTCTTTTATTACAATCGTGTAAAATATGGAATATCTATGATCGGATTTATCTAAAATCTATTTGATCCACAGATCACTTGGAAAAAAGGCGAAA
>LUMV01000353.1_pt1 | contig 15568 bp, 11 predicted proteins | sample 729731 | NCBI WGS metagenome assembly LUMV01 (sample SAMN03860301, study PRJNA289734) | marine metagenome | biome: seawater column; feature: ocean; material: water; isolation source: Red Sea water column Station 192 - depth 200m | place: Saudi Arabia: Red Sea | collected 2011-10-15 | depth 200 m
TGTCGAGCTTTGCGAGCCTGTCCTGAAGCCGCGTCACTTCCTTTTCCGATGCGCTCGCATTGCTGCGGGCAAGGCGCAGGGCCTCTCGATCCTTGGCGGAGCCGCGCTTGTCCTTCTTCGGCTTCGCGCTGCCCGGCTCCTTGGGCTGGTTCCGGCCAAGCACGAAGTCGATATAATCCTCCATGCTCCCGGCGTAATCCTTGGCCAGCCCGTCATCGACGAGCACCAGCCGATCGGCGGTTAGTTCGACCATGTGCCGATCGTGGCTGATCAGGATGACGGCGCCGTCGAAGTCGTTCAGCGCCTGCACCAGCGCCTCGCGCGCATCCACGTCGAGGTGATTGGTCGGCTCGTCGAGGATGAGAAGATGCGGCGCGTCGCGCGTGATGAGAGCCAGCGCCAGACGCGCGCGCTCACCACCCGAAAGCGTGGCGATCTTGGCTGTCGCGCGGTGGCCGGAGAACCCGAACCGCCCAAGTTGCGCACGAACCGCGCCGGGGGAAGCGCCGTCCATCGCGCGGGTCATGTGATCGAGCGGAGTGCCGTCGGAGGACAATTCCTCGACCTGATACTGCGTGAAATAGCCCACCCGCATCCGGCCCGAGACGTTCATCTCCCCGTCCATCGGCGCGAGCTGTCCGGCCAGAAGCCGAGCAAGCGTGGTCTTGCCGTTGCCGTTGCGCCCCAGCAGCGCGATCCGGTCATCCGGGTCGATCCGCAGGTTCAGCCGCTGGAGAATGGGTTTCTCGTCATACCCTACCGCCGCAAGATCGAGCGTGATGAGGGGAGGGCGCATTTCGTCGGGGCTCGGGAAGTCGAAGCTGAGGCTCGGATCTTCCATCATCGCCGCGATGGGCTGCATCTTCGCCAGCATCTTGGCGCGCGACTGGGCCTGCTTGGCGGTGGAGGCACGGGCGCTGTTGCGCGCGACATAGTCCTCCAGCCGTGCGCGCTGGGCATCCTGCGAGGCCTTTGCCGCCGCCAGCTGCGCGGCGCGTTCGGCGCGCTGCTTCTCGAACGCGTCGTAGCCGCCGGGATAGACTGTCAGTCTGCCGTCCTGCAGATGCAGAATCGCAGTGACCACCTTGTTCAGCAGGTCGCGTTCGTGGCTGATGATGACCAGCGTGCCCTGATAAGCCTTGAGGAAGCTTTCCAGCCAGAGCGTGGCTTCCAGATCGAGGTGGTTCGAAGGTTCGTCCAGTAACAGGATGTCGGGATTGGACAGCAGCAGGGCACCCAGCGCCACGCGCATCTTCCAGCCGCCCGAGAACGTATCGATCGGACGCGCCTGCATCTCTTCGTCGAACCCCAGACCGGTCAGGATGATCGCGGCGCGCGATGGGGCCGCGTAGGCATCGATCGCCAGCAGCCGGTCGTGGACGTCGCCCAGCCGATCCATGTCGCTGCAGGTTTCCGCTTCTTCGAGCAGGCTGGCACGCTCCGTATCCCCGGCCAGAACCGCCTCGAACGGGGTGGTCGATCCGCTCGGCGCTTCCTGCGCGATATACCCGACGCGCGCGCGCCGCGGCATTTCGATCGAGCCGTTGTCCGGCTCGATCTCGCCGATCAACGCCTTCACCAGCGTCGATTTTCCGGCCCCGTTGCGACCGATCAGCCCGATCCGGCTCCCGCTCGGGATCGCAGCAGACGCGTCCTGCAGAATGGGGCGGCCGCCGAGGCGGACGGTGAGATTGTCGATCTTGATCATGTGGGCGCGGCCCCTAGCAGGGAGCGTCGAAGACCCCAACAGGTAAGCAATTGGCTTGCTGAGTGGTCGAAGTCGTGAAGGCGGTCGCTGGCATATCACAAGGCCGGGAAGAATTCGTATGAGGCGCGCTTCTCACCTGCTTTGCGTCCTCGCGGCCAATCGGCCCTCACTCGGATTTGGGCAAATTGGCGAGAATGTATTCGACAGCCCAGCCGACACCGCCTCCGTGCGCAAGCGTGATCGGGTACATGCTCAGGTATTCAGGTGCGGTGTTATCGGGCGTCCATTCCGCAGCGACTGCGAACCAGCCCATCGGTATCGCGCTCGCCTGGATCATTCGCTGGTACGCCCGCTCGTGGGCTTCCGGGCTGAGACCGCCCGAGGCGTCGGAAACGAAATAGACTTCGTAGCCGTCGCGTATGGCGGAAATCGCGGCGTGTGGTTCAGGCCAGGGATGGCCCGCTCCTCATCTGCTGCAACCAAAAGCTTCATCTAAAGCTTCGCGCAAAGGGCAGGGGCATTGGCCTCGTCGCAAAAGTCTGGAGGCTTTGTTTCCTGCCAATAGGAGACCAGTCCCAATTTGCGAGCCAATGGTTCGTATCCCGGGAGGGCACGGGTTCGGTTGGAAACGAAGGCCAGTCCCGCGCGCGCGCGTGAAGTCGATGTCGACGCAACACTCTTGATCAGGGCGAGCCCCGCATCCGGGGCGCCCAGGCGTTCCAACAGGATAGCCGAGATGTCGTTATAAGTATCGGGCCCAGCCGATGCCTCGACGATCTTTTGTGCGGCTTTCGCGCGGTCTGTTTGGCTGCCGTCAAGCAAGGCTTTGTAACCGGCGAGCCAGGCCTGCGCCAAAGGTCGATCTCTCGCCTTTTCCGATGCAGCGATCAGGTCCGCCGCGCGCGCATACTCCCCGGCCAGTGTCGAGATCATCAGGCGCTGACCAGCCGTGCTGTCATCGTCTCCCGTCCGCAGGTCGCGCAAGGTCTGGAGATCGGCTTCCACGGCGGCGCGATTGCCCTTCAGCGCATTGTAGTAACCGGACATGCTGAAGGCCGATGGAAAAATCGGGCCCGCAGCAGTGGCTCTCTTCAGGTGCTTTTGGGCCTCGTCCACCCGTCCATGCAGCAGAAGAAAGGAACCCAGCGAAAGTTCTTCGCACATGCAATCGAGCGGACGCGCGGCAACGGCCTTGCGTATCTGTCGCTCGCGTCCAACAAGATCGTCGGGATCGAGCAGATCCGCTGCTTTGAGCAGGGCCGTCCCGTTGTCCGGATCAAGCGTGAGCGCCTTTTGGTTGAGCCTCTTCGCCTCGGCTAAAAGAGCATCGAATTCATCGGGATTGGCGTAAGCCTCGGCCCGTTTGAAGCTTCCAAGAACCGTCCAGCCTTCGGCAAAGTCTGGCGCCAGAGTGGTGACGCGCTGCAATTCCAGAAGAGCACGGTCGAAGTCTCGCTCGATCAGTCCACCGTTCGAACAAACCGAAGCCCAGGCTTCCAAGGCATCAGTAGGCAGGCTGGCGGCGCCGGTTGCTCCCAAGGTGCATCGAACGAGAAGCGCGGTGCTGATCGCGACGCGACGCGGTAGCTTTGCCGCGTCATCGACCGGATGGGTGAAAGTGTGCGACCAGATTACTTTTTGCGAGTTTTCATCCTGCAGGCGAACGATCGCGATCAGATCGTCACCTTGGCGACGCACGCCGCCTGTCACGAAGAAACCGGGATGGTCGCTATCCTGCGCCTCGTCCGCAACGATCAAGGCAACCTTGCTCTGATAGTCCTCGCTGAAAGCGGCACTGATGTCGTCGCGGATCGAGGGAATGACGCCACTCGGCATTTCGGGTGACTGGGCGCTGAAGTCAGTGAGGCGGACGGTGGCTTCGGTCGCCATCGCCGGCGTGCTGTCGAGATTTACGACAAACGAAGCCAAGGCCACCACTCCCGCCGCGGTCGAAACGGCCCCGGCGACGATCTTCCAAGGCTTCACCAAACGCGTGAAGAAACCCCCGGTCGGCGACTTGGCGGTGACTTCCTTTCCGCTCTTACCGTCGCTGCCAGCAGCTGTATCGGAGAGATCCTCGACGGCCTGTATTGCGGGCACGCGATCCGTAAGCGAGACTTCGGGCAGGAAGCGATATCCGCGGCCGTAGACACTCTCGATGAAGCTCGAATTGCGCGCCGTGTCGCCCAGAGCCCTGCGCAATTCCTTCACGACACTGGTAAGCGCGGATTCCGATACGGCTGCGCCGTCCCAGACCTTATCGAGAAGTGCTTCCTTGGTCGTCAGAAGGCCGCGACCGGCTGAAAGCTCCTGCAACACACGAAAGGCTTTGTGACCGATATGGACAGGACCGGTCGGGCCGATCAACCGCTCGTCCGCAGGATCGAGGACATAGTCCCCGAACGCCACAGCCTGCTTCGTTTCTTCGGTTGCCATCGTGATTGACCCTTCACCGGTCGTAACAGCGCCCGACCTGCATCGCTATGTATACTCATGGGCAATGCCGAAACCAGCGAAACCCGCAGAATTGCGCGACCGATTATGGAAACATTCTGGGATCGCGAATTTCCAGCGTTCGCTCAAGATGTCCTGCGCCTTGCTGGCTAACCAGTGGGAACGTCAGCGGCGCTGAAGACCGAAATCGGACCTTTCCCATCGGTGACAGCGCCGCGCCTGACGCATGAATTCCGGCAGAGGACTACGATCATGAACCACCTTCTAAAGACGTTTCGCTCCGTATCCACCACCGCCCTGGCGCTCGGGCTCGCCTCGACGGCGCTCTCTCCAGGATGGGCGCAGTCGACGCGTCAGCCCCAAGAAGCGCCAGCCAGCCAGTCCGCGCGAAGCGCTGCCTGGGGCATTGTCGGCCAAGAGATCGAGGCCGATGCCAGCATTCGGTTCGGAGTCCTTGCCAATGGTATGCGCTATGCCCTGACGCGAAATGCCAACCCTTCAGGCGAAGCGGCAATCCGCTTTACGGTGAATGTCGGCAACCGCGATGAAACCGACGCGGAAAATGGTGCAGCCCACTTTATCGAGCACATGGCCTTCAACGGCACGACCAATATTCCCGAAGGAAAACTGCTGCCGATGCTCGAACGGCTCGGCCTAGCCTTCGGGGCGGATACCAATGCTGAAACATCGCTGGACTACACGACCTACAAGCTCGCCCTGCCGAATACCAATGGGGCGACTGTCGATACCGGCCTCATGGTCATCCGCGAAATGGCAGGCGAGATGACGATCGCGCCCGAAGCGGTGGAGCGCGAGCGCGGCATCCTTCTGAGCGAGGCACAGGTGCGCAACAACCCGCAGCGCCGCCGGTCTGCGAGCTATTTTGAGGCTGCGCTTCCGGGGTCGCGGATCGGCGAAAGGATCAGCGCCGATGTCGAACGCATCCGTGCCATATCCGCGCAGGAGCTGCGCGCCTTCTACGAAGGATATTATCGCCCCGAACGCTCCACTCTGGCGGTGGTCGGTGACTTCGATGTCGAGGCCATGGAGAAAAAGATCCGCGCACTCTTCGGCGATTGGAAAGGGAAGGGCCAAGCTCGCGAAACCTATACCGGTCCGGTGCCCGATGACACGCAGCCGACGATTGCGAATTTCGTAGATCCGGCGATCCCCGAGGTTATCGAACTGAAACGCCTGAGCGCTTGGGCTGTCTCTTATACACTGCATCGATTGCGCTCTCCAATCGGATCAGCGCCCTATCCCGGTCGGCAGATGCGCCAACCCTCGGCGGGCAGGCAGCGGAGCAATCCCTGTTCCGCACCGCCCGGTCTTTCGGCCTCACGGTCGTCGCCAAGGATGGCCAATGGCGCGATACGCTTGCGCTGGCAGAGCAGGAATTGCGTCGGGCCGATCGATATGGTTTCACCGCAAGCGAAATCGCCGAGGCCAAATCGAATATCGAAACCGCTCTGGCCAATGCTGCGGCGCAGGCTTCCGGCCGCACAAATGCCGCGATCGCGGAATCACTCGTCAGGGACAGCCTGGCCAACAGCATTCCGACGTCGCCTGAGACGAACCTTGCGCTCTACAACGCGATCGCGCCGACCTTGACGCCGCAAGCCGTCAGCTCCGCTTTCAGTGAAGCATGGGCCGGCGGACCCAGCGTGATCCACATCTCCACCAAGTTACCGATTGAAGGCGGTCCGGCGACGATCGCGACGGCGCTGAGCGAAAGTTCGAAAATCGCGGTTGCTGCGCCGGTCGAACCCGCAGCGGTCGAATTCGCCTATTCCGATTGGGGAGCGCCCGGCAAGGTGGTTGCGGACGACTCGAACCGAACAAGATCGACTTTGCCATGCGCGTCGGGAGCGGCCTGTCTGCTTTCCCCTCCGACAAGCCTGGTCTGAAGGAGATGTTGTCCATCGCGATGCAGGTCGATGGACTGGAATCACACGATCCCGACGAATTGCGGCGCGTGCTTGCCGGCCGGGCCGTGTCGTTGGGCCTCACCCCCTCCAATGACGCGCTCGTCGCGTCCGGCGAGACCACGCCCGACGATCTAAAGCTGCAACTCGACCTGCTGGCCGCTCGCCTGACGGCGACCGCGTTTCGCGCCGAAACGCAGGCACAATGGGCAGGCGTAGCGCCGGTGCTTGTCGAGAATATCACTTCCTCGCCCGTGCAGGTATTCGTCAACGCAATGAACGCGGTCCTGAGCGGAGGTGACACTCGGCTTGGCATGCCCGACGCATCGCGTCTCGCAGATATCGCTCTCGGCGATCTGCAAGCCGCTGTGGCATCGCAGCTAAGCGACGGGCCGGTGTCGCTCGGGCTGGTGGGCGATTTCGATGAGGATGCGGCGATTGAAGCGGTGGCGAGAACGCTCGGCACGCTGCCTGCGCGCGAGGTGCGTTCGGAACAGACGGCCGACATGAGGCCGCTTACATTTGTTGCGGACCGATCGCCGAAGATCCTGACGCATAAAGGTGCAGCCGATCAGGGCGCACTTGCCGTGAGTTGGCAAACCGATGACGCGGCGGACTTGCACGATGACATCGCGCGCGACCTCCTCGCTGCGACGATGGGTTTGCGGCTGACGGAAACGCTTCGCGAGGAACAGGGTGCGACCTATTCGCCCGAAGCGTTCAGCTACGCGCAGCGCACATTCGACGGTTTCGGTCATCTTACCGCTTTTGCTACCGTACCGATGCAGTCGATGGACGATACCGCCAGGGTTATCCGGTCGATTGCCAGCGAACTGAGCAGTGCGGTCGTGTCGGACGACCTTCTCGAACGCGCGCGCAGCCCGATCCGTGAGCGCTATGAGCGGGCTTCCACGCAAAATTCCGATTGGCTAGGGCTGGTTGCCATGGCCCAGAGCGATGGGGAGGTGTTGGATCGCAGGCGCAATCGCCTGGTCGTATTGAAATCGATCACTCCGGCAGACATCCGGTCCGCAGCGCAGAAGTATCTTGCGGACAATCCCGGCGTCGAGATCCGGGTCATCCCGGGAACCGGTGCAAAGTAGAGATCAAGGATGCAGTCCAGGCGGGGGCGCTGACGAGGTATTCGCCCCCCGCCGAGGCTGTTTGGAATACGCATCGGTGAGTTGAAGAAAAAAGGATGTAATTGGCGGACCAGCCGCCCGACTGCCTCCACCGCTCCGCCTGCCTCGGCGACCAACGGTCACGAGGCAGGCGGAGTCCGGACGGCTTCATCAAAAGCATCTCCGCCCTCAGCGACGATCAACTGCCTGGTATAGAACCAGCCAATGCCGATGAGACATATGCCCAGCGCAAAGAAGGAGGCGATACGCGCCAGTCCTTCAAGCCCGGCGGCATCGAGGAAGAACACTTTCGACACCGCGCCGAGCATCAAAACGAGCGAGCCGATGCGCCAGCTGCGCTGCTTGGCCCAGGCGCCCCAGCCGAGAAACCCCAGCGCGATCGCGATGGCGAGGATTGAGCGTAGCAGGTCCTCCTGCGGTACCACCGGAGGGTTGATCAGGACCGTCCCGGCGAAGACATGGCGCAATTCGGACAGAGCCAAGAGGGCGATCAGCACCATCGCCGTCCCGTCGAATATCGGTCGCAAATTCAGCTGATTTCCAACAAGTTGGCCGCGCAGCCATAGGGTCAATCCGATGGCGATGCCGTAGGACGGGAGCAGCAGGTTCGCGAGGGGCCAATCGCCCACGGCCTGCTCGGTCCAAAGCGGATTGTGAAGGAGGAGTGTGAAGATCGCAAAATGCGCCACGGCCGCTACAGCGAAGCCGCGCGCCAACGTGACTTGCTGAGCAAACAAGTGGGGCGCGACCGCGAAACCGATCGCGACCAGCGCAAGGAGAGCCTGCCAGGCAGTGCGTTCGGCCAATCCCAGCTCGGCAAAGCGAGTGAGATCGCCGATCGCAAATACCTGCTTGAAAGCGGTGTGCACCACCATTGCAACAAGCGCGAAAGCAATCGCAAAGCCTGTCTTGCGATAGGTCGCGAACACCTTGCCGCTGAGCAGCATCCCTCCAGCCAGCGCGATGACAAGCGGCGCAACGTAGCGGAGCGTATCGGGCAGCGGGGGCAAGTCGGCCAGCAAGAAGGGATCGCCCAAAAGTGCTTCGACACCCGCCACGCTCCACATCAGCAGGCCCCATGCGCCAGGCAAAGCCGAGCACGGCGGCGGCAATAGCAAGTGCCATCCATTCTCCAGAGAATAGCATCGCCATCGCGCCATAACCCAGCAAAGCGGAGAAGAACTGTGCGACACGCCGCGGGTGCTTGTCTGTCTCCACGTTCAGCAGCAGACCGAAAGGAAGCAGGGCGGCGAGCCAACGCAGGGACGAGAACCAAACGGGCGCGACGTCACCGGCACCGAGGAATGAGCTTATTTCTTCATAGGGACTGGTCACTGCGAGCAATGTCAGTCCCGACAGCGCAACGGCCCATTGCAGAATGCGTGCGACAGGCTCTGCAGACCGTTCGCGCAATAGAAGGAAGGCAGGAACGGCGAGCACCGCAGTGACCAGGGGCGCACCGGTTTGGAGCACGGCCAGCAATCCACCGAGCATGGACAGCACGAACGCGGAGGCGAGCACGCCAGCCGGTCCTTGTGCGATATGCTCGTCGCGCGGAGGCCAGGCGTTCCACGCGGCCAGCGCAGGCAGGAGCGCCAGCGCCGCTGCCGCCAGGGCCAGCAGGCCGTCCTGGTCGTAAACCACCTCGACATCGAATTGGATGCAGGAAGCGACGATCAGCGCGATCGGGAAAAGGGCAAGCTGCCCCCAATCGACAGGCCGGGCTTTACCCTGCCAGACGTGCAACAGGGGAATTGCGGCGAAGAGCAGCACCGTCGCGGCGGCAATGGCGGCGAACCATGTGTGTGCCGGGTCAGGCCAGCCAGCCAGCAGGCAGGCGCTAAGCGCGGCTGCCATGGCTCCTGCTTCGCGCAGGCGTTCCTGCTTCATGCCGAGTATCGCGATGGCAGCACCCAGCAGGAGATAACAGCCCCAAGCCAGGAGGCTGTATCCCGATTGGTCCACCAGCGCGGCAATCTGCAAAGTGGCGAGACCCGCGGCCCCAATGCGACCGATCTGTCCAAACAGCCCCACGCCCATCATCGACGGGAGTAATGCGCCGATCACCACCAGGTATCCACCAACGGCCAGCACCGAGGAATTGTCGTGCGGCCCGGAGACGAGCATGAGCGCGCCCCAGCCGAGGCCGAATGCCAGTGCGGCAAGACCAAGCCAGGGGCGGCTCTGGCGCTGCCCGGTGACCGTCAAGCCGCCAGTGACCAGCGCGAGGTAGGTCGCCAGCAGCGGCAGGTCGGGATCCGTGCTGCCGGCAAGAGCAGGTGCGGCGAAGCCGCCAACCAAACCAAGCACGGCGCTTGGGAGGCCGAAGCGGAAGGAGAGCAGCACGGCGATCGCGGTCACACCCGCGAGGCCGGCAAAGGCCAGCGCCGGGCCGATCAGTCCATAATACGTGCCGGCAAGATAGAAACTGGCGTAGAGCGTAGCGAGGCCGGCCCCAGCCAGCGCCTGGCGCACGCGCTCGTCGCCGATTTTGCTTTCGAAGCGATAGGCCAGTTCGGCCGCAGCGAGCAGCGCCGAGCCGAAAACGAAGCCCAGGCCGACCCGCACGTATTCATTGAGCAGGCCCATCTCGATCGACCAGCGCACGAGGAAGAATCCCGCAATGGCAAGCGCGATCCCACCGCCCCAGATCGGCAGCAGCCGACCGAATATTTCCTCGAAGTCCAAGGTGGTGCGCCACCGATGGCCTCCCTCTTCGAAGGGTTCTTCAAAGTGTTCATCCGCTGGTTCGGCCTGAACCGGCTCGGGTGCCGGGCCAGATTTCGGCAGGGGGGACGCAAGAGGCGAAAGCGGTGGAGCAGCCTCCTCCGCTTCGAATGGCGCACGGCGCGATTCCGGCCGTTCTTCGCCCGCTGCCCGCCATTCGGGGGCATCAGCATTTGATAGGCCTTCGAGTTCGATGACCCGGCGTTCGAGTGTGACCATGCGGTTCCACAGCCAGGCCACCGCGCCGGCAATCGTCAGAAGCAGCAGGAACTCCATCGCACCATCCTCTCGACCTTGGTCCGAAGGTGGGTATCCGACAAATGAACACTGTTCAATTAAAAAATTAGACAGCGTTCAATTACGTGTTAGGAGGGTGCCGATGGGACGCCGTTCGGATCATACGCGTGATGAGCTGCGCGCATTGCTGATTGCGCACGGGTCTGCACTTATGGCCGAGCAGGGGCTGGCAAAGTTCTCGGGTCGCGAAGCCGCCAAGCGCGCCGGATATTCGGTCGGCACGATCTACAACGTCTTCGGCTCGCTCGACCAATTGATCGCAGCGATCAACTCGCACACCTTCTCGCTTTGGGCAGAGCATTTGCGCGCTCGCCTCGAAGGGGCGCCTGACGACCGGATCAAGGCGCTGGTCGAAGGCTATTTCGATTTCGCCCTGGCCCATCCGAACCTGTGGTCGGCGATCTACGATCACCGGCTGGCCGACGAGCTGACCGAGCACGACCAAGAACAGCGGGCAGTGCTGACGGCTATCGTGGAGAACGAAGTGCGCGCTGCTTTGCCAGATCCCGACATGCCTGGCGCCGATCGCTTCGCCCGCTCGCTGATCGCCACGGTGCATGGCCATTGCAGCTACGTCGTCAGCGGAACTTTCGAACTCCTCGACGAGCCCGACCCGGTCGGCAACGCGCTCGCCAGGGTGCGCGAGTGTATCGCGGCGCAACGCGGCTAAAATAGCTACTGATCTGCCATGCGGGCGAGGCGATGTCCGGAATCGCCCCGACATCGGTCGTTCCGACCTTCGCTAACCGAACTTGAAAGCGGTCGAAACCGCGATCCTCCGGCATTTCCGATTTCGGGACTGCCCGAGCAGATCCTGAGTGACCGCCTCGCGGTGGGAAACTGCCATTTCTTGATCAGTAAATTGCGTCGCTTTCAATGACCGTTTAGCAGCGCTCGATGAGCAACTCTGGACAATTTGAGCCACTCCCGGAAGCCCGGTTCAAAATAGAATTCGTCGACGGCATGGAGGCGATTACCTTCCATGCATCCCGCAACTGGTTCTCAATCCTGTTCATTGGCGTCTGGTTGACGATTTGGACCATTGGAGGTTTCGCAGCATTTAGTCAGCTCGTCTTCGGGGAAGCTCGGCTTTTCCTTGCTATTTGGCTCGTCGGTTGGGCTATCGGTTGGTCTCGGCGGGAAGCTTCGGGTCTCGGTGCAAGAGCAAGCAATGATCTACCGTTGGGCCATGCCTTTTGTATCAAAAACCAAGCACTATGATGGACAGCAAGTGAAAAACCTCCGAACGGGCCGATCCATGTGGCCTTGGGGAGGTGGTTTCATAAATGTGAGCTATCCTCCTTTCTTTCCAATGACGTTTGGCAGCGTTCAATTCGACTACGGCGGCCGGACCCTGCACTTGATGCCGGGCTTAGACGAGGCGGAAGGTCGGCAGATCGTCGAGTGGCTCAGTAAAAGGCTGCCACGAAGCACGGTTACATCCGGTCAGTACTAAGTCCGCGATGCAGTCGATTGCAGATGGGCTGCTTACATCGCTGACTTACCGCAGACCGGACAGTCCGTGATCGGTCCAGCTCTTGTCGATAAGCGCGTGCGTTATCGTTCGGTTCGGCCCAAATGCCGATTTGATCGGTCATTATCCGATCGTAACCGACCCGCATCGCGTCCTTGAACACGGGCTTCATTTGCTCGGGACGGATTGCGACCCCCAACGCCGCCATACGCCATGCTAAATCCCCCGCCTGAACCTCCAGACGAGACCATAATATCAAGTGCGATACGGTAGTTGGCGAGGCGAAGTGAGAACGAAATAGAAACAGCTATTCCAGCTATCGTAGGCTTTCGCCGCTAATGATCGGTTCCACCACGAAGGCGAAGAATAGTAGTCGTCATCGAACGCGCCCCCTGTGGGAACAGCGATGGGAACAGGTTTGGGGACAACCCTACCCGACCGCTGAGCGGACCGCCTGTTTTCAATGACTTAGATGCAAATGGTCGGGGAGACAGGATTCGAACCTGCGACCCTCTGCTCCCAAAGCAGATGCGCTACCAGGCTGCGCTACTCCCCGACCGGGGCCGCCGAAAGTGCCGGGCGGGGCGGCGTCATGGTCCTGCATGCATCCGGTGGGCCCGGCAGGATTCGAACCCGCGACCTAGCCGTTATGAGCGGCCAGCTCTAACCGCTGAGCTACAGGCCCGTCCCGATGCATCGGCGACAGGCCGCCTAGCCCGGCGGCCCTCGCAGCACAAGCGTCCGATTGCTCATGCCGGACATGCCTAGACCTCTACGCTCGCCTTGATCTCCTCGACCGTGGTCGGCGCAACGCCGCGCTGTTCGAGATAGGCGTATACGCTGCGAAGCCAGTCGTACAATTCGTCAAGGTCGTCTTCGTTTCGGACATATGGCGTCATGCCCGGCATGAGGGAAGGGCTGTGGAAGCTGAGCACCAGCACCGGCAGCCCGTCGTCGATTGCCATGTCGATGCCGCGCAGCGCGGCCTCTTTCGGTACGCCTTCCGGCGTCAGCGCAATGCGTTCCAGCAGGCCAGCGCGCGCCATGATACCGTTGGCCTTGGGCAATTTTGCCAGCCGCGGGAAAAGCCAGCGGCCCTGATGGCGCAGCATCCCCCAGAAGACCGTCGTCAGCGGCAATTCCAGCAATTGGCGCTCCTCATCCACACAATAGGGCTCCAGAGGATGTTGCGAATAATCGGGACCGTTGCTGGGGCTGTAATCGTAGAGTGAGCGCACCGAGCTATCGATCGCGACCCGCCGATCCTTCAGCATCTGCGCCGATTGCGCTCCAAGACCGTAGCGGCCAGCGCGATAGATTTGCGGCGTGCAGGCGAAACATTCCACGATCCGCTCCTGCAAGCGCAGGAATTTCTCGCGCTCGAGCGCGTGGGGAAGGTTGCCCGCATAGCTGTTGTAAGCGTTCACCTTCTCTTCGAACGGAGGATTGACCCACGGATGGAGCTGGATGCCGATTTCCGCCTTGCCGCGCCTGACGTAATCGCCCAGCATTTCCTGCGCCCGAGCAGAGGTGGCGATCGGCCAGTCGATCAGATAGGTCGGCACGACACCGATATTTTCGGCGAATTGCTGAAATTGCGCGATGGATTTCAGATGTTTGAGGCCGTGATCGCTGGTGCTGAATTCGCCGTCCCAGTCGAATTCTTCCTCGGTATCCACCGTTAGGAGCGAACGCTGTCCGAAACCGGGCGCGAACCGCGCTGTTTGTCGAGGCGCCGGTACGCTGCGCAGCGAAGGTGAAGCAGTCGTGGCCATGCCCGTTTCGCCCCCCGACGAAATGCTGTCGCGTGTGCTCGGCACGCCGCGAAACCCTGAGAAATCCGTTGCAAAATTCAAACCGTGGATCCCCATATCATCTCGCCGTCGGCTTGCGAAGATCGCCGCCGAGCGCATCGTGCGCATCGAAGGAAGGACGGTCGGCATCGCCAGCCATTAAGGTCGGCAAGGACAGGACGATGTCATCCTCCTCGCGGAAAAGGTCGCCTCCGAGTGCGCGGGCTTCCGCACGCGCGAGCCTGAGCGCGAAACCGGCACCGAATATACCTGAGCTCAGCGCGCCCATGGCCGGGCGTGTATCGGTGGAAAAGACGTCCTTCGCAGCGGAGAGCGTGTTGGGAAGCGCGCACCGTAATCGCATGGAATGATCTTCTCCGACCAAACGGATCATGACGGTTTCGCCAGCACCGGTTGCGGAGGCGATCGTCGCGAGGATGCGCCAGGAAAGCAGTTCCGCTTCATTGGGAGCGATTCCCACTATCGCGCGCTGGAGAGCCCATTCCGTCGCGAGCCGGGCAACGCGCGGAGACAGGACGGTTTGCAATTGCTGGCTCTGACGGCGCAGGATCGCTGCGATATCGCTTTGGCCGGAATCCATCTCGCTGATTCCGCCCCGGCGATCGCGGCGGCCAAAGCGCGATATTCGTGCGGCGTGGGGCCGAATATCTGTTGCTGGATGACTTCGGCAAAGCCCTGGATGGCGTTAACCGGCGTGCGCAATTCGTGCAGCAATTGCCGGATCCGGTCGGCTTGGGCTGCGGCCCGGTCCTGCGCCGTATTCTCGGTCGGGCGGCGGAACCGTCCGAGATAGCCGTAAAAGCGCCCCCCACTGCGCGTGAACCTCGGAGAGGCATCGACCAGCCACTCACCCGCCACGCGCTCCGCTCCGGCAAGAACCAACGTAGCTTCGCGCACAGGTCTGCGATCGAAGAAAGCGGAGGCGAAGCCGCTGTCCGAGGCGCCCTGCAAGGCGTGCGGCGCGATGAGATCCGTACCCACCACCATCGGGGCGACGGGCGCATCGGCCCAGTCGATACGCCCATCGACATCGGTGCTGAAGGCGAAATTGACGAGCGGCGGACGGCTGGTCGCGCCGAAGCCTCCGCCGATGCGCGTGCTCGATCCGTGTTCGAGAGGAAGCGCTGGATCGGAAGGTCGGAGGGATGGGGGCGCCTTCTGCCTCGGCGTCGTGACGGCCTCGGTGTGGTCGCGTGCTTTCTGGAAGGCTTCGATGCGCCGCCTGATATCGCCGATTCCGGAAGAGGAGGCGGGATCGCTCGAAGAATCTTCGATCCGCTCGGCGAGGATTGCATCGGCCGGGATAGCAGCATCGGACTGTTCGTCTGGCACCTCGAGGGCAGGGAGGGCCTTCTCAGGCTCGGGCAGGCCGCGATCGCTCACTCCGAGGCGATCCAGAACCGCGAGAGCACCAGCGGGAAGATCGTCGCGATGCCTCAGGAACCCGCGGGCGCGGATCGGAAGCTCGGGAATGAGGCTCGCCCATTCCCGCTCGCTGAGAGCGGAGCGGGCAAGCGCGGTGGAGGCTATCCCAGGCTCGGCCTGCGCGAACCATTTGACGAGCTCTGGATTGCGGATGCGCTTGCCGCTTTCCGCCACGATTCTGGCCCGCTCGGCGACGGGGATAAGCTCGGCCAGCGCGTTCAGCCGCAAAAAGGCCGCGCTCACGATGCTGGTATCCGCTGTGCCGTTCCCGTTCGGACTGCCTTGCGCGCTGCCTAGCAGATCGAGCAATTGCCGATACTGCGTGCGCGCGGCTCGCTCGCCTGTGGCGCGATGGCGCAGCACTGTGGCAAGGCGATCGTCGAAAAGCATCGAAACTCCGGAAAATGGGACGGGGCGGCAGCATGAGCGCCAGACCGGTCGACCCTGCCATCCGCGTCCCTCATATAGCGTGAACGAACAGACTTACCGAAAAGTTGCGCCTGCGTTGCAAAGCGGGTCGATTGCTGCCAAGCATAATATTATTAGCCTTGCGCGCATTTCAACGCAGGTTACATTCCAATTTTTGGCACATTGTCCTGTAG
>LUMV01000139.1_pt1 | contig 15517 bp, 17 predicted proteins | sample 729731 | NCBI WGS metagenome assembly LUMV01 (sample SAMN03860301, study PRJNA289734) | marine metagenome | biome: seawater column; feature: ocean; material: water; isolation source: Red Sea water column Station 192 - depth 200m | place: Saudi Arabia: Red Sea | collected 2011-10-15 | depth 200 m
AATGCTTCGTCAGCATCAAGCTAGGTCGGCTATATTACTCTCTATCTCTAAAAAGTCAACTGGATATTTAGATATTTTTTAAAACTCATTTTTTAAACTTAAAACCCAACCATTTTAGCCAAGCCCTTGTTTATCAATAAGTTTTTATCTAACCATCCGCCGATAGGTGCGCATTCTACAGCATTTCCCTACCAACGCAACCCCTTTTCTTTGATCTATATGACAGGTGCACGTTTTTTAGGCGGATTTATTCTTTTTTATCAAATTTTGCCTGTCTATTGAGCGAAATCTTTTGATTGACTTGCCTAACGCCCTCGAATAGAACCGTCTCACTTTATTTTGAAACATTTCCTCAGTGCGAATTTTTTACACGCCATCAAACGCTTTGAATTTGATGGCTGGATCACATTGCATTTATTCTAGCTTGATTGAACTAAACTTGGTCGAGGGCCTGTTCGAGATCTGCTATGAGATCATCAATATGTTCTATCCCGATCGATAAACGTACCATGTCACTACTAACACCAGCAGTTTTCAATTCATCTTCATTAAGCTGTCGATGGGTTGTAGTTGCTGGGTGGCATGCCAAACTTTTGGCATCTCCAATGTTCACCAAGCGTGTAAAGAGATTTAATGCATCAATAAATCGTGTGCCACCTTCACGTCCATCTTGCACACCAAACGATAAAATTGCCGATGGTTTGCCTTTTAGGTATTTCTGTGCCAAGTGATGTTGTGGATGGTCTTTTAGCCCTGCGTAATTTACCCATTTGACTTTAGGATGTTGTTTTAAATATTCGGCAATTTTTTGTGCGTTCTCAGTATGTCTTTCCATGCGTATGTTTAACGTTTCCAATCCTTGCAAAATCAAAAAAACGCTGAGCGGACTAATTGCTGCACCTGTATTACGAAGTGGGACAACCCGTGCACGTGCAATATACGCAGCATCACCTATGGCTTCGACGTAATTCACACCGTGATAGCTTGGGTCAGGGGTGTTCAATACTTTAAATCGCTCTGGATATTTCCCCCACGGAAATTTACCACTGTCGACGATTGCACCGCCTATGCTATTGCCATGTCCGCCGATATATTTAGTTAATGAATGGATGACGATATCAGCGCCGTAGGCAAAAGGCTTGAGTAATGCAGGTGTCGCGACGGTATTATCGACAATCACAGGGATGCCATGCGCATGTGCAATCTCTGAAATTCGCTCTAAATCAATAATATTTCCCAATGGATTGCCAATTGATTCGACAAAGATCAATTTCGTTTTTTCATCGATTAAATCGTTTAATGCATCAGGTTGTTGGTAGTCGAAGAAACGTACTTCGATGCCTTGTTTGGGTAATGTATGAGCAAACAGATTATATGTGCCGCCGTATAGCGTTGATACGGATGCGATATTATCCCCTGCTTCTGCAATGGTTTGAATCGCATAAGTAATGGCGGACATGCCTGAAGCTACGGCAAGCGCACCGATTCCACCTTCCAATGCTGCGATGCGTTGCTCAAGCACTGCCGTGGTTGGGTTCATAATCCGTGTATAAATATTGCCCTGCACTTTGAGATCAAATAAATCTGCCCCATGCTGGGTATTATCAAATGCATAAGAAGTAGTTTGGTAGATCGGCACAGCCACTGATTTGGTGGTCGGTTCGGGTTGGTAGCCTGCATGTATCGCTAATGTTTCATCTTTATAGGTCATTTTTCGACTCACTTTTTTGTAGTTTTAAAAAACTAGCACCTGATCTTTGATAAAGCAATGATGTTGGTCAATTTATCATTATTATTTATTCAAATAAGATATCTATTTCATGCAGTTACTCTGCGCGCCGTTGAATGCCCTGACTCATCATAAGATAAAGCGTTTGCCAATCATGTCGATCGCTTAACATCTGCTGATGCATCTCTAAGATGTGCTGGTCATGACGCACAGCAGGTCCTGTTTGGTTTTGTACGGCTCGACCATGTTTTAACTTTGCAGTGGTTGCATCGATCAATGGCAATAACAAATCCACATCAACATGCTTTTCATTCAATATTTGCTGTGCAATGTCAAAACAATAATTACTAAAGTTGCAGGCAAATACTGCCGCAAGATGCAACGACAAACGCTGTTCAGAATTGTATTGATAAATTTTCGAGCTAAAGTTTTTAGCTAAGGTTTCTAATTTTTGCAAAGCATCCAATGACTTAGCTTCAATAAAGATCGGTGTGTTTTGCCAATCAATCTTTTGATCAAAACTAAATGTTTGTAATGGATAAAACACGCCTGAATTTATTCCAAAATCAGTTAACACTTGAAGTGCTGTACTTCCAGAAGTATGCGCAACTAAGCCTTGATATTGGTTTTGGGAAAGTTGTTGAGCAATTTCTGTAATAGCTGAATCACTGACGCAAATCAAAACAATATCTGAATCGCCAATTTGTGCTAGATCATCAATACCATTTGTATTCACTTGATTTGCTAAAGCCTGTGCTTTTTGCAAACTCCGATTAAAGATGTACCGAATTTTTTGATTGGTCTGATACAAATGTTGTGCAAGATGGGTTGCAACCCGCCCTGTGCCGATGATGGAAATGTTTAATTGTCTTTGATCAAGCATTTTTCTCAAATCTCTTCAGCGTATTTTAGTTACGCATTTTCCAATCAGTTATTACAAAGAGCTTTTAATAGTATTGACGCTTATATTTGGCATGCAAAAATGCAGGGATTAATCCTGTTAGCGCAGCACGAATATCTTCACGCTCATTGATCAACTGATGCGAACCTTCTTCCAAAATCAATGAAGTCTGCAAACGAAATTTTCGACGAATAAATTCATGGTTATAACGCCAATCCACCGTTTGATCGAGCGCACCTTGCGCCAGCCAAACAGGAATACGACACGGTGGTCGTGCTTCCATCAGAGGCATCCACTTTGACAATGCCAATATCCAATCCATACTCATCGCACGAGGTTGCAAAGGATCTTGTAATCGAACAAAACGTAGAAATTCAGGATTATGGTTATTACGTTTAAACTTTCGAGGCACTTGGCGCCGAATGCGTCGCACAATACCCAACCCAACCGAGTTGTGCCACCAAGAACTTTTTGCAGGGCGTATCAGAGGTGATAACAACAATACGCGATCGACTAAAGGTTGCTGTCGATTTTCAGCATATTCCAATAAATGGTGCATCCAAATCGCACCGCCCGTACTTTGTCCAATGCCATGCCAGGGCTTAGGTAAAGATTTTGCATCGTCAACGACTTCAGCAATACCATGTAGCACTTTTTGATAATCATCAAAATCTTCAATACCCGCTACTGTGCCGTTACTCAGTCCATGACCTGGCAAATCAAAGGCAAGTACGCTAAAGCCTTGCTCCAAAATTTCTTTGATAATTGGTTGATAAATCCCGCTGTGTTCAAGATAACCATGTACCAACCAGACAGAGCCTTTTACTTCGCCTTGTTCATCTTCAGCAAATTTTGGTTCATAAATTTGAACATGAATACGATATTGATCAACTTCAACCACACCTTGCCAATGATAGCTATTCAGTTGATCAAGTGCATAAAGCCGTTGATAACCCTCAAGCATTGGGTTGAGCAAAGTTGGCTCAGACAAATCCAAATGATTCAGTGCCTTTGGCGTTTCGATCGGATCGGGAATCGGTAAATCAGTTGCGCTGAGTAACGCAGGATTCATAAATGGGATATTCGCCATAATTAAGGAATCTCTCGGCAGTTACTTTCACCAAACCATACATCACGCATGGTGGCAAGGATTTCATAGGTTGCACGGCGACTGTGCATTAGATTTTGTTTGCTTGGTTGCCACTCAGTCAACGTATTTGGCAATGGTGCAATCACAGGAATTGTCGCAATACCATTGATCGCAAACAATCGCTTTGCTCTCGCCATATGATAAGCATCGGTCACTAAAAACACGGTCGGCGCACCACCCTGCTTTTGTAATAATAATGAGCTGAATCGGGTATTTTCACAGGTATTCATACTACGATTTTCTAAGAATTGTGCATGAATTTGATGTTGTTCGAGCCACTTCTGCATATAAGGTGCTTCCACACCACTGAGTACAATCGGCAGATTGTGGCTTTGATAGACTTCCACAGCTTGTTCTAATCGCTTTTTGGTATACGCATTAACGACAATTTCACCTTTCTTCTCACCACTGGTCAAGCCACCACCGAGAATCACGATAGCATGTGGCTGATGTGCAGGGCGTTGAAAAATAAATGGTGCTTGAACTTGTGTGGCTTCAGACGAAGTGTTTTCAAGTTGAATTTTGGTAGAAGTATCCGTTAAAAATTGACGATACTGCTCAAACAATGGTTGATTTTCATCACTAATGACATCTTCAAACAAAGCTTCAATATCTATTTCTACTTCGCTTTCATCATCTACGCTATTTTCAATATTATTCAAAGCGGAAGCCTGATTCTGATCTTGTGCTATATTGGCTTTAAACTCGTTGTCAGAAAAAACTTGAAGTTGGTAGTTCAGTTCATCTTGTTTTTGCTCTGCAATCATTTTCAACAATAAGTTATAGCGTTGCTGTAATTGCAAAAACTTGGACGCATCATTCTGATCTAAGCTTTGATTCACTTCGGCAAGATAGGCTTGTCGTGCCACCCACTCTTTCGAACCAGGCTCAAGCTCATTTTCAGCACTGAGCTGTCCGTTCTTTTGGCTTTCAGCTGCCACTGGATCAACTTCTTGACTAACAAAGCGATCCAACAGCCACAAGCCACTTTTGGCATAATATGGGCTATAAACAAAAGCAATAAGCAAAATGAGGATGACCGACAAACCAATCACCCAATACATCATACTTTTTAGCTTCGCTAGTTTTACCATAGATTCCTATTTATCGTGTTTCAAAAGGTTTCATGCAAATCAATCATTGATTATGTGCTTGGATTGTACCATCTTCACCCAATAATACGGGTTCAGGCTCAAGACGAATAGCAAATTTTTGATAGATATCGTGTTGAATGTGTTGATAAGTGTTCTTTACATCCTGTTGATCGGCAATTGCATAATTCACTAGAACCAATGCCTGACGCTCAAACATACCCACCGAACCAAGCCGTTTCCCCTTCCAACCTGCTTGCTCAATGAGCCAACCCGCTGCGACTTTGATCGATGTATCAACTTGATCTGCTAATTTATAATGTGGGGCATTCGGGTGCTTCTTAATAAACTCGGCAAACTGTGTTGCATCCAAAACTGGATTTTTAAAAAAACTGCCTGTATTTGGAAATTCTTTTGGATCAGGGAGTTTCGCTTGGCGAATCGCTACAATCGCATCAAATAATTTTTTTGGTGTTGGCGCATCACCAACTCGCTGTCCCACATCAGCATAATTTAGTTTCAGTTCTGCTTTTTTTAATAGTCGAAAACTGACCGCATAAACGATATATCGCCCTGCATTGCGTTTAAACAGACTATCTCGATAAGCAAATTGGCACTCATCTGCGTGGAAAATGACATGGCATTTTTGCACTAAGTCATAGGCAAAAATTTGTTCTATAAACTCGCCGACTTCAACGCCATAGGCGCCAATATTTTGAATCGGCGATGCGCCAACACAACCTGGAATCAATGCTAAATTTTCGAGTCCATGATAGCCATTTTCACAACACCATTTTACAAATTCGTGCCAATTTTCACCTGCTTGAACTTTGAGTAGCACTGCATTTTCATTATCTTCAACAATTTCTTTACCCATGTTTTGCACATGCACAGTTAAGGTCTGCATCTGTGCAGGCAGCACAATATTACTACCTCCAGACAAAATGAAAATAGATAGTTTTTCCGATTCTGCAAACTCAACAATCGCTTCGATTTGATTAATATCAGTCATTGCAAAGTAATGACTACTTTGCGACTGTAACGCCAGTGTATTGTGTGGGCTTAAATCAACATTGTGCTGTATGTTTTGATTGATCTTGTTGTGTGTAGCTATCACGTATTTTCCAAATGATGTTCTATGAAGTTTAATGTCTGCAATACAAATCGTATATTAGCCGATATTTTGCGATTGCCAATATTTCACCCACGCCCGACTGCTTGACTCACACTGTGCAATCACTCGCTCAAATCCATCTGCACCACCGTAGTATGGATCAGGTAAAGATTGCTTTGGATAGCTTGCATCATGTTCACTCATCATCGCAACTTTTGAATTGACTTGACCTAATTGCGCTTTCAATTTCAGAATATCAGCATAATTCTCATGATCCATTGCCAAGATGAGATCAAAATTCTGAAAATCAGCCAATTGTAGTTGTCTTGCTCGCAAACCACTCAAATCATAACCATGTGCAAGTGCATGACGTTGACTGCGTGAATCAGGTGTTTTGTTTGGATGATAATTACTGGTGCCTGCCGAATCAACTTGAATATTTAATCCTGCACATCGAGCTTGCTGTTGCAAAATCACTTCTGCGGTGGGTGAGCGACAAATATTTCCCAAACACACGCACAGCACTTTGTAAGGCTGTGAAGTCTGCAATGTTTGATCTTGTCGTTTATTAAAGTTTTGATCTGCTGTGTTCGACATAAGAATCCAAGTTTTAGCCTGATGTTCAACTAGAATGTAACGATTTCACATGCTACATTAGCGACAACACGGAGTATACATAAGATTTAGGATAAAGCATGTCAGGATTTGTTTTTGAATCAGTTTCAAATTTTATCGTTGGGATTGATAGCTTGACGCATCTTAATGAGGAATGTTTAAAACTCAAAATACAGAATGTTTTAGTCGTTACCGATCAAGGATTAGTCACGCAAGGCATCGCCAAACAAGTCACTGATCAACTGCAAATCGATCATCAACTATATACCGATGTGCAAGCTGATCCGCCTGATCATGTAGTACTCTCAGCAGTCGATTTTGCCAAACAATCTCAAGTCGATGGTGTGATCGGCTTAGGTGGTGGTAGTGCCATGGATGTCGCCAAGCTGATTGCTGTGCTTGCCCACCCAAACCAAACGCAACCCTTGCATTCGATGTATGGTGTCGATCAAGTCCAAGCACCTCGCCTGCCATTGATCCAAATTCCAACCACCGCAGGCACAGGCTCTGAAGTCACACCGATCGCCATCGTCACCACTGGAGAAACCACAAAATCTGGTGTGGTGTCACCAATTCTTTATGCAGATACTGCGATACTTGATGCAAAGCTCACAGTGAATCTCCCTACGCACATCACCGCAGCAACAGGTATCGATGCAATGGTCCATGCCATCGAAGCTTACACCTCAAAACATAAGAAAAATTCATATTCTGACTTGCTTGCAATCCAAGCATTAAAATTACTTGATCAATCACTACCGATTGCACTCAAGTCACCACAAAATTTAGTAGCACGTCAAGATATGCTTTTCGGTGCAATGCTTGCAGGTCAGGCTTTTGCCAACGCACCAGTTGCTGCTGTTCATGCACTCGCTTATCCACTCGGCGGACATTGTCATCTCTCTCATGGGCATAGCAACGCCCTCGTCTTATGTGAAATTTTAAAATTTAATGCGCCAGTGACAGAAACACTGTATGCAGAACTTATGCTGGCAATCATTCCAAATGCCAAAGGCACAACACCTGAACTTTGCCAACAATTTATCAATCACATGCAAAACATCTGTGCACAAAGTGGTTTGAAATTAAAACTTTCTGAACTGGATATTGCCGAAGATTTATTAGATACACTTGCGCACGATGCGATGTTGCAAACCCGATTATTGCAAAATAACCAACGTGAGCTCAGCGAAGCCGATGCTTTAGCGATTTATCACGCCGTGTTTTAAACGACTGCTTAAATATAAAGTGCTCAAAATCTTTCTCGAAAAGACATGCATAGAGCTTGATCTTAAATCGTGTTACTATCTTTTAAGTAGTAAATGATCAATTAAAAAAGACGAGCATCTGACTATGAGCAAAAAAATCGTGAATGACACCTGCCCTGTTGCACGCAGTCTATCTGTCTTTGGTGACACCTGGAGTATCTTGATCTTGCGTGATGCGCATGCAGGATTTACACGTTTCGATCAATTTCGTAAGCGTTTGAACATTGCCCCGACGATGCTTACCAAACGCCTCAATGATTTGGTGGAAAATGGTTTGTTGACAAAACGTCGCTATTCAGAAAATCCACCCCGTGAAGAATATTTACTCACTCAAGCAGGACGAGATTTTTTACCGATTCTTTTTGTGATTGCCGATTGGGGAAGTAAACATGTACCGCATCAAAATCCTGACCTGATGCATCAGTTCTACGATGATCAGCAAGGTACGATGATTGAGCCAGTGGTCATCGATCAACAGACTGGTGCAAAAATCGGGACTCGAAAGATTTCGATTCATCAAGGACATTATGTACAAAAGCTTGAAAAATCATAAGAGAAAAAAGACGCTAAAGATTTTAAAATTTCTATTTAAAAAAGTGCTATAAAATAATTGTTGTTGTCATCAAATCGTCAAGTTGTCTGCCTAAAATTGGCCTCACAACATGAGAACAATAACTTCTGATCTAAGATCATGAGTAAATAAATTAACGCATAAAAATAAGAATCGATTAAACCGAAGGATTGACAACAATCCAAAGGATGAGAGCGCAGACAAAACTAAAACGAGATTAAAACCAATCAACTTTTGAAGCTGAGTTGATTGGTTTTTTATTTTGATATTTCAAAACATCACAATAAAAAGCACCACTGATGTGATGCTTTCCAAGATATCTAAAATATCTAACTAGAAAATTTAAGATCTAAGTGATTTAAATTTTTGAAAAATTAACCTAAGAATGCAGTGTACATCCAAACTAATTTTTCTTGCTCTTGAACATATTCAGTCACAAGATCGGCTGATCCTTGATCGTCCACATCTTCTGCAGCTTCGGCAACAATACGTTGCTCTTCGATCAAAGCTTGCAAGCCAGACACTAAGCCTTTCACACATGCTTTGCCATCGTGAACATTTTTATCTTCTTTGATCGATGCATTTTCAGAGAAATCTGAATACGCATGAAGTGGCACACCGCCAAGTGTCAAAATACGTTCTGCAATCTCATCAATTTGAAGCTGTAAGTCTGTATAAAGCTCTTCAAATTTTTCATGCAGAGAGAAAAAATGCTCGCCTTTCACATTCCAGTGATAACCACGCACGTTAATATAAAAAATATGATAGCTAGATAAAAGGTTATTTAATTTTTTAATAACTTCTGTCATGTCTTTTTTTTCAAGACCGATTTGATTGGTGTTTGCCATGTGATTTCTCTTCCTCTAATCAAAAAAATTTAATTTAAAAATTTTTGATATATTCAGTGCAAATTCAGCGTATCTATCACAAATCCAAAATTGCAAAAACTGAAAAAGCACTAAACAGATCATCAACTTATGCAAACTATACTAACAAACCCTCTTGTAAGGTGTGTGTCAATTGACAGCGGTTTATTTTCAAATTGTTAATATATATTTTAAAAGAATTATCTATGTCAGCAAATGTAGCGATGAAGTACATATTGCTCAAAATGACAACATTAAAACTGCTTTAGGTACGTCATTTTTCCAGTCATTGCGAAGTGTTGGCAAATAAAATTTTGCTCCAATTTCAACGAGCTCCGTGTCCAAATAACTGTGTAACGCCAATAGAAACACGAAGTCACCGTGTAATGCGTCGTGTCGATCTTGCTGTTGCTGATGTTTTTTACGCGCTTGTTGCGCTTGCTTGACCAGTTGGTTGGCAGATTCACGATTTTTCAGTTTTGTCAGGGCTGTTAGACGCAGCTCAATAGTAGCCCACTCCTGAATGAGCCGTTTAAACATCTCAAAATCAGACTGCGTACTTTCCCAAGTAATGGTGTCAATCTGATCTGTGTCATCAGGTAAAACAGGCAATAGCAAATCCATGGTGCTTGGAAAAATTTTCTTAAAATTCATCATAAACTTTACAGGATCGTTGCTAGGATAGTCCGTAAATTTGATCGACTTTTGCTGATCTGTAAAAAAAATTTTAAACATGAATGTGCCTAACTTCAAAAAAGTGGCTTATTGTAAAGTGTCCAATGCGAGATGACTACACCCAATTCACAGGTTTAGCACTAAAACAATAATTGACATTTGACGACCAAATCAATGTCAATTTTTGCCAATAATAAGAGAATATTTGATTAGGCTTCTCATCAAATCAACAAAAGCCCTGAACAAATAATTATTTTTAAAACAATAATCTAAACAACTACTCATAAGACAAATATTGCAAGAAGCAAATATTATGAAGCGTACGTTTATAATAAATTCTTAACGTTTATTTTAGTTTTGATATGTTTTGCTAATTTGATTGGCAAAATTGATTGCTATACTTTTTCCATAACGAAAAACAAAAATAATGTGGTTATTCCTCCAGAGCAAAGCTAGTGATCTTAGCCGATGGTCACTGGCTTTATTGTTGTTTATAAGATTTGATTGAAAGGATTGACCTAAGCTTTCATGTTTTCTTGAATAATGGATAAAGCCTCTTCAAAAAGCTGTTCTGCACTTTGAGATGCATCAAGGCGGATAATGCGTTGTGGATTTTGTTCAGCCAATTGGCGATAGCTTGCTTGAATGCGTTGAAAAAATTCCGTTTTTTCTTGTTCAAACCGATCTAGCGCACCACGATTCTTCGCACGTTGCATGCCTTGCTCTACAGGCAAATCAAGCCAAAAAGTCACATCAGGCATTTTTGCCACAAAAGTATCGGTTAAGAGATCAATTTGCGATTTATCCATACCTCGCCCGCCGTGTTGATAAGCAACACTGGCATCGACAAAACGATCACATAGCACGATTTTATTTTCAGACAATGCAGGTAAAATTACTTGATCTAGATGTTGCGCACGTGCTGCATAGATGAGGAGTAATTCTGTCGCATGACTCATCTGTTCTTGCTGAGTCGCATCTTGCTGTGGTGCTAAAAGCAATTCACGAATCTGCTCTGCAAGCGGTGTTCCACCTGGTTCACGGGTCAATACCACATCATGTTCAGCACTTAAAGCCTGATTTAAACTGGCAATCAGTGTGCTTTTACCAACACCTTCCGTCCCTTCAAAACTGATAAACATCGTTATTCCTTATTCTAATCATTCACTACGATTCTTACGAAGTTGCGCTAGATAATCTTTCACCGCTTGATTATGCTCAGCTAATGTATTGCTAAATTTATGCCCACCATCACCTGTCGCCACAAAATAAATTGCTTTGCTATCATCAGGATGCAAGGCTGCATGAATCGACTTTTGACTCGGCAAGGCTATCGGCGTCGGCGGTAAGCCATTGATGGTATAGGTATTATATGGCGTTGGCGTGGTTAAATCACTGCGACGAATATTGCCCTTGTAGCGATCGCCCATGCCATAAATCACAGTTGGGTCAGTTTGCAGGCGCATACCGATATTCAAACGACGCACAAAGACACCTGACACTTGCTCAAGTTCCGCATCAATCGAAGTTTCTTTCTCTACGATGGAAGCCATGATGAGCGCTTCATAAGCATTGTCATAAGGTAAATCTGCACTACGCTTTGCCCATTCTTCTGCCAAAATTTTCTGCTGCCGTTGATACAAATCTCTCAGAATCGTGATGTCCGTTTCGCCTTTGGCATAAAAATAGGTATCAGGCGCAAATAAGCCTTCTGGGTGGGATTCGGTTGCACCAATGGCTTTTAAAATTTCCGCATCCGAATGATCAAGCAAAGTGTTTTTAACATATGGATTATTCTTTAGTTGCTGTTTTAGTTGCTTAAATGTCGTCCCTTCGATCACCAAAATACGGCTCATTTGTGCATTTTCAGCATTACTTACCATGCTTAAAACCGAGGCAATCGAATCACCTTGATTCACTTCATACACGCCTGCTTTCATCGTATCGTTAATGACAAGGCGTTGATAAAGTTTCAGTACGATTGGAAATTTAACTTGATCGTTCTGAGCCAATTGGTCAATAAATTTGGAATAGGTCTGCCCTTTTTCGATTGACAGCATCTGTACTTTTTTATCCGTAGGATAATCTTTCCAAAGACTTTGTGATAAAACATATGCACAGCATAGCAATCCAATTACAAAAACCGCAGCGATGAGTTTTGGAAATTTTCGATTAAAAAACTTAGGTTTCTGTTTTGCAGATTTTTTCGAAGTTGACGACTTTCGTTGCGTTTGCTTTGCCATAAAAAATACTTAATAAAATAATGTGAAGATTTAAACTTCTTTACCGCTCATATTCAAGCAGAGTGCTGTAATGAAAGCGTGAACACCTTAACTCAAATCGGATAATTGCAACTGCTGAAACACAGTTTGACAAATGTTTTGATCAAGTCGTTGTTCAGCATTTTCATCAATCAAAGTTTGAGCGATCCGCATTGCGTGTAAGCTATTGCAGAAAAAAATCGCCTGAACCGATGCCAATTCTGAACGCTTAATTTTACGGATTTGATGTGCAATTTGAAAGTGTTGCATCCGAGATAAAAGCTCTTGACGCATCACACCATCAATCCCCGCTAACGCCAAATCTGGCGTATGCCACTGCCCATCGAGATAGACAAAACAATTACTCGAAATGCCCTCCACCAAATGATCATTTTGATCAAAGCATAGCGCTTCTTGCCAAGTCTGTTGATCAGCGTGATGTTTCAATAACACTTGCTCAAGTCGATTCAGACTTTTAATGCCACGCAGTTGTTGCATTGGCGTAGATAAGGCTTGATCCATCAATCCTACTTTTTCTAAACTTGGAATTTCGCTAGAATTCGAATTTTCTGATTTTGGATAAAAGTAAAAATACAGATCCGCTGCTTGATCAGGTGGTGCATAGCCACGCTGTCCCTGCCCTCGACTGATGAGAATTTTGATTGTGCCGTGTGCATTTTCGCCATATTGCGCTGATATTTGATTTAAGAACTTTTCTTTATCTGTATTTATTCGATTCATATCACAATTCAAGCAAAGCGCAGGAATCGCCTTTTCAAACCGTGCAAGATGACCTTGCCAAAGCTGAATTTCACTTCGACCATACTGTGCTGTACTAAAGCAGCCATCGCCATATAAAAATCCACGATCTTCAATAGAAACAATATGTTGATGTGCATTATCAGGGATGATTTGAGTGTTTTTTTGAATCAGCATAATCAGTTGTTCTTTGGCGATACGTGCATCATTTCAAACTATTCCTATTTTTAAAACAACTTATAAATCACTTTTTTTCATATGAATTGCGCTTTTAATTATTTTTTATGCTTTAGAAAACTACATATGCTTGCTTTATCGAAAACAGCGAAAACTTTTGCACACATTCAATTTTCATATTTTGGAGAAGATTCATGAAATTTAACCACATTAAAACAGGTATTGCCATCGCACTTTTAGGTTTAAGTAGTGCAACTTTTGCTAAAGATTTTCTCAATGCGTCTTATGACCCGACCCGTGAGCTATACACCGAGTTTAACAAATCTTTTGGCGACTGGTGGAAAGATCGCACCAAGCAAGATGTTAATTTTGAACAATCCCATGGCGGTTCGGGTAAGCAAGCCCGTGCCGTGCTTGATGGCTTGAATGCCGACGTGGTGACTTTGGCATTGGCGGCGGATATTGATGTCATCGCTGAAAAGGCAAAATTACTCCCTGCAAACTGGCAGTCAAAATTACCAAATAATGCAACGCCATATACTTCAACGATTGTGTTCTTGGTGCGTAAAGGCAATCCAAAAGGTCTACAAGATTGGGCGGATTTGGTAAAAGATGGCGTCGAAATCATCACGCCAAATCCAAAAACCTCGGGCGGTGCACGTTGGAATTATCTCGCAGCGTGGGCTTGGGCGAAGCATCAAAAAGGTGGGAACGATGCCAAGGCGCAAGAGTTCGTCCGTCAGATTTATAAAAATACCAAAGTACTGGATTCAGGTGCACGTGGTTCAACCACGACTTTTGCTGAACGTGGTATCGGCGATGTTTTAATCGCTTGGGAAAATGAAGCACATCTCGCGATTCGTGAGCAACCGGGTAAGTTTGAGATCGTAACCCCAAGTCTGTCCATCTTGGCTGAACCACCTGTTGCAGTCGTTGAAAAGAATGCCAAGAAAAATGGCAATGAGCACTTAGCCAAAGCCTATCTGAACTATTTGTATTCCCCTGCAGGACAAGAGATTGCAGCGAAAAATTACTATCGTCCACGTAATCAAGCAGTGCTGAAAAAGTACAGCAATGTCTTTAAACCGTTGAAATTGGTCACTATCGACAAAGAATTTGGCGGTTGGGAAAAGACGCAAAAGCAACACTTTGATAATGGTGGCGGATTCGATCAAATCGTTAAAGCCAACAACAGCAAGTAATGCAAATTTTAATAGGCAAATTTAAACAATGCAATTTGATACTTTGTAATGAAAATCAACCAAGAGATGGCGCAGATGAGCAAGGTAAATAATTTACATACCATCATCGTTCCAGGTGTAGGTGATAGTGATGCCAATCATTGGCAGTCATGGCTTGCCTATAAGCTGGGCGACTCCTCTCGAGTTGTGCAAGAGGATTGGCACAAGCCTGTATTGAATCATTGGGTGCAACGCTTTTATCAGCATGTCAGCCAATATCATCGTCCAATTCAGCTCGTAGCGCACAGCTTTGGTTGCTTAACTACCATTGCAGCATTGAATCAATATCCACAGCTGAAACAATGGGTTGAACAAGTCATTCTTGTTGCGCCTGCCAATCCTGCACGGTTTTCTACAACAGGTTTTGCAGATGTTGTGAATAGCAATAATTCATTAACAGACGACGCTTATGCAACAGACTCTTATGCGAAAGACTTTTTGAAATATACGCTCGATTTACCGACCTTATTGATCTTAAGTGAAAACGATCCTTGGCTGGCTTTTGAAGATGCCATCACCTATGCCAAAGCGTGGGATGTGCCGTATATCAATCAAGGGCTTGCAGGGCATATCAATGTTGAATCAGGTTATGGCGCATGGTGGCAGTTGCTTGATTATTTGCAGGTGATGCAACAGCAACCGTTTTTATTCCAAAAGAATACCGTGTTGCAAAGACGTTTTAGTTTGGCAGGTTAATTTTTAGTATTCGCCTAAGTACGGCATAAGATGAGTATAAATCATCTGATCCGTGGAAACGTCAGTCGCATTGTCCGAGGTCAGAACAATATTAGCAAAATGGCGTTTTTCAAGGCATTGGATAAATTTTAGTGTATGACCGAGTTTGCGATGAGCAACACTGTTGCGCAAGTTGGTTTGCCCTTGCGTGGCAATGCCACTCATCCCGAAAGAAAAGTAGGTTGAACCGAAGGTTGATCTGCCTATATGACCACAAACGATATGATTCGGAGCAAGACTTTATATTTTTCAATTAGATGAAGTCCCTATTTCCTCTAAACCCCGTTTTTTAGATTTTTATTTTTTTGAATAATTAGGTGTTCCTATGGCACGACAGTCCCGTGTGATCGCAGGTTTTGGTTTA
>LUMV01000595.1_pt1 | contig 15508 bp, 17 predicted proteins | sample 729731 | NCBI WGS metagenome assembly LUMV01 (sample SAMN03860301, study PRJNA289734) | marine metagenome | biome: seawater column; feature: ocean; material: water; isolation source: Red Sea water column Station 192 - depth 200m | place: Saudi Arabia: Red Sea | collected 2011-10-15 | depth 200 m
CGCGCGCCCGGCACCCCTGCGACAGACGGATTTGCCGCCGCGCTCGATGCGTTTCTGGCGGAAAACGCCCCCCGGCCCGGAACGCTCTATCACGCAGCTCTGGCGCGGTTCGAAAAACCGCTGGTCGAACATGCATTGCGCGCGATGGACGGCAACCAATTGCGCGCGGCCGAATTGCTCGGCATCAACCGGAACACCCTGCGCAAGAAGCTCGACGAGCTGGAAATCGAGCCCGAGCGCTTCGCCCGGCGACGGTAGCGGGCGTTTCGGCGAATTTGGGCTTGCATATAGGCCACACCATCGTGGTAACTGAGCAACGATGGCAAGCCAGGCCTTTTCCTCTTCGCGACCCACACCCCGGTGGCTGCGCCGGTTCGTGGTCGCGGCGCGGCGTTCGAACGTCTTCTTCCTGCTCGAAATCTTTTTCGCTGCCGCCTTTCTGGCCATGGTGGCGAGCACCTGGCTAACCTTTTCCGAAGCGCCGCCGGGCGGCCAGTCGCTGCCCTCGCGTCAGGTGGCGGGCCTTCTGGTGGGGACGCTGGTTCCGGCAATGGCGCTGCTCGTCCTGCTCGGACGCAGGATGGCGATCCGGCGCGCGGCGGGCAGCACGGCGCGCCTGCATGTCCGCCTCGTCTTCCTCTTCTCCCTGATCGCTGCCGTGCCGACTCTGCTGGTGGCCGGATTCGCGGCCTTCCTGTTCCAGTCCGGCGTGGATTTCTGGTTCTCCGACAATTCGCGGGGGCTGATGGAGAACACGCGGCAACTCGCCGAAAGTTTCTACGAAGAAAATCAGGTCGATGTCGGTAACGAGACCGTGGCCATGGCGGGCGATATGCGGTTCTATCTCGAACGCGGATCGCTGGTGAACGAGGCTTTTCCGAACTATTACCGCTACCAGGCCGAACCGCGCGATATCAGCGAAAGCGCGATTCTGCAGGCCATGCCGGATGGTACAGTGCGCACCGCCTTCCTGTACGGCGTGAACGAAGGCACCGAACCGGCGGCGTTCGCGGAACGGTTTCTCGATCGGGTGCGGCGCGGGGAACCTGTCGCGATCGAGGGCAGCGAAGGCCGCATCGAAGCGCTGGCGCCGATCGATCGGGAGAGCGGAATTTATCTCTACAATTCGCGCACGGCGCAGGCGGATTCCTTCCGCAGCTGGCAGGCCGCGACCAATATCTCGACCGCCTACGAAGCGCTGACCCTGCGGGCGCGTGCGTTGCAGTTGCGCTTCAATCTGGCGCTGTTCTTCGTCAGCCTGGGCCTCGTAGGCCTCGCAGTATGGTTCGCGCTGCGCTTCGCGGATCGGCAGGTCGAACCGCTCACCAGCCTCGTCGTCGCCGCGCGCGAAGTGGGTGGGGGCAATTTCGCCATGCGCGTCGACGGGCGGACGGGAGCGGACGAGATCGGCCTGCTCAATCGCGCCTTCAACCGCATGACCGCGCAGCTCGAAAAGCAGACCGACGCGCTCGTATCCGCCAACCGCCAGCTCGACGAACGGCGCGACTTCATCGAGGCGGTGATCGAATCGGTCAGCGCCGGGGTGATGTCGATCGATGCGCGCGGGCGCATTCTGCTGATGAACGGCCCGGCCAAACGCCTGCTACTCGCAAACGAAGGCGGCCAAGGCGAAGGGGGTGGCGAAGGCGAGCGCACGGTCCACAGTCTCGTTCCCCAGATCGCGGCCATGGTCGCGGGTGGATTGGAGCAGGGTATTGTCGGCTATTCCAAGGGCAGCGAGCTTTTGACGCTGGCGGTAAAGATCGCGCCCGAGCGGGACGGGCACGTCATCACCTTCGAAGATATTACGCGCCAGCTGCTCGACCAGCGTCAGGCCGCCTGGTCCGATGTGGCGCGGCGCATCGCGCATGAAATCAAGAACCCGCTCACGCCGATCCAATTGGCCACCGAGCGGTTGAAGCGCCGCTATCGTCGCCAGATCCTCGAAGATGGCGAGCTGTTCGACGAGCTGACCGATACGATCAAGCGCCAGGTCGGCGATCTGCGCACGATGGTGGACGAATTCTCCAGCTTCGCGCGCCTGCCAAAGCCCGTGTTCCGACCCGAAGACGCGCTCGACCTGACGCGGCAATCGCTCTTCCTGCAGGAAGTCGGTCATTCGGATATCGACTATCGCCTCAGCGGCGATATCGAAGGCCCGATCCGCATCCAGTGCGACCGGCACCAGTTCGGCCAGGCGCTCACCAACGTTCTCAAGAACGCCGCCGAAGCGGTCGAGGCCGAGGCCGCGCGCAGCAGCGCGCCCGATTATCGCGGCCGTATCGATGTCGCCATCGAGGCGGGGCCGGACAGCATCTCCGTGGCGGTCGAAGACAATGGCGTCGGCCTGCCCAAGGATCGCGAGCGGATCGTCGAACCCTATGTGACGACGCGCGAGCGTGGCACGGGCCTCGGCCTCGCGATCGTCAACAAGATCGTCGAGGAACATCGTGGCGACATGCAATTTTCGGTGCGCCCCGAGGGTGGCACGCGCGTGACCTTGCGCTTCGCGCGCGATCCCGGCCGGGCGCATGACGCGCCGCAGGGCGGCGACGAACAGAATTCGGATAAAAGGTAAGATACACCATGGCATTGGACATCCTGATCGTCGACGACGAACGCGACATCCGAGAGCTGGTTTCGGGCGTTTTGAGCGACGAAGGCTACGACTGCCGCACTGCAGGCGACAGCACGTCCGCGCTCGAAGCGATCGACGATAAGCGGCCCAGCCTGGTCCTGCTCGATGTCTGGCTGCACGGCAGCCCGATGGACGGGCTGGAAGTGCTCGACGCGATCAAGGTACGCGAGCCCGATCTGCCGGTGATCATCTTTTCCGGCCATGGCAATATCGACACGGCCGTCTCCGCCGTCAGCCGCGGAGCGATGGATTTCATCGAGAAGCCCTTCGAGGCCGAGCGCCTGCTCCACCTCGTCGAACGGGCGACCGAGACCGAGCGGCTGCGGCGCGAGAACACGCGGCTGAAGAGCACGCTAGTCGGCGGCGAGGAGTTCAACGGCAACAGCAATGCAATCACGCAGGTACGCGCCACGCTCAAGCGTGTCGCCAATACCGGCAGCCGCGTCCTGATCTACGGCCCGGCTGGGGCGGGCAAGGAAGTCGCCGCGCGATTGCTGCATTCCTGGAGCCCGCGCGAGAACCACGCTTTCGTGATCGTCAATTCCGCCCGGATCACGCCGGAACGCTTCGAGCATGAATTGTTCGGTGAGGAACAGGACGGCAAGCTGGTGCGTCCGGGCCTGCTCGAACTGGCGGATGGCGGCACGCTGTATCTCGATGAGGTCGCGGACATGCCGCTTTCGACTCAGGCGCGCATCCTGCGGGTCCTGACCGAACAAAGCTTCGTGCGGGTCGGCGGATCGCGCCAGATCGGCGTCGACGTTCGCGTGGTGTCATCGACTGCGCGCGATCTGCAAAGGGAGATGGAAGAAAAGCGTTTTCGAGAGGATCTGTTCTATCGCCTCAACGTGGTCCCCGTCACCGTTCCCTCGCTCGCGGAGCGGCGCGACGACATTCCTGCGCTCGCCGAGCATTTCTTCGCTCGCTACGCTGCCGAACAGGGCTTGCCCCCGCCCACGATCGGGGAGGAGGCGATGGCGGCGCTTCAGGCGTATGATTGGCCCGGAAACGTGCGCCAGCTACGCAATGTGGTCGAGCGCACGGTGATCCTCACTCCGCGCGAGGAGTTCGATACTGTCGAGCCCGACATGCTGGCAGGCGTGCGATGATGGGGGCGCCGCTCAGGGAAGCGCGTGAAAATTTCGAGCGCGAATATCTCTCGGTCCAGATCCGGCGGTTTTCCGGCAATATTTCGAAGACGGCGACCTTCATCGGCATGGAACGTTCGGCCCTGCATCGCAAATTGAAGCTTCTGGGCATGACCGACCGACGCGATTAGGGGAACCCGCCGCCCTCAAGACTATTTGCCAATAGAGCGTGGCATTCCCACATAAGCTTGCAGAAACACCGAACCTTTCTCGCCAATGGGTGGGAAAAGGTCCCGATTGCGGTTCGACGATGGAGAACCGCCAAAGAGAACAGGAGGCAGATAAATGTCCGAACGCACTCTCAGCGCCCGCCCGCGCCCTCCCAAACCGGAATCCGAAGCGGAGGATCGGCCGGCCGCGAAAGCCAAGTCTGCCAAAAAGGGCGGGAAGCCGCAGAATCTGCAGGACGCGTTCCTGAACCTGCTCCGCCGCGACAAGACGCCGGTCACGATGTTCCTCGTCAAGGGCGTGAAGCTGCAAGGCATCATCACCTGGTTCGACAATTTCTCCATCCTGCTGCGGCGCGACGGCCAGTCCCAGCTGGTCTACAAGCACGCAATCTCCACGATCATGCCCGGCTCGCCCGTCGATGCGAGCCAATTCGCCAGCCAGGGATCGGGTGCGAAGCAGCGGCTGTTACAGGACGTGTTCCTGAGCAGGGTGAGCGAGGCGGAAACTCAAGTGACCATGTTCCTCGTCAACGGGGTTATGCTTCAAGGAGCGATTGCCGCCTACGATCTGTTTTGCATGCTGCTCGAACGCGAAGGCTATGTGCAGCTGGCCTACAAACACGCCGTTTCCACGATCCAGCCAGCCACCTCGGTCGACCTGACCGAGGACGATGAGGACGATGCGCTCTGAGCTTCGATGATGACCTGATGGGCGAAGTGTCGCGCGGAGCCCGCGCGCTCGTCGTGGTGCCTGACATTCGCAACCAGTCCCGCGATCTCGACGCGGAAGCGCGCCTCGAAGAAGCGAAGGGCCTGGCGTTGGCGATCGGTATCGTGGTTGCGGAAGGCATCGTCCTGCCAGTGCGCGACGTGAAGCCGAACACGCTGTTCGGATCCGGTCAGGTCGAGAATATCGCCACCAAATGCGAGCAGGACGAGATTGAATTGCTGGTGGTGGATGGGGCCTTGAGCCCGATCCAGCAGCGCAATCTCGAAGAAACGCTCAAGCGCAAGGTGATCGACCGCACCGGGTTGATCCTCGAAATCTTCGGCGAGCGAGCAGCCACGGCTGAAGGTCGCTTGCAGGTCGAACTCGCGCATCTCGACTACCAGCAGAGCCGCCTGGTGCGCAGCTGGACTCACCTCGAACGCCAGCGCGGCGGCTTTGGCTTCCTCGGCGGGCCGGGCGAGACGCAGATCGAGGCGGACCGGCGCATGATCCGCACGCGCATGGCGCGTCTTCGCAAGGAACTGGAACAGGTCCGCAAGACCCGCGCCCTGCACCGGGAACGGCGGGGAAGGGCGCCTTGGCCGATCGTGGCGCTGGGAGGCTATACCAATGCCGGCAAATCCACGCTTTTCAATCGGATGACGGGCGCGCAGGTGATGGCGGAAGATCTGCTGTTCGCGACGCTCGACCCGACCATGCGCGCCGTCGCGCTGCCGGGGATCGAGAAAGCCATTCTGTCCGACACGGTGGGCTTCATTTCCGATCTGCCGACGCAACTCGTCGCGGCCTTTCGCGCAACTCTGGAAGAAGTCACGGCAGCCGATGTCATCGTCCATGTCCGCGACATGGCGAACCCGGACGCTGCGGCGCAAAAGCGCGAAGTCCTCGACATCCTGTCGGATCTGGGCGTGATGGACGAAGATGGGATCAGTTCGATCCCGATCATCGAGGCGTGGAACAAGTGGGATGCGCTTTCGGACGAGCGGCGCGCGGAAATCGAACCGCTTGCGACCGAAGACGAGGATGTGATCGCTATCTCTGCTGTTACCGGCATGGGCGTCGATATTCTGACGGACCGGTTGGGACGATTGCTGACCAGTGGAGCGCGCCGTTACGCCATCACTCTATCGGCTGCTGACGGTTCGCGGATTGCGTGGCTGCACGCGCACGGTCAGGTTTTCGACGATATTCCTGCCGATGCCGACGGTGTTCAGGATGGGGAAGGGCCGTTTCGCACGCTGGATGTGCGCCTGACCGATAAGGAGTTGGGCCGGTTCGAAACGCTGGGAGACGGCGCGACCGCCGAGCCGCTTATTCGTCGCGCTTGACCGCCTGCCAGAGTGCTTCCTGCTGATCGAGCGAGAGCTCGGCAAACCCGCCCGCCGCCTTGCCTTCCATCGCACGATAGCGGCGTTCGAATTTGGCGTTGGCCGCGCGTAGGGCGCTTTCGGCATCGATCCCGTGGGCGCGGACGAAGTTGACGGCGGCGAAAAGAAGATCCCCGGCCTCTTCCTCCATCATTTCTGCAGGAGCCGATTTAAGCTCCTGAATTTCCTCGATAATCTTGGCCTCGGGCCCTTCGGTGTCGGGCCAATCGAACCCGTCACGCGCGGCGCGCTTCTGCAATTTCTGCGCCCGCAACAAGGCCGGAAGCGCCAGGGCGATACCGTCCATCGAACTTGTGCTTCCCTTGGATTCCCTTTCGGCCGCCTTGAGCGTTTCCCAACGCGTTTCGCCCATCGTGCCATCCTCGTCACCGAAGATATGCGGATGGCGCGCTTCCATCTTGTCGGCAATCGACCGCGCCACGTCTTCGAAAGCGAACAGGCCGGCTTCCTGCGCCATGCGCGCATGAAAAACGACCTGGAGCAGCAGATCGCCAAGCTCGTCGCGCAGATCGGCCATATCCTCGCGCGCGATCGCGTCGGCGACTTCGTAAGCTTCTTCGAGCGTATACGGCGCGATCGACGCGAAATCCTGCGCCAGATCCCATTCGCAACCGCGCTCCGGATCGCGCAGCCGCGCCATGATCGCCAGCAGGCGGTTCAGTTGAGGGTTCTCGGTGGCGCTCATAGCAGGATGATAATATATATTATGTTAAATACGGCAGCGCACAGGGAGGTCACGAAACTGCATCGATGAACAGCACGACAATGCCGAAGATCGCAACCCATGCCCCCGCCATCAGCAGCGTGCGCCGCAAATCGAGCCGATGTGTCCGCAGTGCGCCAAGCGCAAGGACGAGAAAGCCGACCAACGAAATGATCGATACGATCTGATACTCGTTCATATCTTCATCTCGAGACCATCGAAGCCGACCGTCACATGTTTAGGCGCTTCGTCGCATAGCGTCCTGTAATCCATGCTTTTGTCGAGATGCGTCAGGACCAGCTTGCGCGCGCGGCATTGCTTGGCCAGATCGACCGCCATGTTCACCGTCGCGTGAGAAGGATGCGGATCGCGGCGCAGACAGTCGCTTATGATTACGTCCGCGCCGTCGAAGCATTCCAGCATGCCATCGGTGATTTCGCTGTAATCGGTCGCATAGACCAGGCTGACGCCATCCGCGTCGAAGCGATATCCAGTACTGGTGGTCGGACCATGCGGCATTTCGACTGCGGCGAGGCCGAATCCAGCCACCATGCGGACATTTTCGACTGGCTTGATATCGATCAGCGTCGGATAACCGTGCTGGCCTTCGAATATGTAATCGAAGCGGCGTTTGAGACTGGCCATCACCGGCGCGCGCGCCAGGCCCGGCAGCGCGTTGCTGCGCGAATAGCGCATGACGCGCAGATCATCGATGCCATGGCAGTGATCGGCGTGGTCGTGCGTCCACAGCACGGCGTCGACCCGGTCGATCCGATTGGTCAGAAGTTGGTTTCGCAGATCGGGTGAAGTGTCGACCAGAACCCTTTGGCCTGCATCGTTTTCTACGATGATGGATACGCGACTACGGCGGTTTCGCGGCTCGTTGGGATCACACGCTCCCCAATCCTCGCCGATCCGTGGGACGCCGGTCGACGTGCCCGAGCCGAGCATCAGGAATTTCACGGGCGGTCCGCCTTGCTGAACAAGGCGTAGAAATTGTCGGTAGTTCGGGCGGCGAGGTCCTCCAGCTTTTCACCCCTTAATTCGGCGAGGAAGCTGGCCGTATCGCGAACAAATCCCGGCTCGCAAGTCTTCCCGCGATGCGGCACGGGCGCGAGGAAGGGACTGTCGGTTTCTACCAGCAAGCGATCTACAGGTACTGTCCGCGCAACCGCCTGCAAGTCTCTGGCGTTCTTGAAGGTCACGATGCCCGACAGCGAAATCGACAGGCCCATTTCGAGAACCTTTTCGCCGAATTCGGCCGATGCGGTGAAGCAGTGGATCAGCGCCGGAAACTCGCCCTTCCCCATCTCGTCGCCCAGAATTTCAAGCGTATCGTCCTCGGCATCGCGCGTGTGGATGATAAGGGGCAGGCCGGTCCTTCTCGCCACGGCAATGTGGAGGCGGAACAGGCGCTTTTGCGCTTCTCGATCGGAATGCTCGTAAAAATAGTCGAGCCCGGTTTCGCCGATCCCGATCACGCGCGGATCCTGCGTGGCTTCGAACAGCGTGTCTTCGGTCAGATCCTGGTGATCGTCCGCATTATGTGGATGGATGCCGACGCTTGCATAGACGTCGGTCGCGCGATGGGCGGTGGCAATTACCTGATCCCATTCGCTGCGCTTGGTCGAGATATTCAGAAAAGCCCCGATCCCCGCCGTGCGCGCGCGGTCGAGAACGGCATCCTGTTCTTCAACGAGACCCTTATATTCCAGGTGGCAATGGCTGTCGACAAGCATCAGGCGGCCTCATTTTCCGGCAGTTCGAGGCGCGGAAAGACGGGTTCGGGCTTGCCGATTCGATGCCCGGCAGCCACCAGCGCGCCGTACCAGCTCTCATCGGCGAGATCGCCAAATCCGCGCCGGTCTTCGGCCACGCCCAGCATGTCGAGAACGGCCTTGGCCTTGCTCGGCACGACGGGCTGTATCGCCAGAGCAAGATCGCGGATCGCGATGTAGAGCGTCAGCAGCACCGCTTCCATCCGCTTCGGATCGGTCTTGCGCAAAGCCCACGGCGCTTGCTCGTCCACATATTGGTTGCAGGCCCACACCGCCTCCATCCACGCTTCGATCCCGACGCTGAAAGCAAGGCCTTCGAATTCACGCGGCAGTGCTTCGCGACAGGCCTCCTGCACCTTGGAAAGCAAGGCCTTATCCTCGCCTGCTACCTCGTAATCGAGAATGGCGCCGTCCATGTTCTTGGCGATCATGGACAGGGTGCGCTGCACAAGATTGCCGAAGCTGTTGGCAAGTTCCGCATTGCAGCGCGTGACGATCGCCTGAGGCGAATAGCTCCCGTCCTGTCCGAAGGCGACTTCGCGCATCAGGAAATAGCGAAGGTTATCGACGCCGAACGTTTCGGCGAGGTCCAGCGGATCGGTGACGTTGCCGACCGATTTGGATTCCTTCTGGCCGCGATTAAGGATGAAGCCGTGGCCGAAGACTTTCTGCGGCACGGGCAGATCGGCGCTCATCAGGAAAGCCGGCCAGTACACGGTGTGGAACCGGACAATATCCTTCCCGATCAGGTGCACGCTGGCGGGCCAGAATTTGCGCCATTCCTCGGTGTCTGCAGGATAACCGAGCCCGGTGATGTAGTTGGTCAGCGCATCGACCCAGACATACATTACGTGCTCGTCACTGCCCGGCACCTTTACGCCCCAGTCGAAGCTGGTGCGGCTGACCGAAAGATCTCTGAGGCCCTGCGAAACGAAGGCTATCATCTCGTTCCGCCGGCTTTCGGGTTCGAGAAAGCCCGGCCGGTTGAGCAATTCGAGCAGTCGGTCCTGATAATTGGAGAGACGGAAGAACCAGCTTTCCTCGACAGTCCATTCGACCGGCGTGCCTTGAGGCGAAAGGCGGTTGCCGTCCTCGCCCTGGGTCAGCTCGCTCTCGTCGTAATACGCTTCGTCGCGGACGGAATACCAGCCCTCGTAACGGTCGAGATAGAGATCGCCTTTGGCTTCCATCGCGCGCCAGATCGCCTGGCTGGCGGCATGATGATCCGCTTCGACAGTGCGGATGAAACGATCGTAAGAGATATCGAGAGCGTCATCCATCGCCTTGAAATAGCCGGACATTTCGTCCGCCAATTCGCGCGGCGTGCGGCCTTGCTCATCGGCCTTGCGCGCCATCTTCAGGCCGTGTTCGTCGGTGCCGGTCTGGAACCGCACCTCGCGACCCTTGAGCCGCTGGAAGCGCGCGATGACATCGGCGGCGATCGCTTCGTAAGCGTGGCCGATATGGGGGCGACCATTGGGATAATTGATCGCGGTGGTGATATAGAAGGGCTCAGACATTGGCGCGTTCGCTAGCCGGGGCTGCCCCTGCGAGCAAGGTGCCGATTTCCATCGCCAGCAGGCCTGGATCGTAATTGTACGTCGCGAGCTCGCCGGTTAGGCGAACCAGCTCGGCATGCGCTTCGACACGCGGCGATAGCGCCGCGGCGGGAACCGCCTCTATCCCTTCGTCAAGGATCGAGCGTGCGAGATCGAGCGCTGCCTCCAGTCTGGCGCGATCGGGCCGCGCGCCGAGCGAGGCTGCCAGCTCTCCACGCAGGACGAAACCGGCATCGCCCTGTGCGAGGATGCGCCGCATGAGTTCGGCGACGGGGCCGAGTCCGCTGGCAATGAAACCGAGCGCGCGGCCCGGCGATCCAGCAGCGGCGGCGATGGCGGCGGAACGGGTCTCCGGATCGCTGTCGGGGGCCTGCGCCGCAAGGATCGTCGCCATCGCATCGTCGGAAAGGGCCGCGAAACGCAGCGTGCGGCAGCGCTCCGCGCGGCGGTTCCTCGAGGCTCTTGAGCAGCGCGTTGGACGCGTTGCGCTCCATATCGTCCGCCGGATCGATAATGATCGCGCGCCTCTCGCCCAAGGTGGGGCGGGTGTTCAGCCGCTGCTGCATCGCGCGGATCTGGGCGATCGCGATGTTGCGCTTGACCTCGTACGGTTTGCCCTCCTCGCGCTTCTTGTCTTCCTTGTCGTCCTTGGGAAGGTTGGTGAGCACGTGGATGTCGGGATGCTGATCAAGCTCGGGCGCGGCGCCGACCAGTTCGCGCGCGGCGGCAAGGGCGAATTGCATCTTGCCGAGGCCCGCCTTGCCCGCCAGCAGCCAGGCGTGATGCATCCGTTCGCCTTCCAGCGCATCGCGCCAGGCGGCGCGCGCAGGCTCGTGGCCGACAAGGCTCACGCTTGATCGTCCAAAAGCGGCGAGACGGCTTTCCAGACCCGGTCGGAAACGGCGGCGAGCTCACCCACGCCGTCTATCACCGCGAACCGATGGGGCTCCGCATCGGCGAATCCCAGAAAAGCGGCATTGACGTGCGCGTGATAGTCGGAATCGCGCCCGCCGATCGCATCGCTCACGCCTGCGTCCCGGTCGGCGAGGCGGGCGGCGATCGTCGCTTCGTCGGCGGCAATAACGATCGTGAGGTCCGGCAACAAATCTTCGCTCCCCGCTCGATGCAGGTCGCGGACCAGATCGTCCCCCAACCCACCGGCTATCCCCTGATAGGCGCGGCTCGAGGCGATAAAGCGATCGCAGACAACCCATTTGGCAGCAGACAGAGCAGGCCGGATTAGTTGCGCGACGTGATCGGCGCGCGCGGCGGCGAACAGCAGCGCTTCAGCGCGCATCGGCCAGCCTTCGCCCGGCGGATCGAGCAGCAAGCCGCGGATCGCCTCCGCGCCCGGCGTTCCACCGGGTTCGCGCGTCAGCACGGTATCAATACCGCGTGCCTCCAGCCTTTGGACGAGCAGCCGGGCCTGTGTCGATTTGCCCGTCCCCTCCCCGCCTTCGAATGCGATGAAACGGCCCCTCTTGCCAGCACTCATCCCGCCCAGCCCCACAGTCCGTTGAAGACGCGCTGAATGACTGTCGCTTCGCTGACCGGCCGTTCGGCATAAAGGGGCAGCGTGTTCACCTGTTCACCGTCGACCGTCACGATCAGCCGAGCGATTTCCTCGTCGTCGGCGATGGGCGCACGCAGCGGCCCTTCATACCGGACGGAAAGGTCCACTTTCGGCATCCTGCCATGGGGCACGGAAAGGCGCACCGGGCGCGCCGACACCAGGCCGATTTCGGACACGTTGCCATCCTGCACCCGCGCCGTTGCCACCCGCTCGCCAGTCTCGAACAGGCGACGGCTGTCGAAATTCGCGAAACCCCATTCGATCAGGGCGCGCGCCGCATCGTTGCGTTCTCGTCCGCGCGGCGAGGCCGCAACCACCATGACGAGGCGCCGCCCATTGCGCTCCGCACTGCCGAGAAAACCGTAGCCCGCCTGATTGGTGAAGCCGGTCTTGATCCCGTCCGCCCCCGGAACGACGCCGCTGATCGGATCGTGATTGTTCTGGCGAATGCCGTTGTATTCGAGACCCTTCTTGCCGACGAAATGCCCATATTTGGACGGATGGCGCTGGATCATCGCGCTTCCCAGCGTGACAAGATCACGCGCGGTTACGAATGTCTGCCCATCATCCATCCAGCCATTGGGCGTGTTGAAATGACTGTCCGCCATGCCGAGCCGCGCAGCGGTATCGTTCATCGCCAGGCTCCACCGCGCGACCGACCCGGCAGCCCCTTCGGCAAGAACGACGGAAGCATCATTGGCAGAAACCGTTGTGATCCCGTGCAGCAACTCATCGACCGTGATGCGCGCATCGTGGGGCAGATACATGGTCGAGCCCTTGCGATTCCAAGCGCGGAACGTGTCCGGCCGAACGGTCATGACCTGCTGCGGGAACAGCTTGCCCTGCTCCATCCACTCGAAAGCGACCATGGTGGTCATCACCTTGGTGATGGATGCGGGCATGAACCTGCGGTCTTCCTCCCGGGCGAACAAGGTCTGTCCACTCGACAGATCGACCAGCATGGCGATCGGCGCTTCGTAAGGCGTCGGCACGCGAGGAGCGGTGGGACTGGCGGCGCGGCTCGACGATGTGATCGCGATCGCGCCGGCCAAGCCGAGAGTCAGGAATTTCAACGCTGCGCGCACATGGTCTCCCGCACCGGGAGCGCCCGGCGCCTTATCTGATATCGACGATGAGAGCGTCCCTATAACCCGCTGCGCGCACCTTGGCGAGCGCGGCGCTCGCCTCTCCACGGTTCGCGAAGGGGCCGACACGGACGCGGAATAGCGAGCCGGTCGGTTCGAGATAACCGCCGATCGCATCGACGACCTTCTGGGCCGAGGCGCGGGTCGAATAGGCGCCCGCCTGGACTGCCAGAGTTCCGCTCGCCGCAGGAGATGGCGCCGGTGCCGGGGCAGGAGCGGGAGTTGGTGCCGAAGTCGGAGCAGGCGTGGGCGCGGGGCTCGGTGTGGGTGCCGGGGATGGGGCCGGAGACGGATTCTCCTCCGTCGTTGGATCGATGGTTTCGATCGGCCCGCGTGTGGCCACATCGGAGGAACCGGCATCTTCGCGCGCCAGCGACGCGCTGCCGATGGGGGGCAACTTGCGCTTCAACACGTCCAGCAGGCCCTGGGGGGCGCGCTGGTCTTCGGGCGGATTGACGCGGCGCACACGTATCGGCGTGTTTTCGCCAGCGCCCAATTGCGCGGCTGCAGCACGCGAGAGACCCAGAAGGCGGGAATTCGTCATCGGCCCCCGCCGCTCCACCCGGACGAGAACGGTGCGCCCACTTTCAAGCGACGTGACCTCGACGTAACTCGGCAGGGGAAGCGTGCGATGCGAGGCGGAGATTCCTTCCGCGTCTGTATCGTCGAGCGTCGCGTAGCCGACTTCGTCGTAATTCAGAGTGTCGGCGGGTGTGTAAGTAATCCCGTCGATCGTAAAGGGCTCACCCAGCACCATCGGATAATCGGCGGCGGGACCGGTCGGGATCGAGCGCGACGTGCTCGGCACCGAGGGCTCAGACGCGGCGTCGAGCCCGCCGAACCCGCCCAGCCCGCATGCAGCGAGCGAGAGCGTCGAAACGCCACCCAGAAACAGCCTGCCTGCGCGCGAAATCGGTGCCTTCCGATCCTTAACGGGAAATCTCATCGGCCAGCAGCCCCACACTCATCGCGTAATAATTCGAGCAGTTGTATTCGAGGATAACCCGATAATTTGTGGTTAAGAGCCATGCCGGGCTGCCGGGCCCGTCGGGGCGAAACAGCGAGACCATGGTGCCGGGCGGCAGCGGACGCTGGGGCTGGATACCGAGCGCGCGCCACTCCTCCACCGTCTTGAACTGGCTGTGGCGTTCGTGAACGCGGGGACAGACCGGAGCGACCAGTTCGGTCGCCACGCTATTCGTATCGAAGCTCGACGGCACGTAAGCTGGCACACCCCAGGGTTGGCCGCTGCGCCATCCGGCGTCGCGGAAATAATTGGCGATCGATGCCAGCGTGTCACTGCGATTTGTGAAGATGTTCGCGCGCCCATCCCCATCGCCGTCCGTCGCGAGGCGCAAATAGACGCTCGGGAGGAATTGCGGATTGCCGAAAGCACCCGCCCAGCTTCCCTTCAGTTCGGAGCGCGGATAGCCCTTGTCGGCAACCTTTAGCAGATCGATGAATTCGGCTTCGAAAAGATCGCGGCGGCGCCCTTCCCAGGCAAGCGTGGCCAAGGCCTGCGATAAGTCGAACCCGCCACGCACCGCACCATAGGCGGTCTCGTGCCCCCAGATCGCGACGAGGATGTCGCCGGGTACGCCGTATTCCTGTTCGATCCCGCGCAGCACTCCGCTGGCCGAATTATACTCGCGCCGTCCGCCATTGATGCGCGCGGCATCGACATGCCGTTCGATATAGTTCGACAAGGGCGGATATCCGCTGCCCGAGGAAGACGAGCCGGGCTGACCGCGATCGAGTTCGATGACACGGTAATTCGGTTCCAAACCTGCGGTCATGCGCGCAATGGTGTTCTCACTGACCCCCTGCGCGCGCGCCTTTGCGATGACGAGTTGAAGATAGGCATCGAAGGACAGATTGTCTTGGGCTGCAGCGGGCGAGGCTATCGTGAAGGACGACAGGGAAAGGGCGGCGCAGGCTAACAGGTGCTTGAAGGTCATGGGGCCCCTTGTCTCACAGGCGGGATGAACGCTGAATGTCGTTTAGGGGTTTTTCGCTTCGGTGAATGTCCCGATTTCGAAGCGTGACAAGATCGCCAGAGGGCATTAGCGCGATCCATACGCGGACAGGTGGCAGAGCGGTTGAATGCACCGGTCTTGAAAACCGGCAAGGGTGTAAGCCCTTCGTGGGTTCGAATCCCACCCTGTCCGCCATTTCTCCTCTCAGATGGCCAATCTTCACGCGAAAGGCCGGATCGGCATGATGTCCTACCCGGCCCGGTTTGCGCTAAATAGCGTCAGTCGCGCTTGTCAGTCTCGCCTGCAAGCGACTGGTCCTGACGCTGCTTTTTTGGATAATCTTCCGGCTTCACGCTGGACTGGTTCTTGAGAGCGATGTGATCTTCCACAATTCCGCCGTCGCGATCGCCCTCCGGCTCGTCCCGCTCGCCTTGGGGATCGTCGTCGATTTCATATTCCATTCCGGTGTCTCCTCTCTCTAACAACGCACGAGGGCGCGTCAGGGCACCGATCTTTTCTGGCGAAGCGCCGAAATGCCGGGGAGCAGCGCCCAGTCGAGTGCCGTCGCGATCAATGCGGCCCCTTGCGCAGGATCGTGTCCATCTGTTCGCGCAGGATCGGGTCCCACTCGGAACGCAATTCGCGAACGCGCGCGATCAGCGCTTCGTTTTCGTGGTAAGGCATGTCGAGCCTATAGAGG
>LUMV01000853.1_pt1 | contig 15472 bp, 13 predicted proteins | sample 729731 | NCBI WGS metagenome assembly LUMV01 (sample SAMN03860301, study PRJNA289734) | marine metagenome | biome: seawater column; feature: ocean; material: water; isolation source: Red Sea water column Station 192 - depth 200m | place: Saudi Arabia: Red Sea | collected 2011-10-15 | depth 200 m
CCAGGTCTCACGGACATACCGGTCCCTACCCGCCTCAAACTGTCGACGCTCTGGACAGCGACAATGTTCTGTTACGTCTATGGCGATTATTTCGGTCTTTATACCGATAACAAGCTGGCATCGATGGCGCAGGGAAACATCGGGCCGCTTGGACCCGCAACCCCTGGAACGCTGGTTGCCGTTTCGCTGATGATGGCGATCCCCGCGCTGCTGATCGCGGCGACGCTCTATCTCCCGGCAGCAATTTGCCGCTGGAGCAATATCGTCTTCGGCCTTTTGTATACCGCCATCATGGCGATCACCTTGCCCGGCGCCGCGCCATTCTACATCACTCTGGCGGTTATCGAAATGGCGCTCACCGCCGCGATCGTCATCGCCGCCTGGGCGTGGGCGACCACCGAAGGAGGCCCGGAATGAGCGCGGACGCGTCGCATGCCCGCCTCGCCGGATTCCTGTATCTGGGAACGATAGGCTTTGGCGTCTACGCAGAAGTCGTCGCCCGCGGCGCCTTGATCGTGCGCGGCGACTCCGCGGCGACGGCCCAGGCCATCTTTGCATCGGGATCGACATTCCGGCTCGGGATGATCGCCGATCTCGCGATGCTGGGTTGCTATATCGGCGTTACCATTCTTTTGCATGGCATCTTCCGCAAAAGAGCGCCCCTGGCCTCGGCAACAGCCGCTTCTTTCAGCCTGATCGGCATCGCGGTGCTCGCATGCGATACGCTGCTGCCGGCGATGATATTGCGGCTGCCGGATTTGGGGCAGCCGTCGTCATCGCTCGCAGATTGGGTCTATCTGCTGCTGCGCGTGCATGGCGACGGCTACAAGATCAGCCTCGTCTTCTTCGGCGCCTATTGCCTGCTGCTGGGTTGGCTCATCTGGCGCGGACGCGCCATGCCGAGAGCTGTCGGCCTGCTCGTCGCTGCGGCGGGTGCATGCAACCTCGTCAACAGCCTCGCCTGGCTCGGAGCGCCGCTCTGGGCGGCGCATCTTCCGCAATATTTCACCCTCCCGACCCTGCTCGGCGAGCTGGCGCTCGCGCTATGGTTGCTGGCGTTCGGCATTCACGAGCGCGAGGCGTAGCATGCGAGTACAGACCGACGCTATTCTGCCCGAGCAAGGTCGATGAGCGCCCTCGACAAGCGAGGCGAATTCGGACGCGATCGACATGCGCCCTGCGACACGCCCCACGCGGCGTCGCTCCCCGACGCGCTTCGAGCCAAGGCAGATTCCAGACTTCTCATCGTGGTCGTCGATGACCGGCGTGCGATCGCGCAAATCCGGGCGCTCGCGTCCGCCTGCGTCGAAATCGACGATCGTGGCGATGCGAGCTCATATTCCACGACGTCGACCGCCGTGCCTACCATGAAAGGATTGCAGGACGGTCTGACGCAAAGGCAATTCGAAATTGCCTTGGGCGTCATGCGCGGCCTGTCGAACAAGGGCATCGGCCGCCAGCTCGGCATTTCGCATTTCACCGTCCGCAATCATTTGTCGCGGATATTGCTGCTCCTTGGCCTGTCATCCCGCCAGGAGCTGGGCGACTATATTCGTTCGCGGCTACTTCAGCCGACGTAGCGGCTCCATCGGCTGGATCACGTAACGCGCCCAGACATAGCGCCACGGCATGAAGATATAGGCCAGCACGATCCCGATGCAGTCCTGGAAAAGCGCTTCGATATCATATGTCCATTTTCCCGCCAGCCACGCCCGAAAGGCGATCAGCAGAAGCCAGATCGTCTTCCACGCGACCTCATAGATCATCAAGGGCAGCATCTGGACCGGATATCGCACGCCGAGCAGACTAAGGAGGGCAAGCGCCGCCAACATCGATCGGGCCAGTCCCTGCTGGACCGGAATGTCCGCGGACTCGAATATCAGCCGGTACCAGACGAAGCTGCCCATGAACCCCGCCATGAGCAAGAATACGAGGCGGATGATATTGACCCGCCATGCCGCGATGGGCGGGAATGTCGGCTGTTGTCCGTTTTGCATATTTGATTGGCCCCTCCTGTCTTCGAACAGAAATCTGCTGCGAAGAACGGCATTATCGACGGCGCTGCCCGACCAGGCAGACCGCTGACATGAAGCAGCGACCTCAGGAGGCGTCTCGCCGGTTTGGAAAACGGCGATGCTTTTCCGGTTCCGTCCACCCGGACTCTAATTATGTCGCGCGATCGGCCCCGAAGGATATCCGGCAAATGGTCACACTTACCTGCCCTTTTGCAGTCCCGCCGAGCCCGCCTACTTCGCTGCCCTGTAAAATTTTGCCTTGGCCGGTAAGCGGTTGGCAGAGCAGAAGGTCCATGCGTCGCCGAAGCCGACAAGCTCGAACGATTGCGGTCCGGTGATCCTGTAATCCTGCGTGGCGGACATCGGCCGTCCATCGATGTCGGGGCAGCTCTCGGTCTGCCGAAAGGCGTTTGCGCCCGTCATCTTCAGGCTCGTGAACTTGCAACTGCTACCGCGCTGAACGATCCGGTCCTCGGCCAGATAGATTGCGATGTCGGCGAAGGGCTTTTCGCAGGTCGACATGCGTGCATCGACATAATAGCCGACCGGCAGCGGCAGAACGCGCGATTGGCCCGAACTCGTCGCTCCCCCGGCACCAACCGCAGCGCCGCGCGGACATTGTTTCTCCAGCGTCCGGATCGCCGCCGTCGATCCGGCAAGCGAAAGCGCCGTCAATTCGGTCCATTCATCGCCACCGTCGTAGCTTGCATAGAGGGCAAGGTCGCTGTCGGCGCCCATCAGCAGGCCGCGCGCGACGGGATCGAGCGCGCCGCTGAAATCGGGCTTTCCGGCTTCGGGGCTCAGGCTTTGCGTCGCCTCGCTGCCTTCGCCGGCGCTTCGAAAGCCGATCAGCAGGGGCTTGCCCGGCGGGGGCAGGCGCAGCCCCTTGGCCGGCACGATCGTCATCGCCATGCCGCCGCCCGGTTGGCAACGAAGCCCCACCGCGGTGAATTCGGGATGTCCCGTTACCGCGGCGACGGTGCCGGCACCGCTTCCCGCGACTTGCCAGCGCGCGCTGTGAAGGGCGTTCCACCACCGCCCATTTGCGTCCGTCCCACCGCAGAACTTCCAGGCACATATCGGCCCCGACGCTTCCGCACACCGTCCCGTGAACCGAAAGGCCCAGCCCGGTGCGCCCCTTTCCGTCGAGCTTCACCGCCTGCCAGTCGCGGACGTTGTCGTTGAAGATTTCGCGATAGCCGTTGCGGTCGGACCCGAAGATGGCGATCATGCACCCGGCGGTACCGCAATAGGCCGAATAGCCCGCGTTGGAGCATCGCGCGCTGCTGTAATCCACGACCCAGTCGGGCTTGCCGTCGCCCGTCACCTCGGTCTCGACCGCGAAATGCGCGCGATCGGGAATGAATTTGCCGCCATCGGCCCGGCATTCCTGTTTCAGGCTGTCATAGAGCGCCTGCACCTCGCGCGGCCAGACCTTCGGCGGCGCCGCCGGTTGCGACTGGACCAGCGCGAACAGCGGCAGCAGCATCGATGATGCCGTCATCAACGGGCGGATCATGGGCGTCCCTCCGCCATCATAACGCACCGATGGTCTGACTGCGCTCGCATGATCGCTCCCTCTCTATCGACCCGGCCCGTCCGCCGGGTTTCGTCAGAGAGCTAGCGAGCGCGATGCCGCAAAGTCTTCACGCCGTTCTAAAGATTATCTCAAGCCAGAACCGCCTTGCGCTCAGGCCTTACCCGCGCAATTGCGCGCGCAGCCGTTGCAACCGCTGTTTGAGTTCGGCATCCTCCGAAGCCTTTGCTGCAGCCTGCGCCGTATCGAGCAGCGTACCGGCCTTGGCACGGTCGCCCAGCCCCAGCATCGTCTCGGCCCGTGCCGCGGCCAGTGTCGCGGCGAAATCGGGCCGCCCGGTCAATTCGGCAACCTTGGTCGCATCGACAAGCGAAAAGCTGCGGTTCGCTTCGGCGAACCGGTGGTTCGCAAGCTCGCACTCGCCCAGATAGAATTGAATCGTATGGGTCAGGCCGTAATCGGCGCCGAACGCCTGGCGGGCCTTTGCCGCCGCATCCGCCAGGATGGGCAAGGCATCGCGACGTCGGCTCGTCTGGCAGAGCGCCGACGCATAGTCATTCTGGCCGACAAGCGCCTGATGCGACAGCGATCCGGCCTGCGTGGCCGCCCCCTCCCAAACGCGCTTCGCTTCAACCGCGGCCTCGTCATAGCGTCCGAGGGCGGCAAGGCTTTCGAACCGCGTCGAATGCATCGCCAGCGTGAAGCGATGATCGCGACCGAAGCGCCGTTCGAGCGCGGCGAGCAGCGGACCGCTTTCGCGCAGTGCACGTTCATGTTCGCCGAGCATCGACAGCGCCGTCACCCAATGCTGCCGCGTCACAAGCGTATCCGGATTATCCGCCCCCCGTATCCGGGTCGAGTCGGCGACGATGGCTCGCGCCACAGGTTCCGCCTCTTTCACCTTGCCCTCGCGTAGCATCACCAGCGCGAGCGAAGACCGCGCCTTCAGCAACTGCGTCGGCGAAACGCGCGACCCCGGCGCCGAACCGATCGCCACCGCGCGGCGGATTGCACGTTCGGCCCGCTCGATGTCGGCGGTGTAGGCATAAGCCCCCTCCGACTGCGCCAGCGCGAAGCCGATACGCCCGCTTTTCGCCCGGTCGCCGAGCGCCTTTTGCTCTTTGGCGATGGCGGCGCCCGCCGCCTCCAACCGCCCCGGCTGGCCCGAGGTTGCGTCCATATGGATGCTGCCGAGCCGGCCCAGGACGGCATCCTCGCTGTCGGCTTCCCCGGCCCTGCCGAACAGCGTGGCGGCGTGCGCATATTCGGCGCGGGCGGTATCGAAATCGCTGCGCTGATAAAAGGCGCGCGCGACCGCGAGATGGAGCCGCGCGGCGGTGCCCGGCGAGCGGGCATAACGCGCGTCAATATTAGCGCTCGCGCGCTTCATCGCCTCGATGACCGTTTCGTCGGTGCTCGACTTCGCCGGATCGGGGCTGGACAGCACATCTTCGGCGATGAAGGCATAGCTGGTCTCGGCCTGATCGCGTGCCTCCAGTGCCGCACCGCGCTGATGCCAGGCATAGGCAGCGAGCGCGCTCGACGCGATAAAGCCGCCCGCGAGGCTCGCGATGGCGGCGCGGATCCACGGACGCCGCGCGGCCTGTTTTTCCTCGGCCCGTCGCGCTTCTTCGGCGGCCGCCTTCCGCCGCGCCGCCGCCGAGCGTAGTAGGGGATCGGCGATGCGGCCTTCCCAGCCGGGCGCCAGCGAAGCCGAAAAATCGCCGGCCACGAGCTGATAGAGGATCATCCCCAACGCATAGATATCGCTTTTCGCCGTCGGCATCGCATCGCCGGTCAGCTCGGGCGCGCGATAGGCAAGCGTTCCCGACCGCGGCTCGTCGCGCGCCAGATCGGGGTCGAGCGACCCCGGATCGGTAATCTGAAAGCTGGCGAGCACACTATCGTCGAGAAGGCGGCCGCTGCCGAAATCGGCCAGCCGGATCGTTGCGCCGCCGTCCTCGGTCGCGATCAGGATATTCGCGGGCTTCAAATCCTTATGGAGAACGCCCAGATCGTGCATCCGCGCAACCGCGCGCGCGATCATCGCCGCGACCGCAATACGCGTCTCGACCGCAATCTCCGCCAGCCCGCCCCGCTCGGCCGCCCACGCCGTCAGGTCGCGGCCGCCATAGCTATATTCGAGGAAGAAGGGCGACGCGTCGAAATTCCATTCGAGCAGCGCGGGAAGCGGGGCCGATTTGCCGAGTCCGGCAAAGAGCAGGCGGGTCAGCGCCGCTTCGCGTTTCAGGCTGCGCAGCCGGTCGGGCGCGTCGGCGAATTTGAAGACGCGCGTCTCGCCGGTCTTGTCATGGCGCGCCAGCCAGACGTCTTCGGCGCCGCTGTCGCCGAGCGCTTCGACGAGCCGCCATTGCCGGCGGCCGGGGACCGCGTCGCCGGCCGCAAAAGCAAAGCGCGGCGCCAGCGGAGACTCGACGCTTTCGATCGCAACCGTCGCGGCGAGCTTGTATCCTACCCGCGGCACCGTCTCGACAATCTGCTCGTGCGTTTCGCCGAGCGCTTTGCGCAATTTCGATATGGCCGTGGTCAGCGACCCCTCGACCACGGTGACGCCCGGCCACACAGCATCGAAGATTTCATCCTTCGTCACGACCTCGCCCGCGCGCAGAAGCAGCTCGTGCAGCACTTCGAGCGGCTTGCCCTCAAGCGTTACGGCACGGCCATCGACGCGCAGCGTCCAGCTGGCTTCGTCGAACTCCGCCCCCGCGAACTTCCAGAGCCTGCGCCTCCGTCGGGAAGAGCTTGATTGCGTCATGGCGACCCCCTGTCCGGCCGACTTTAGAAATTCTTTAGAGCGGCTTCAAGACTTTGAGGATGCACCGGAATAGCCGTTCCATCACGCGAGGCATCCTTCGCAGGTGCTTCCGCTTTTCAAGCGTCCGGCGCGCGGTCCCACGGGATTGTCCGCCGGCCTTTTTCGGGGGCGGTATATGAAGGGAAAGATACTCGGGTTCGATGAGGCGACCGGCAAGGGCGCGATATCGGCGGACGATGGCACGCGCCACAAATTCGATCGCGCCGATTGGCGCGGCGGCGACAAGGCGCCGGCGCCCGGGCTCGTTGTCGACTTCGAAAGCGAAAACGGCGGCGCGCGCGAAATCTATCCCGTCGGCGGTTCCGCGATGGCCGCGCTCGGTACAATCGGGGCCGATCTCGGCGCGCTGACCGAGTCCGAACAAGGGGCGCGGATCGCCGCGTTGATGACCCGTTCGCTTGCGGTTCCGCTGGCGCTTCTCGTTCTCTTTGCCTGTTTCCTCTCCGCGCTCACCTCACCGGTCCAGAGCGCGACGCTGATCGGCCTTGGCAATGCGATGGACGATCTGGGCCGCGTTGCCGCGGCGCAGGAAATGCTCGGCGGCGGCAAATCGGGCTTCGATACCGTCCAGACGCTGCTCATCCTGCGCTTCGCCGCACCGCTCACCGCGCTGTGGCTGATCTGGGCCGCATGGTCGGGCAAGTCCGAACGGCTGCCCATGCTGGTAACCGGGGCCGCATCGATCGTCGCAGCCCTGATGGTCGTCATGCTCCGTTCGGCGATTCTGTCGATGGTCCCCGATTTCGTCCGCGACCGGATGGCCGACGGGATCAGCCTTGGCATCGGCACATGGCTGCTGCTGCTCGCCGGCGCGGCGCTGATTGCCGCCGGACTCGGAAAATTGCGCAACCCGCTCGCAAAGGACTGACACGATGCCCCATGCCACGAAATTTCTGGTTGCCGCTGCTGCTTTGTCGCTCGCTGGCTGCGGCGGCGGCGATCCCAAGCCGTCTGAAACGCGCGACCTCGCCGCGGGCGAAGGTCCGTCGGGTGCGATGACCTATTATGGCAAGAAGATCGAGGTCGATTGCGGCGGCACCATGATACCGCCGCGCCCCGAAGGAAGCGCGGTCGACGATCTGCGCGGCCTCCGGCTCGGGGTCCCACTCGATACCGCAGTGCGCTTCGTCCAATGCCCGGACGGCAAGGAAGCGGACAGCATCCTCCTCGAAGGGGACGGTCCGCAACTGTCGCGCGATCAGGCCGGCCTCAAGATCCGCAGCTTCGTGCGCGTCGCCACGGGCCAGCACAAGGCGCGGTGGAACTCGACCGACGTGCTGAACTATGACCCACGCAACCGGCTGGAACAGGTCGATGCCGAATGGAGCCTCTATGCCGACGGTATGCCGGGGCAGGAGAAGCTTTATGCATTGTGGCTGACCCAGCCCTTCCAAAAGGGCGGCGAGCCGACGATCGCTTCGCAGCAGGCGGCGCTTGAACAGAAATATGGCAAACCATCGCTCACCGGCGATCGCGGCGAGATGTTCTGGCTGCGCGGCCCCGATGGCAAGCCGCTACCCGAATTCGACCGCGAAAAGCTGCGCGAATGCAGTGCCGGCATATCGATCTACGGGACGCAGATGAACTGGCGCCCCGACTGCGGGCTGACCATCGTCGCGATGATCGAGCCGGCCTATGGCAATCCGCAACTGGCGCAGGGTGTTCGTGTCGCGATGATCGATGCCGCCGCCTATTATGATTATGAGGTCAACCGCTTCCCGCAAGAGCGCGATGCCTATCGCGCGTCGCAAGCCGCCGATGCCGGCGCCAACCAGGGAGGCAAATTCTGATGCGCCGGATATTTCTGACATCGGCCGCGGCGCTTTGCATCACGCTCACCACAAGCGGGTGCGGCGACAAGCAGGCCGCGGGCGGCACGGACGCAGGCACCGCGACTTCGGCTTCCAGCCAGCCGGTGACCACTGCTGCCCAGCCCGCCCAACCTGCCGCCGCACCGCCGGCAAAATGCGACAGCTACACCGACGACCTCACCGATCGTGACTGGGCGATCATCTATTATGCGATGACCGGCCTTGCCCCGCCGCGCGAAAAATGGGCGGACGAGGCATTGTCCGGCCTCGACCGGGGCCTCGGTGCCGAGGAAGCATGGAAGCGCGCGAACGCGCAGGTCGATACGCAGTGGAATGCGATCAAGGACGTCCGCTGCGTCACCCTGCGCACCCGCGCCGATCCGAAAGACTATGACCCCGGCCTCGGCGGCATCCCGCTAGGTGCCTTCGCGCCCGACGCCTTCTATCCCTTCCGCGACGGCGCGATGCAGATCGCGCTCAAGTTCCGCAACGCGGACAAGGCGCGCGTATGGAAAATGTCCGCCGACAAGGCTGCGGCGCTCAAGGCCGACAGCTGGCTCGGCAATCTCGGCCTCGTCATCCGGGCCCGCCTCGTCGCTTCGCGACCCAGCGGCAACGGCGGCACGATCGAGGCCGAGGTTGTCGGGTTCGATCTGGAGCCTTCCGAATATAGCCGGATCGCCCGCGAAACCGTGACGGTGCAGCCATGAGCCGCGGCCTTTGCATCGCCTTCGGCGCGCTGCTGCTTATGGTTGCGGAACCGGCATCGGCGCAGCAATCGGGCGTTGCGGCGACGCTCGAAAGCGGCGGCCAGACGAGTGGCTGTGTCGAATGGAGTCACCAGACGATCGCCAAGCCGGGGCACAAGAGCCCCGACCAGAAACTCGTCTACTTCCGGTTCGTCAACAAATGCGGACGCGAAGTCAGCGTCGTGCTGGTCAGCCAGACCGATGGTTATGCGGGGCGCGTCAGCGATCACGGCAGTATCACGCTGGCGCCGGGGCAGTCCTATGGCGACGCAAAGACGATCCGTAACTATCTGTTTTTCAATCCGCCGAGCGATCATTTCCTCAACTTCTGGGTGTTCCAGTCGGACGGCCGCTACAACGCCGCTCTCATGCCGAACATGAGCCGCTGCATCCCCGGCTTCCAGCCCGTGCGCAACAGCAAGCGCCAATATCCCGCCTGCCCTCCCCATTTCCGCTATTCGCAGGGATGATCCTTATGCGCCAAATTGCCGTCCTGACCCTCGCCGGCCTTTGCGCCATGCTGACCGCGACCGCGCCGGCGGCCGCGGAAACTGCATCGCCCGCCGCGACGCAGCGCGCCGACATCGAAACGCTGCAGCGTCTGTATAATGAACGCTTTGTCGCGACACCCTTTGCGGGATTATATCAGATCGATCGCCCCATCCCCTATTCGCCGCGCGAAACCGCGCCGATACTGGTGACGCGCGATGGCGAATACAGCTTCAACAACGGCAAGCTCGGCGCGCAGCACGGCGACACGGGGGCGCCGCTTTCGGGGTCCGAATGGGGCGCACTGGTGCTGCGCTGGCGCGACCAGATCCGCTATTCGGATCTGATCCAGCGGGGCGGAAACGGCCCGCTCCGCATGCTGCTGCTATCCGCCTATGACTGTCCCTTTTCGAAGAAGCTGGAGGCCGCCCTTGCCGCCGCCGGGACGCGCTATGCCATCATACCCAGCACGATCGGTACCGCGAACAAGCCCTTCCTGCCCGACATCTGGTGCAGCCCCGATCGTGCCGCGACGTGGCGGCGCGCCATCAGCACCGGCGCCCTCCCGCCGCGGGCATCGCGAAGCTGTCGCTACGACCGTCGCTATTTCGAGACGTTGAGCGGCATGTTCGGGGGATCGAAACCGACGGCGCTGTTCGCCGACGGCACGATCGTCGCGTCGCCCAACCCCGCCTTCGTGAAGCAAAAGCTGGCAACGCTGTCCCGCCAGGGCATCGCCTTTTAGGGTCGGGGCCCAGCGCAGACGAGGCGGCAGGAGGGTGCGCGCTTGGGACCGCCCCCTCCCGCCCGTGCCAAGCTAGAATTCGCCGGCGATGCCGACACGCGCCGCCGTATTGCGGCTGCCTGCATAGGACACGCCTGCCGTGAAGGCGAAGGGGTTGTCGGTACCGAACCGGTGCGCGATCGACGCGCCCACCGCCTGTTCGCCGCGGAAGGTGGCGAGGTTGAAGGTGTAGCTTGTCTTGCCCGGTTCCGACGGCATCGGTGCGGGGACGGGAAGCGCGGTTCCGGCCATGCTTTCCAGCGACATCAGCCGATTGTCCTGCATGCTGTTCACCGTCTGGATCGCAGCGATTTGCGTATCCTGGACCACATTTCGCGACACGGCAGCATCGGCGGTGCTCTGTGCTGCGGCAGCGGCGGTCGCGACCGTCTGGACCTGACCGACATTTGCCGCATCGGTCGCCGCGGTGCCCGCGGCGACGTTCACGATACGCCGCTGAAAGCCCGCCGAGCCGACCGACACGGTATTCGCTTCATCGGCAACCGAGCTGGAGCCGATCGCAACCGAGTCTGCACCCGAGGCTTTCGCGTTCACACCCAGTGCCGTCGCCCCGAGGGCCGTGGTCTGACTGTTCACGCCCAAGGCGACCGAATAGCCGCCATTGGCGAAGGCCCCGGACCCCGTCGCCGTGTCACCCTCCTTGATCGCGCGCGCGCCATAGCCGGTGGCAGTCGAGAAATCGCCCCCGGCAGCCGCGCCCTGGCCGAAAGCGGCGCTTGCAAGGCCGCTGGCAAGGCTGTCGCGACCGACTGCGGTCGCATTTTGCCCGCCTGCCGCGGCGTTGGCGCCGATCGCCACCGATGCCGGCGACGCGATCGTGTCACGACCAATGGCGATGCTGCCATCGGCCAGCGCATTCGCATTGTTGCCGATGGCGATGGCCGACAAGCCAAAGGCGTTGGAGGCGTTGCCCAAGGCGACAGCGCCGTCGCCGATCGCCTGATTGTCGGCGCCGATCGCTACAGCGCCCGTCCCGGTCGCAACGTTCGGATCGCCGATCGCGACGGCGCCGTTGCCGGTGGCAGTCTGTCCCTGTCCCAGCGCGACGGCGCCATTGCCGCTTGCGGTGCTGCCGTCGCTTTGCAGGCTGCTATCGCCGCTGGTGCCTCTGCGCACCGCCGAGTTGGCGATCGCGGTCAGCGCCGCGGCACCCATGGCGGTATTCAATTGCCCCACATTGACGGCGTCGGACACCAGCGTCCCTGCCGCGACATTGGTGATCTGGCGCTGGAGGCCGGCGTTACCGACCGATACGGTCGCGCCGCGGTCCGCGACCGATCCCCAGCCCAGCGCAACCGATTGGTCCGCGGTCGCGCTGCTGCCCGTGCCGATAGCGGTCGAGCGCGTTTCTTCGGCAGCGGCGATGAAGCCGACCGCCATGGCTTCGTTGGCCGTCGCCTTGGCCCCGCTTCCATAAGCGGTGGCGCCCGGCGCCGAAGCTTCGGCGCCAAGCCCGCACTCCAGCGTATTTTCGGGGTCGTCGGGCGTGCCGAGAATGCCATCGGCGCCAGCGTTCTGAACGCACGGGACGGTCGCCTGTGCATAGGCGTTCGGCGCGGCGCCGACGGCAGCAAGGATCGCAAGGGGCGCGGTCGCGCCAATGAGGGTGATCATGCGTTTCATATCGATCTTTCCTTATGGATCGGCGCAATGCCGATCGGTTTCCGGGCGACCCCTCGCGACGACCTTTGGTGGCGCCTTGTTTGCGGTCACCTCGTCGACGCCGCCGAACGCGGCGCCGCGGGTGCAGCATTTGGAAAGACGGGAATGGTCGCCCGATCCGGACAGGCTTCGCCTCCGAAAAAGCGGAAATTATCTCGCCGACCGCAAATAAATCAGGCATCTAGGGTGCGTGCCACATGGCGCGTCATGCGGGGAGATGGGCGATCAACGAGGAACCGGGTCGTGCGGGCAGCATCGACGGCGACGCCGACGCGCTCATCGCCACGCTGTATGACGAACTCAAGATCATCGCGCGCCGCGAACATTATCGCGCGGGCGGCGGACAGACACTGCAAACGACGGCGCTGGTTTCGGAAGCCTATCTGAAACTGAGCAAACGCAACGACTGGGAAAGCGAACGCCACTTCCTCGGCTGCGCGGCGACCGCCATCCGCCACATCTTGATCGACGCCGCGCGCGCCCGCATGACGGCGAAGCGTGGCGCGGGCGACTATGCCTTTACCGAAAGCCTCGATTCGCTCGCCGCGGCGGCGCCCGAGGACGAGGAGGTCGTGCGGCTGGGTGAGGCGTTGCAACGGCTGGCGCGCCTCGACCCCAATCTCGCGCAACTGATCGACTGCCGCTTCTTCGCCGGGATGACCGAAGAGGAGACCGCAAAGGTCCTGGGCGTCAGCGACCGGACGGTGCGCCGCTGGTGGCTCCAGGCGCGCGCCTGGGTGCACAAGGAAATGGACGCGGGCTAGGCTGCCAGACGCCGGCGCAATGCCGCGAAGGATTTGAGATAGGATTCGCCCGGCGCGCCGAGCGTCCTGAATATCTGCTCCGACCGGTCGGCCTCGCGCCGCGCCTCGGCTGTCCGCCCCTGTTTCAGACGGATGATCGCCCGCGTCCGCGCCGCAATCCCCTGCGGCAGGCCGACCGGTCCCATCGCGGCGATCCGCGGCGCGGCTTCGGCAAGCAGCGCTTCGGCCCGCCCGGTGTCGTCCGCCTCGGCCAAGGCTTCGGCAAGGCCCAGCGTGATGACGAGCGTCGGCACCGCATCGGGGCCAAGATTATCGATCGCCATCGGCCGCGCTTCGCCAAGAACATCGCGCGCTGCGGCAAATTTCCCCAGCGCCAGTTCGGCGCGCCCCAGTTGCAGCAGATCGACCGCCAGCGCCGCCGATTTGCCGAACACCGCGCGGCGCCGGTCGGCGACGCCGCGGAACAGGCGCTCGGCCTCGGCCAGCCGGTCGAGCTTCATCAGCCGCACGCCCTTCAATTGCTCGATCGCCAGCCCCTGTGCGCTGCCCTGTTGCCCCGTCCGTGCGAGCGCCGCGTCGGCGGCGGCAAAGACCGCGGGCATCGCATCGAGCCGGTTCGCCTCGACCATATAGACGAGCAGGTTGTTGTATCGGGTCAGCAGTTCACGATGATCCTCGGCATAGACGCGGTCGGCGTCGGGCAGGCTCGATTGCAGCAACCGGATCGCCGTGTCGTAATCGCCCTTGCGCCGGGCGAGCTGCGCCTCGCCCGCGCCGATCCCGCGCGCAAGCGCCTGACTGAGCAGCGCGTCGGCGCCCGCCGCGTCCTCCAGATTGACGTACAGATCGGCGAGCGTCGTAATCAGCGTTGCCGATTTGGCGCTCCTGTCGACCGATGCGACGAGTTGCGCCGCCGTCTGATCGAGCATCTGCTTGACCGTGGCCTCTTCGCCGACTGCGCTGCTGGCAGTGTCGCGGAACATGACGGTCAGCATGCGGTTGATCGATTCCGATCGCCGCGCTTCGGCCAAGGCGACGTCGCGCTCGATCGCCGTCTGACGCGCCTGCCACGCCGCCGCACCGCCGCCTGCCACTATGGCAAGGAGCGCGGCGGCTGCCGCCGCCGTCGCGACGCGGTGCCGGCGCAGGTAGCGCCCGATCGTATAGCCCGCCGAACCCGAACGCGCCGCAACGGGGCGCAGGGCCATATGACTGCGGACATCGTCGACCAGCTCGCCAACGCCGCGATAACGGTCCTGCGGCGCGCGGCGCATCGCCTTGAGCACGATCGCGTCAAGATCGCCCGCGACCTCGCGCCGACCAAACGGATAGCCGGGCGGCACGAGCGCGCTGGGCAAGGGCGGATCGTCGTTCAGGATACGCCGGATCACCGACGGCAGCGCCGACCCCGGCTCGCGCCACGGGCTGCGACCGGTAAGCAGTTCGAACAACAATACGCCCAGCGCATAGACGTCGGTGGCAACGGTCGGGGCGGCATTTCCGAGTTGTTCGGGCGCCGCATAATCGGGGGTCATCAGCGCGATCGTGGTTAGTGCCTCGCTCTCGCCTTCGATCTCCACAAGGCGCGCAATGCCGAAATCGAGCAGCCGCGCGCGGCCGTCGCTATCGACCAATATGTTCGACGGCTTGAGGTCGCGGTGGACGATCAGGTGGCCGTGCGCATAGGCCACCGCCTCGCAGACGTCGCAGAACAGCCGCAATCGCGTCGCCAGATCGGCGTCATGGGTCCGGCACCACGCGTCGATCGGCTCGCCGGTCACATATTCCATCGCCATATAGGGCCGCCCGTCGGGGGCGACACCGCCGTCGATCAGCCGCGCAATCCCCGGATGCTCGAGTCCGGCGAGCAGGCGGCGTTCGCGGTCGAACAACTCGCTGTGCGCAACCGATTCGGGACGTAGCAGCTTGATCGCCACCTGCTGGTCGAACATCCTGTCGCTGCGATGCGCGGCATAGACCTCGCCCATCCCGCCGCGCCCGATCAGGCGGTCGATGGTGAAGCCGCCGATGACGGCGCCTTCGGAAAGCGAGCTGTACGCGCGGCGCGGGGCGGTTTCGAACGACGACGGCGCCGCGCCGTCCAATATCCCCGAATGGCGCGACGCGGCGAGCAACGCCCGCAACTGTCCGCTAATGAAGTCGTCCTCCGCCGCCAGCCGGTGCTCCTGCGCCGCGGGGTCGAGATCGATCAATTCGGCGAACAGCGCCTGAATATGGCTCCATTCGGACCGGCTCGGCTGCCGTACCATATCGCCCCTCCCCCGACGCATCATCACGCTTCGGTACGAAGCAGCACCGCCGCGCGGCGGTCGTCAAGCACCAAGTTTGCGTGCGAGCGCCACGGCCTGTTCCCTGGACGCCTCGCTTGCCGGCACCGTGATGATCGCGAATTTATCCTCGCCGATGAAGACATTGAGCGATTTGATCATCCCAGCCCAAAAGGCCGCCTTGCCGAGCCCGTCGATCGTCTCGACATGACCGCCAAAACCCTTGAGCGTCTGCTCCAGGCCATTACGGGTCAGGTTGATCGATCCTTCGCTATTGTCGCCGATGGGCGACCAGCGCAGCATCAGGGTGGCCGAACCGCCATCGGCAAGCTGATAGCTGCATTCGGAGGTGACCGCGGTCGCGCCGTCGCTTTGGCTGACATTGCCGAGCCGGGTTTCGGTGACCGCCTGTCCAAGGATCGCCGACATCGCCGCCTTGTCGACTACGGTGCAGGCGTCGGCGGCATTCCAGTCGTGCGGCGGCGCCGTCCCGCTCTTCGCCGCAGCCGACGAAGC
>LUMV01000755.1_pt1 | contig 15471 bp, 16 predicted proteins | sample 729731 | NCBI WGS metagenome assembly LUMV01 (sample SAMN03860301, study PRJNA289734) | marine metagenome | biome: seawater column; feature: ocean; material: water; isolation source: Red Sea water column Station 192 - depth 200m | place: Saudi Arabia: Red Sea | collected 2011-10-15 | depth 200 m
TCGACGAACAGCGCGCGCCAGGCGGTCAGCCCGGCGCAGGTCAGCGTCGCGGCCTCTGCGGCCGAATAGCCCGCCGGGACGCGCGTGAACCAATGGTGGGGCGTCACGACGACTTCGCGGGCATAGCCGTCGATGCCGTCGCCCGGTACCCGCGTGAAAGCACTCGTCGGCGGCGCGCCGTCGATCCAGTCGGGAAAGAAGATCGAGACGACCGGATCGCCCACCGCGAACTGCGTCACCCCCTCGCCCACCGCCTCGACCACGCCGGCGCCGTCGGACATCGGGATGCGCCCGTCGGCAGCGGGGATCATGCCCGCCACCACCGCATAGTCGTGGAAGTTGAGCGACGACGCCGCCAGCCGCACCCGGATCTCGCCCGGCCCCGGTTGCCCGGGATCGGCGAGATCGGTGAGCGTCAGATTGTCGAGCGAAGCGGGAGCGCGAAGCTGGACCGCCCGCATCATTCCGCCGCCATCGCCAGCTCGACGCGCTGCGGACCGCGGATCACGCCGCCCGGATAGGCGCCCTGCGCTTCGCCGCCCTTGAAGGTGACGACGCCCGACTTGACCGTCGCGACATAGCCGTCGGCCTTTTGCAGCAGGCGCTTGCCGCCCGCCGGCAGATCGAAGGCAAGCCACGGCTTGCCGAGCTTGATCGCATCCATATCGATGACATTGAGGTCGGCGAGATAGCCCGGTGCGACCAGCCCGCGATCTTCGAGCCCATAGAGCAGCGCCGTGTCGCGGCACTGGCGCTTGATCGCCCGTTCCAGCGGCACGCGCCCGCCGCGCTTGCGATCGCGCACCCAATGCTGAAGCATGAAGGTGGGCGACGCGGCATCGCAGATCGTGCCGCAATGCGCGCCGCCGTCCGACAGGCTGTTCACCGTGTCGTCGCTGTCCTGCAGCGCCTCGAGGAAGTCGAGGTTGCCGTCGGCATAGTTGAGGATCGGCAGATAGGCGAAACCGGTCGCATCGTCGCGGCACAGCAGATCATAGGCATATTCGGCCGGATCGACGCCCGCCGCCGCGGCGCGCGCCGCGATGCTGGCATCGGCGCCGGGCTCATAGTCGAAATCCTCGTCCATCTCGAACTGCATGGTCCAGCCGCCGGCGACGACCATCAACAGCCCCATGATGTCCTGCGGCGCTTCGCTGAAGTCATTGTCTTCGGAAAGGAGCTGCGCCTTGAACGCGGGGTCGAGCAGCTTCGCCTTTTGCTCCTCCCACGACAGGCCTTCGATGGCGCGCCACGACGGGCGGAAGCGGAAGGGATGGACGGTGCCCCGCCACGCCATGATGATCCCGTTGCCGCGCAGCGCGATCTGCGCGACGATATTGGCACCCTTCGCATTCTCGGCGCGCATCGTTTCGATCTGTTCGTCGAGCGGCAATTCCTTGGCGATCGACTGGAGCGCCGCAAAGGTAACGGGCAGCCCGGTCTCGCGGCTCAGCTTGCCCATCCAGTCGAACTCGTTCCATTCGCGGTTGAGGTCGCTCGCCATTTCGAACACCCCATAACCGACGCGGCCCATCGCACGGCCGATCTCGATCAGTTCCTCGGCGGTCGCGGTCGTGCCGGGGACGACTTCACCGTCGACCGATTTGTGGATGACGGTGCGGCTCGTCGAAAAGCCGAGCGCGCCGGCGCGCACCCCTTCTTCGACGATGCGCGACATTTCGGCGATGTCCTCGGCCGTCGGCACCGCGCCCGGCTGTTCGCGGTCGCCCAGCACATAGGCGCGAACCGCGCCATGCGGGACGTGGCACGCGACATCGATGGTGCGCGGCAGTTTTTCGAGCGCATCCATATATTCGGGAAAGGTTTCCCACTCCCAGCTCATGCCTTCGGCGAGCGCGGTGCCGGGAATATCCTCGACGCCTTCCATCAGGCCGATCAGCCAGTCGTGGCGGTCGGGCCGCGCGGGCGCGAAGCCGACGCCGCAATTGCCCATGACGACGGTGGTGACGCCGTGCCAGCTCGACGGCGCCATTTCCTGATCCCACGTCGCCTGCCCGTCATAATGGGTGTGAACGTCGACAAAGCCGGGGGTGACGATCTTGCCGCGCGCGTCGATTTCCTCGCGCCCGGCGCCGAGGTCGGTGCCGACCGCGACGATGCGATCGCCCTCTACCGCCACATCGGCCACCATGGACGAACCGCCCGTGCCATCGACGACGGTGCCGCCGCGAATCACCAGATCGTACATCTCGCTCTCCCGTTATTTGGTTTCAGTGCGAAACCTATCATCAAATTCGGACAGTGCAAATAAGCGCGCGCGGCGTGCGGCGAACGGCTATAGCCGTGCGACAAACCAACGGGAGTCGATGCCATGTTCCGTCCCTTTACCCTTGTCGCCACCGCCGCGGCTCTTGCCGCAGCCGCCGTTCCGGCCATCGCCGCCGACGCGCCCGCCGCCGATTGATTATGTGATGGGCGGCGGCTATCTGACCCGCATCCTGTCGGGGGCCGTCGGCACCGCCGGACATGTCTACGCCTTTCAGCCCGCCGAGTTCATCGCCTTTCGCAAGCAATATGGCGACGACCAGACCGCGGTCGCCGCGGCCTATGCCAATGTCGATGCGGTTGGCGGCGCCTTCGCCGCTCCGGCTTTTCCGGTGCCGCTCGACGCGATCGTGACGGTGCAGAATTTTCACGACCTCTATTTGAAGCCCTTCCCCGAGGGGACCGGCGACAAGGCCAGTGCCGCACTTTTCGCGGCGCTCAAACCGGGCGGTACGCTGGTGGTGGTCGATCACAGCGCGGCGGACGGCAGCGGCACGACGCTGTCGGACAGCCTGCACCGCATCGACAAGGCCGCAGTCGTCGCCGCGCTGACCAAGGCCGGCTTTGTGCTCGAGGCCGAGAGCGACCTTTACAAACGCCCCGAAGACCCGCGCACCGCCAATGTCTTCGACCCCGCCATTCGCGGCAAGACCGACCAGTTCACGCTGCGCTTTCGCAAACCGGAATAGATGGATAGAGCGCCCCGATGAGCAGCAACGACGAAGACTATGTCTATGACGAGGCGAGCGGCGAATGGCTGCCCGCCAGCGAAGCGCGCGAGCGGGCAGCGGCGGCCAATGCGCTTCCGCAAGCGAAGGACGCGGTCGGCAATCTACTGAGCGACGGCGACTCGGTCGTCCTCATCAAGGATCTGCCGGTGAAGGGCGCGGGCCAGACGCTGAAGGTCGGCACCGTCATCAAGTCGATCCGGCTGACCGCCGATCCCGACGAAATCGACTGCCGCTACGAAGGAATCAGGGGCCTGGTGCTGCGAACGGAGTTCGTGCGGAAGCGTTAGAGTCGTGCCTTTTTTGTCGCGTGTCCCCGCGAAGGCGGGGACCCATCTCCGGTCGGTTCCAGTTTGCACCTTTCGATGATGGACCCCCGCCTTCGCGGGGGAACACCACCTTTATATATAACCCTCAAATCTTCCCCAGCGTCTCCCTGCGCGGGCCGAGATAGCCGAACAGATAGGCCGCAACCTTGCGCATCTGAATCTCCTCGGCCCCTTCGGTGATCCGGTAGCGGCGGTGATGGCGATAGATATGCTCGAAGGGCTTGTGGCGCGAATAGCCGATGCCGCCATGCACCTGCATCGCGCGGTCGGCCGCCTGACAGACGAGGCGGTTTGCCCAGTAATTGCACATGCTCACCTTGTCGGAGAGGGCCCGCTCGACCTCCTTGTGCGGCATATTGTCCATTTCCCATGCCGTCTTGCGGATGAGGAGGCGCAGCATTTCGGCCTGCGTCGCCAGCTCGACGAGCGGGAACTGGATCGCCTGGTTCTTCGCCAGCGCTTCGCCGAAGGGCTTGCGCTCGCGCGCATAGCGCACGCTTTCCTCGATGCAGTAAACCGCCGCGCCAAGCGATGAGGCCGCCTGACGGATGCGGTTCTGGTGGACGAAGCTCTGCGCGATCGACAGGCCGCCGTCGACCGGGCCGAGCCGCGCGCTGTCGGGCACCCACACGTCGGTAAAGCTGACACGCGGGTGATCGGTGGGCATGTTGAAGGTCCAAAGATATTCCTCGATCACGAGGCCCGGCGACGGGTTGGGGACGAGCAGGCAGGTGATCCCCTTGGCATCGCCGTCATTGCCGCTGGTACGGCAGAAGGTCGCGCAATGGGTCGCAACGTGCATCCCCGTCGTCCACATCTTCTCGCCGTTGATCAGCCAGCCTTCGACCCCGTCGCGGGTTTCGCGCACCGCGCGCGTTTCCATGTGCGTCGCGTCGCTGCCATGATCGGGTTCGGTGAGGCCAAAGGCGGTGCGGCGTTTGCCTTCGAAGCCGCCGAGGATGAACTCCTGCTTCTGATCGTCGCTGGTACCAAATTGTTCGAACATCTCGACGAAGGGGAAATTGCCGACGATGCTGTGTTCGTTCTGCAGATCATTGTGGAGGCCAAGGCCCTTGGCGGCAAAATGCTCGCGGATCACCGCCATCCACAGGTTCGATCCGTCCTTGCCGCCATATTTCTTCGGCGCCGAAAAGCGCCAGTGGCCCGCGGCATCGGCTTTGCGGGTTGCCTGCTTCAGCAGCTGTTCCCACTCGTGGCGCGGCAGTCCCTGATTGTCCCAGTCGGTGCGCGCATGTTCGCGGCGATGGTCGAAGAAGCGGATGTTGTCGTCCGCCTCCTCGAGCGGTTTAATCTCCGCTGCGATGAAGGCGTCGAGTTCGTCCAGATAGGCCTGCAAATCGGCCGGAACCGCAAAATCCATCGTCTCTCTCCCGTTTGTCTCTATCCGTTCCAGGCGGCCCGCGCCGCGGCGAGCGCGGCATATTTGGGACCAGCGCCTTGTCCTCGGCACGCACGCCGGCACCAAGATCGCGCATCACGATGCCGAGCGCGTTCATCGCGACCGCGACCTGAAATTTGCCGTGCCCCTCGGCCTGCGGCTTGATCGCCTCCCCCAGCCAATCGCGCACCGCCTGCACCATTTCCTGCGTCGTCGGTTCGCCGACCGGCGCCGCGGCGGCGGCAGGCGAAGGCGGCAGCGGCGCCGCGCGCTCGGCCGCGGGCGCCCCATCTTCGAGCAGCCGGATGATGTCGAGTTCCTGTTCGGCAGTGCGCCGCCCCACGACCACGCGTTCGACGGTCGTATCGGCGCCGCTCCGCCACGCCTGCCCCATCTGCAGACAGCCGAGCGCCCACCACAGGGTGCGATAGACGAGCCAATATTTGAAGCGGTCGCGGTCCACCGGACGCCCGCCCGCGGCCTCATAGGCGGCAAAATAATCGTCGAGGCTGCCGACCCCGAACGCCGGCTTGTCGAGCATGCCGAACCGCCACACCGTCATGCAGCCGAAGGCCAGATCCTCGTGCGCGTCGCCCAGATGCGCGAGTTCCCAGTCGAGCACGGCGGCAAGACCATCGGCATCGACCATGACATTGCCCATGCGATAGTCGCCATGGACGAGCACCGGGTCGGCGGGTTCGGGCAGATGATCCTCGCACCATTTGACCGCGAGCGCGATCGCCGGCCGGTCGCCGCCATAGGAAAGGAAGCGCGCCTTGAGCTCCGCGAGCGCTGCGGCGGTATCCATCACCGGAATTTCGGCCGGGATCGCGGCGCGCGGCAGCGCGTGGATCAACGCCAGTTCGCGCCCCAGATCGGCGACGAGCGACCGCGGCGCCGCCGCTAATATCTTCGCCGGGCTGACTTCGGCGATGACGCGCCGCATGACATAGCCCGTGCCCATGCCGTCGGCATCGGACAGCACCCCGATCACCTCGGGCGCCTTGACCCCGCCCGCGTGCGCCGCCCGGACCAGCGCAGCCTCGACCGGATGACCATAAGGCCGCCCTTCCATATATTCGGCCGAGGGCGCTCGGCGCAGCACATAGGCGCCGCCGCCCCATTCGAAGGCCCAGCTTTCCATATTGGCGCCGCCCGAAAGGCGGGTCAGGTTCGACAGGTCGCCGGCACCGGCAACGCGCGTCATGAAGGGAGGCAGCAAGGTCGACAGATCGGACATTACTTCCCCTTGCTAAGTATTTTCGGGCTCCGCAAGCCCGTAATCGTGACAGGTGGCGCGGCCGCGCGTCAGATGTTCGCACGCCCCCGCTGCATCACCGCCATCCGCCGCGCCTCGACCTCCTCGGCGCGAACGGCGCGGTTCGCCGCCGACGACCGCGCATGTTCGAGCGCCATCGCGTCACCGAAGGGCAGCGCATAGCCGTCGTCGATCAGCCGCTTGTAGCGTCGTACCATCGCCGGATCGGCGCTGGCGATATCGCGCGCGAGCGCCTGCGCCGCGGGCACCAGCTCTTCCGGGGCAACGACGCGATTGACGAGGCCCCAGTCGCGCGCCGCTTCGGCGCCCAGGAAATTACCCGTCAGCGACAATTCCTTGGCGCGGCCGATACCGATCAGCCGCGACAATTTCTGCGACAGGCCCCAGCCGGGCATGACCCCGACGCGCGCGTGGGTATCGGCGAAGCGCGCTGCCGTCGATGCGATCAATATGTCGCAGGCGAGCGCAAGCTCGAACCCGCCGGTGATCGCAACCCCGTTGATCGCGCCGATCACCGGCTGCGGGCAGAGCTCGATCGCCTTGACCGGATTCTCGTCGGCGTCGGTGGCATTGGCGGCGCCCAGATTGCTGGTGTCGGCCCCCAGTTCCTTGAGGTCGAGCCCGGCGGTGAAGGCCCGCTCGCCCGCCCCCGTCAGCACGATCGCGCGCACGCCGTCGTCGGCGGCAAGCCGCCGCATCACCGCCGCAAGCTCGGCGCGCAACGCCCGCGAGAGCGCATTCATTGCCTCGGGGCGGTTCAGGGTCACCGTGGCGACGGCATCCTGGCATTCGAGGCGGATCAGCGACATGAGGAAGCCCCTTTACAATCCCACATGGGGCGGCGCCATGCGGACCCGCTTGCGGCCCATGACCTGTACGAGCAGATTGTTCGTCAGATCGTGGTGCCAAGGCGTCAGCGTCCCTTTGGGACCGAGCCAGAAAAAGCCGTCGCGGCCGTCGCGCGGTTCCAAGAGGTCGATCGGCGCCAGGTCGTCCCACAGGACCGCGAGCGCCGCCGCGTTGGTACCGCTGTTATAGGCCGTCAGATAGATGTCGTTGCTGACCTCGTTCCCCCGCAACCAGTCGATCAGCTCGCCGAACCGCAGCATCCGCCGGTGAGCGTCCTTGGCGAGTTCATAATCGGGGTCGCCGTCGCGCCCCATCTGCGCCTCGACCGCCGCGCCGCCCGCGACCGCCGCAAAATGATCGAGCGACCAGCGCGACAGGGCGGGCCAATGATCGACGAGGCCGGCCAGCTTCACCGGACGGTTCGCATCATAATAGCCGCGATAAAAGTCTGCGGTCGCGATGCGGTCGACGGTATCGAGCGCGAAGCCGCCTTCGCTCTCGCGCGCAAGCCGCGCCTGATTGGCGAACAGCCATTGCTGCTTGGCGCTCCGCGCCGCCTGCCGCCGCAACGCAAGCGCCATCGGGTCCTTCGCCAGCCGCTCGACCTCATATTTCGCCGATGCCGCCGACACGCCCGCGGCGATCAGCCGCGCATGCAGCGCCGCATCATCGTCGCCCGCGGCCAGCCCGTCGGCGAGGATAAGGCGCTTGTCGGCTTGGGGCATCGAACGACTCCAAAGGGGCAGCGCCCACCCTATGATCGCGAATGCGTCGGTATCAAGACGCCCGGCTCAGCGGCGCTCCGTCGCGGGCTCTTCCCCGGTCGCGCCGTCCGCTGTCTCCTTCGGCGGTTCGGCGGGGGTGAAGCTGCCGTTTTCGATCAGCCATTGCGGGTAGCGGCCCTGAATGTCGGCCATGATGCGGTCGATCGCCGCAGCGACCTGTTCGCCTTCGCCCTCGCGGTCGCGCTGTACGACGACGCGGCGCGCCTGCGCATCGACCAGCACCCGTTCGCGCGGGATCAATTCGCCGATGGTCAGCCCGGCGATGATCCCCATGCTGTCGGCGTCGCGCTGTTCGAGCGCGGCGAGACGCTGGTTCAGCCGTTCCTCGAACTGCACCGCGGCGTTGGTCTGCTGCTTGAGCTGGACGAGGTTCACGCTGACGTCGCGGTCGAGATCGCCGCGCACCTTGGTGGCAAGCTGATCGTTGAGCTGCGCCGAATATTGGTCGACGAGGACGACGCCGTCGACCGCCACCTCCTCGTCCTCGGTGCGGACATTCAGGCTGTCGACGCGGTCGCCGTCGCCAAGGAGGCGGTTGAGTTCGGACTGCACCGCCGGCGATGGCGAGCGTGTTGGTCAGAAAGAGCAGCGCCGAACCAAGCGCGAAGTCGGGGCGACCGGTGGCAAGCCCGAAACCGATCGTCGAGAGCGGCGGCACCAGCGCCGTCGCGATCGCGACGCCAACCATGACGCCCGACAGCTTGCGCAGGATTGCGTAGACGCCAGCGATACCGCCGACCACCGCAACGCCCAGATCGAGCAATGTCGGCTGGGTCCGCGCGCGCAGTTCGGGGGTGACGTCCTTGATCGGCGACAGCCAGATGATCAGCATCGCGACGAGCACCGCGACCGCCATCCCCGCCGCCATCGTGATGAGCGAACGCTTGATGAGATTGGATTCGAGCGTCGCGAGGCCGAAGCCGACGCCCATGATCGGGCCGAGCAGCGGCGATACCAGCATCGCGCCGATCACCACCGCCGCCGACCCTTGAAGCAGGCCGAGCGTGGCGATCGCCGCCGACAGCGTGATCAGCAACAGGAATTTCTGGTTGAGCCGCGCGTCGCGCGCGACGCTGGCCAGAATCAGCGCGCGGCCGTGGACGGCTTCCTCGTCGTCGGCCGCGCGGTCATCATCGTCGATTTCGCGCCCCGGCCCCGGCCGCGCAGACCGGCGACCGCCGGCGTTGAACGGCGCGTCGCCCAGTCCGGGCACTCCGGGATGATTGCCGGCCATATGGTCGGGCGGTTAGATCTTGCCGGTGAGTTCGGGCACCGCGCTGAACAGGTCAGCGACGAGGCCGAGGTCGGCGACCTGGAAGATCGGCGCGTCTTCGTCCTTGTTGATCGCGACGATCGTCTTCGAATCCTTCATCCCCGCAAGGTGCTGGATCGCGCCCGAGATGCCGATTGCGAAATAGACTTCCGGTGCGACGATCTTGCCGGTCTGGCCGACCTGATAGTCGTTGGGGACATAGCCCGCATCGACCGCGGCGCGCGAAGCACCGAGCGCGGCGCCGAGCTTGTCGGCGAGCGGAACGATGACTTCCTGATATTTCTCGCTCGAACCCAGCGCGCGGCCGCCCGACACGATGATCTTCGCCGAGGTGAGCTCGGGACGATCCTGCTTGGCGATCTCAGCGCCGACGAAGCTCGAAATGCCGGCGTCGCCGCCAGCCGAGACGGCTTCGATCGCGCCCGAACCGCCGGTCGCCGCTGCCTTCTCGAACGCAGTGCCGCGCACGGTGATGACGAGCTTCGCGTCCGAGCTTTCGACGGTCGCGATCGCGTTGCCGGCGTAGATCGGACGCGTGAAGGTCTTCGGACCCTCGACCGACAGGATTTCCGAAATCTGCATCACGTCGAGCAGAGCGGCGACGCGCGGCGCGATATTCTTGCCGGTGGTGGTCGCAGGCACGACGAACGCGTCGTGGCTGCCCATCAGATCGGCGACGAGCGGCGCGATATTTTCGGGCAGATTGTGACCGAAGGCCGCGTTGTCGGCGACATGCACCTTGCCGACGCCCGCGATTTCCGACGCCGCCTTGGCAACGCCATCAACGCCTTCGCCGGCGACGAGCAGATGGACTTCGCCAAGCTTCGAAGCCGCGGTTACTGCGGCGAGCGTGGCATCCTTCACGGCGCTGCCGTCATGTTCGACCCAAACCAGAGTTTTCATCTCTAACGTTTCCTTCTGATCCGTTCGCCCTGAGCCTGTCGAAGGGCCATTCTTTCTTCAAGAAGAACGGGGCTTCGACAAGCTCAGCCCGAACGGGATTGGGTTATTAGCTATGGACGCCCATCGCCTTCAGCTTGGCAACCAGTTCATCGACATCGGCGACCTTGACGCCGGCCGAGCGGACGGGCGGTTCCGAGACCTTGACCGTCTTGACGCGCGGCGCGGTGTCGACGCCGTAATCGGCGGGCGACTTGGTATCGAGCGGCTTCGACTTCGCCTTCATGATGTTCGGCAGCGACGCATAGCGCGGCTCGTTCAGACGCAGGTCGGTGGTGACGATTGCGGGAAGCTTCAGCTTCACCGTTTCAAGGCCGCCGTCGACTTCGCGCGTGACGCTGACATGATCGCCTTCGACATTGACCGCGCTGGCGAAGGTGCCCTGCGCCCAGCCGGTGAGCGCAGCGAGCATCTGGCCGGTCTGGTTGTTGTCGCCGTCGATCGCCTGCTTGCCGAGGATCACGAGACCCGGCGTTTCGGCATCGGCAATCGCCTTCAATATCTTCGCGATCGCGAGCGGTTCGGCGTCGTCGTCGGCCTGCACCAGGATCGCGCGGTCGGCGCCCATCGCGAGCGCGGTGCGCAGCGTTTCCTGCGCCTTCGCCGGGCCGACGGACACCGCGACGATCTCGGTCGCGACGCCCTTTTCCTTGAGACGGATCGCCTCTTCGACGGCGATTTCGTCGAAGGGGTTCATCGACATCTTGACGTTGGCCAGGTCAACGCCCGTGCCGTCCGCCTTCACCCGCGGCTTCACGTTGTAATCGAGCACCCGCTTCACGGGGACGAGGATTTTCATGGCTTTTCAGCTCCTCTCGAAGAATTGTGCAGTGCGCCATAATTGGCGTTTACGTAAACGTCAACCTTGCAGTCCCCCTCTCCCGCAAGCGGGAGAGGCAGCGAGACTTGCGGACTTTGTCCGCTAGTCGCAGCGGTGTGGGCAAGCACGCGAGGATGCTGGCCCACACCAAGTTCGACTAGGCAGCAAGCTGCCAAGTCTTCCTATCCTCTCCCGCCTGCGGGAGAGGATGATAGTCATCAGGCCGCCTTGGCAACCTCGGCGACGATCTTCTTCGCCGCGTCGCCCAGATCGTTCGCGGGAACGATCGCGAGACCCGAGTTCGCCAGGATTTCCTTGCCCTTTTCGACGTTCGTGCCTTCCAAGCGGACGACGAGCGGCACCGACAGATTCACTTCCTTCGCCGCGGCGACGATGCCTTCGGCGATGATGCTCTTGGGCAGCGTCCAGGTCGGGTTGACGATGATCCCCGTCGCCATCGGGTTAAGCTGCGGCGTCGGGGTCGACGGCTTGCCGACGACCGCCTTGTGCGTCGCGATGACGACGCCGTCATGAACGACGCGGGTCAGATATTCGGGCACGTTGCTGACGACATAGCCTTCGCCAAGATCGCGCGGCATCCAGCGCCAGCGTTCCATGTTGACACGGATCGCGTTGGCGTCGGCGGGCGTCTTTGCGGTCTTGAGCGCGGCTTTCAGCACCGCGAAATCGGGATGAACGGGGTCGAGGCTGACCAGCGCCTGCGCGACGTCGTTCGCGGTGAGCGCGCTGCCGAGCAGCGGGATCAGCGGTTCGGTCTGCGCGTCGCCATCGGTCATGAACCATTGTTTGCGCGCAGCATTGGGCGTGCGGCCGTCGCGCATGTGCGTGGCGAGCAGCAGGAAGCTGTCGGTCGCGACCTTGTCGAGCGTGATCTGATTGCCGCCATCGATCGCGGCCTTCAGCGCGTCGGGATTGTAATCCTTCGGGAACAGGCCTTCATCGCCCGCCGACTGGATGAAGGCGAGCAGCGCCTTGGCATTGTCGACGCTCCAGCTCGGCAGATTGGCCTCGGCGACCGTTTCGATCTCGGGCGCGTCATCGGTCACCTTGTCGGGTTGCAGAACGACCGAGTCCTCCTTGACGCTCGTCTGCGCGGCGACGGGCGCCGCAAGCAGGGTCAGCGGGAGGATCAGCGCCGCGGCCGGGCGCGCGTAAAGGGGGAGATTTCTGGCCATGGTTAAGGCCCATAGCCAATAATCCCCCCGTGCGAAAGTGAGCTGGGACACAATCCGTCGTGTCCGCGCGCGAACCCGGCGTCGATGGGCGCAGCGTCAGGCCTTGTTGTCGGCGTCCTGCTTCGCCAGCCATTCCTCCAGCCACTTGATCGTATAATCGCCGTGAATGACGTCGGGATCGGCGAGCAGCGCCTGATGCAGCGGAATGTTCGTCTTCACCCCGCCGATAACCATTTCCTCGAGCGCGCGGCGCATCCGCATCATGCAGCTTTCGCGCGTGCGGCCATAGACGATCAGCTTGCCGATCATGCTGTCGTAATAGGGCGGGATCGAATAGCCCGCATAAAGCCCGCTATCGACGCGCACATGCATGCCGCCGGCGGCATGATAATTGGTCACCTTGCCCGGCGAGGGGAGGAAGTTGCGCGGATCTTCGGCGTTGATCCGGCATTCGATGGCATGGCCGCGGAATTCCAGCTCGTTCTGCTGCACCGAAAGGCCCATGCCGTCGGCAATGCGGATCTGTTCGCGGACGAGGTCGAAGCCGGTGATCATCTCGGTCACCGGATGTTCGACCTGGATGCGCGTATTCATTTCGATGAAATAGAACTCGCCATTTTCCCACAGAAACTCGATCGTCCCCGCGCCGCGATAGCCCATCTTTGCCATCGCATCGGCGCAAATGCCGCCCATGCGGGCGCGCTCTTCGGCCGAAATGACGGGCGAGGGGGCTTCTTCGAGCACCTTCTGGTGGCGGCGCTGCAGCGAACAGTCGCGTTCGCCGAGATGGATGGCGTTGCCCTTGCCGTCGCCGAAGATCTGGAATTCGATGTGGCGCGGGTTGCCGAGATATTTTTCCATATAGACGGTCGGATCGCCGAACGCCGCCGCAGCTTCGCTCGATGCCTGACCCATCAGGCTTTCGAGGCCGGAGGGGTCGGGGACGACCTTCATCCCGCGGCCGCCGCCGCCCGACGCGGCCTTGATCAGCACCGGATAGCCGATTTCCTCGGCCATCCGCTTCGTTTCCTCGCCATAGGTGACGGCGCCGGGCGAACCCGGCACCACCGGCAGGCCGAGCGCGACCGCGGTGCGCTTCGCTTCGACCTTGTCGCCCATGGTGCGGATATGTTCGGGCTTCGGCCCGACGAAGATCATGTCATGCGCTTCGATAATCTCGGCAAAGCGCGCATTTTCGGACAGGAAGCCATAGCCGGGATGGATGGCGTCGGCGCCCGTCACTTCGGCGGCCGAAATGATCGCCGGGATGTTGAGATAGCTGTCCTTTGCCGCCGGCGGGCCGATGCACACGGCTTCGTCCGCCAGAATGGACCGCGACCGTCTTGATGCCCATTTCGTGGCAGGCGCGGTGGATACGCAGCGCGATCTCGCCGCGGTTGGCGATCAGCAGTTTCTCGATGGCCATCGGCGGTCCCTCAGCCGATGGTGAACAGCGGCTGGTCATATTCGACCGGCTGGCTGTTCTCGACATGCACGGCCTTGAGCGTGCCCGAGGTGGGCGCGGTGATCGGGTTCATCACCTTCATCGCCTCGATAATCAGGATGGTATCGCCTTCCTTCACCGCCGAACCCACGCTCGCGAAATTGGGCGCGCCCGGTTCGGCAGCAAGATAGACGGTGCCGACCATCGGCGACTTCACGGCGTCGGCGAAACTGTCGGCAGCGGGGGCGGCCACAGCGGCCGGCGCGGCGGCCGCGGGTGCGGCAGCGACGGGCGCGGCAACCGGGGCCGGCGCGAAAGCGACCGGCGCAGCGGCGGCGGTCAGCGTGCGCGCAACGCGCACCTTGCGTTCACCGTCCTCGACCTCGATTTCGGAAAGCTGCGTGTCGTCGAGCAGTTCCGCGAGCGCACGGACGAAGGCCGGATCGATGTTGATGCCGTGCTCTTTATGGTCACCCATGAGATATTTCCTGTTGTTGCGGCACTGTTGATCGCGTGCCTTGACCCCGTTTCTGATCGCGCCTCTTGTCAGAAGCGCGCGGCGGCGTCCAGCGCCAGCATATAGCTGTCTGCGCCGTGGCCTGCAAAATGCGCGGCCGCCGCCATGCCGATATAGCTGAGATGGCGAAAGGATTCGCGCTTCATCGGGTCCGACAGATGGACCTCGATCACCGGAACGCGGATCGACTTGATCGCGTCGTGCAGCGCGACCGATGTGTGCGTATAGCCCCCGGCATTGAGCAGCACCGCCTTGGCGCCGGCGAAATGCGCTTCGTGCAGCCAGTCGATCAGCGTGCCTTCGTGGTTCGACTGGCGGCAATCGACGCGCAGACCCAGTGCCGCGGCACGCTCGGCGAGCCGCTGGTGGATGTCCTCCAGCGTGTCATGCCCATAGATTTCGGGCTCGCGCGTGCCCAGCAGGTTGAGATTGGGCCCCGAAAGGACAAAGACGGCGGGCGTTTCGGAACACTCGTTGGACAAGGGCACGGTCTTTCGGTTGCGACGCGGGTCGCTCCCCCTATATGGGCTGCACGTCAAAAGGCAAAGCAGGCGGGACTCGTGATTTCCATCATTCTCAACGGCGATGCGCGGCAGGTGCGCGCAGGCAGCATTGCCGATCTGGTCGCGTCGCTGGGCCTCGACGTCAAGAAGGTCGCGGTCGAGCGCAATCGCGAGATCGTACCGCGCTCGACGCTCGCCGACGTCGCGCTTGCCGAGGGCGATGCGCTGGAAATCGTTCATTTTGTAGGAGGCGGTTGTTGACCGACCAGTGGAGCGTTGCCGGACGGACCTTTAACTCGCGCCTGATCGTGGGCACGGGCAAGTATAAGGATTTTGAACAGAATGCGGCTGCGGTTGCTGCGTCGGGTGCGGAAATCGTCACCGTCGCGGTGCGGCGCGTCAACGTGTCGGACCCGACCGCGCCGATGCTGACCGATTATATCGACCCGAAGAAGATCACCTATCTTCCCAACACTGCCGGCTGCTTCAATGCCGACGACGCGATCCGCACCTTGCGGCTGGCGCGCGAGGCGGGCGGCTGGGATCTGGTGAAGCTGGAGGTGCTGGGCGAAGCGAAGACGCTCTATCCCAATATGCGCGAAACGCTGGAGGCGACCGAGGTGCTGGCCAAGGAAGGCTTTCTGCCGATGGTCTATTGCGTCGACGATCCGATCGCCGCCAAGCAACTCGAAGATGCGGGCGCGGTTGCGATCATGCCGCTCGGCGCACCGATCGGGTCGGGGCTGGGCATCCAGAACCGGGTGACGATCCGCCTGATCGTCGAGGGCGCGTCGGTGCCGGTGCTGGTCGATGCCGGCGTCGGGACGGCCAGCGATGCGGCGGTGGCGATGGAACTCGGCTGCGACGGCGTGCTGATGAACACCGCGATCGCCGAAGCCAAAGACCCCATCCGCATGGCGCGCGCCATGAAGCTCGCGGTCGAGGCGGGGCGCGATGCCTATCTCGCCGGCCGTATGGGCCAGCGTCGCTATGCCGATCCGTCGAGCCCGCTCGCCGGGCTCATCTGATATTGATCCAGCGCAATGCGCCGCGCGCCCGGCGCTGCCATGCTGGTGTCTCTGACAAGGAGGCATGGGCATGGG
>LUMV01000301.1_pt1 | contig 15465 bp, 20 predicted proteins | sample 729731 | NCBI WGS metagenome assembly LUMV01 (sample SAMN03860301, study PRJNA289734) | marine metagenome | biome: seawater column; feature: ocean; material: water; isolation source: Red Sea water column Station 192 - depth 200m | place: Saudi Arabia: Red Sea | collected 2011-10-15 | depth 200 m
CAGGTAGAAATCGTGGATCATAGCCCAATAATTAACAAATATGCGAGTAATATTCAGAAACTTAAACTCATATCAACAAAATTGAAAGCTGATATTGACTTTGAAAAGATAGATCATCTACTTGCATTAGCCAAAGCAAATAATGCTCAAGGCAAGTTAGAACAAACCAAAGACACACTTAATGAAGTTGCATCCGAAGGTAAGCAAATTCAGAAACTGTTGTATGAAATTAGTGAACAGAACAAAATTTTCAAGGCAAAACAGTTTGTTCAAAAGCACGCAGAGAGAATTCAAAATCTGATACTCCAAGCTAAGACATTTGGATTGGATAAGACGGTTAATGAATTGGAGCAATCTCAAATTCAACTTTTACAGGCCAATACCACCAATCAAATAAAACAACAATTCAAAATTATCATCGTACATCAGCAAAAGGTTGAGCAGGTGAAAGAAGTCAGCCAGGCTGAGCTTTTGAGGCTGCAATCATTAATTGAACCACTTGAAAATAAGGCTAAACGCCTAGCTGATGATCTTCAAGGAAATAACGCAGCAGCAAACCTACTCGATAATGCTTTCAATCTTATTGAGAAGACAAAACAGGACATACAAGATTTGCAATACATTTCTGGAAGAATTGACACAAAAAATCTTGATTTAACGATTGGGAAAAACATTGAAACAATCAAAGACTTGCTTATGAAAGTTGAAAAATTGATTTACACTTCATCATAAACTTCATATACAATTTTAGGAGAAGTTTCAAACATGGCATCGAAACAAATTACTGTTGGGATTGGAATTCCAATGATTGTTACAGGATTTTTAATTGCAATTCTCTGGGCACCTGTTGTTGGAGATGTCAAAGAAACAGTTGAGTTTATTGGAAGTTTGATTGGCATTATAGGCGTCATATTGTTCATAGCTGGACTGTTTTATACTAAACAACCAGTAGCTGCATGAAAACTAGAATTTTTGAAATTTTTACCTCTATTGAGGGAGAAGGAATACTTTATGGAACTAAGACGTTATTTGTGAGACTTGCTGGATGTCCTTACTCATGTTTTTATTGTGATACACTAGATGCACTTCCATTAGATTCCGGTAAAGAATATTCGATTGCTGAAGCCTGTAATCTGATAGATAGAAATCTGCAAGATAACACTTTCAAAGTAAACTTTACTGGAGGTGAGCCTCTTATTCAATACGAGTCTGTCAGTGAGCTCGCAAAACATGTCAAGGCACAAGGCATACCAACGTATTTGGAATCTGCATGCTTTGATTCAAAAAAATTTCTGCACGTTTTACCATCAATTGATTTTGTTAAAATTGAGTTCAAAACAATAGATTCAGAATTTATTGATCAACAACATCACCCCGAGCTTGTTAGAAATACACTAGAATGCCTTCAGGCAGCAATAGAAGCTAAAAAAACAACCTACATCAAGACGGTTGTGAGCTCAAAAACAGAGATAGCATCATTCAAAGATCTTTTGGATAAAATATTCAAGATTGCCTCGAAGGAAAATATTGCCGGATTCATAATTCAGCCAACAACCAGCATTTCCGAACCAGCTTTGGAACAATTATTGGAATTTTATGATGCTGTCTATCCGTACTATAATGAAGTCAGAGTTGTACCACAACTGCATAAAATAATCTCAGCTCCATAATTCCTAAAATATTAGGTACTAGCATAGATCACGCCATCTGGTATAAATAGCGCTTTACTTTTTTAATTTGTATTATCATGGATGAGGAAAGGATCAAGAAACTCGTTAGAGAATTACTCATAGAAATAGGTGAGGACCCAACTCGGGAGGGATTGGCTAGAACACCAGAACGTATAGCAGATGCATACAGAGAGATTTTCAGCGGGTACGATTCTAATTCTGAGTTATCTGTACAATTTTCCGAGGACTCTGAAGTCGTGGTAGTAAGAGACATTCAATTTTATTCAATGTGTGAGCATCACATGTTGCCATTCTTTGGGAAAATTCAATTAGCATATTCTCCAAATGGAAGGGTTTTTGGGATTTCCAAGCTGGTCAGATTAGTTGAAAAATATTCTAGAAGGCTCCAAATTCAAGAAAGATTGACAAAAAATATAGCTGATGAACTGTATTCTCATGGAGTTAAGGGAGTTGCTGTAATAGCAGAAGCTGAACATCTTTGCATGAAGATGAGGGGTGTGAAAAATAACGCATTTGTCTCCTCTGCTGCATTTAGAGGAATTTATGAGAATAAAGAAGAAAAAGAAAGTATTGTAAATACTATTAGAAAACCATCAAAAACATTTTTCACACAAAATTCCTGAAAAGATAAATAATCAATAGTTAGATTCGATTTGTGGTAGGACGCGATAACGCTCATATTCCAAAGGAATCTTGGCCAAGTTTTACATGGTATCTGATAGAGTTCGCTATAGTATTTGCGGTAGCAAATCTAATCGCATTTCAAATAATACCGATGGCTGACGAGATAATTGGTCAGAAGAATCTTTTGTATTGTGAGCAGGTATCATGGTTGTCTAAATGTGCCCCAACTGAGGAAGAAGTGTCTGATCAGGGATTACTAAATTGGATATACTGGGGGATTGTAGGTGCAGTGTTTTTTGGCTGGTATATAGTCATTAGAGGATTCATTATCAAAAAACCAATTCTAGGAAACCGATAATTATCTAAGATACACTGTTTTATCTTCAATTCCTGCCGTTACAAATGCGACCTTTCTGTTATTACAAGATTCACATTGACCACATTGTACTTTTCCATTTTTGTAACAACTCCAAGTGTTGAAAATTTTATCCCCTAAAACATCATAGCCTTTTTTCAATAATTGTTTCTTTGATAATTTTGCCTTGTATGGTGACCAAATTTGTATCCTTTTTCGAATTCCTGATTTAATACCATCAATTTCGCCCTGATTAAATGAAGCCTCAATTTTTTTTGAAAAGGATGGTCTGCAATCCGGATAGTTTTTGTCTCCTGTGTGGGCGCCATATGCAACCAAAGAAGCATTTATTGAAAAAGCCCAAGCTGTTGCAATGGATAGGAAAATGCCGTTTCTGATAGGCACTACAACTGAATAATTAAATTTACCAGGAATTTTTTTCTTTGAGCTTGTAAGCGCATTTGTATTTCCATACAATTTCTTCATGAAACTAATATCGACAATCTTATGATCTTTTAACCCAAAGATTCTTGCGAACGACTTTGCTGTTTTTATTTCTTGATTTGCTTTTTGTCCATATAGAAAAGAAATTCCATACAAATCATATTTTTGTTTCAAGTATGCACAGACACTGATAGAATCAATTCCTCCACTGAAAACCACTACGGCTTTTTTCATTTCAAACCCTAATCTTAGGACCTATACTAGGCTTACAGATAATTGTCTCACAATCTATCTTTGCAGAACTAAATCCCTTCTCCATGGATTTTGCAACTTTCTTTACGTTTTGAGATTTTTTACAGAAGGCTATCACAGATGGTCCCGCACCGCTTATTGTGACACCTAAAGCTCCTGCATCAAGCGCATTATTCTTTACCCTTGAAAAACCTGGAATCAAGTGTTTTCTAGCTGGTTCAACAATTACATCCTGAATAGATCTTCCAATGAGATCCGAGTCTTTGAGCAAAAATCCAGAAACAATGTTAGCGGCATTTGAGAGATTTTCTGTCAAGTCAGATAGTTTAACTGTCTTTGGAATTACGGCTCTTGAAACCTTTGTCTTTTTCTTTGGTACTTTTAATTTTGGAATGGCTACACACAAGACTAAATCTTTTGGTGGTTCTAACCTGATTACATCAAATGGTTTTGTTTTAACCACCACAAACCCACCAAGCAATGATGCGGCAACATTATCATAATGGATTGTTCCAGCGCTTGCCTTTTCTCCTATCCCAGCATACTTGACTAATGTTTTGTTATCTAATTTTAGATTAAACAACCTATTGCATGCCAATGCAGCCGCAGCAGCAGAAGCCGCACTACTTCCCATTCCAAATCCAGCTGGAACTCCTTTCTTAATTCTCATCTCAATTCCAGACTTTATCTTGAATTTTTGTTTCATCGATTTGATTACTAATCCAGCCGTGTTTTGTTGTGGATCTTTAGGTATATCATCTGCAGTTAGTATTCTGACTCCACGCCATGGTTTTTTTGTAAGTGTTATTTCGTCATGGAATGCATCTAGTGCTAAGCCAAATACATCAAAGCCAGGACCCAAATTTGCTGTTGACGATGGGGCTCGTACTTTAACACTTGTAACCATTAACCATCAACCTCGTTCGTCAGAATATCTTCTTTGATTGGCTTATATTTGAATGCATGAAAAATTCTTCGAATGAACTGGCGAATTGCAGTTATTCCTGCAACCATGATTCCCATCATCATCATCATCATTCAATTTGATATAAAATTAGAAGATGTTCTTGCCATAGGTGCATTACCATTCCTTGGAGCGTCATTAGCTATGATGGCAAAATTAGGACTACAAGGACTGAAATTAAGTTATATCGCAAGAACATTTCTTGGCCCTTTTGACTCTATCAAGAATTTAGCAGCTATGAGAGTTGGAAGTGAGTTCATTAAATTTACAACACCCATGTTCGTTGGTGCAGAATTTGCAGTGATTTATTATTTAACTAAAAAGAAAATTTCACCAGCGAAAGCATCATGGGTAGCAATTGTTGATATTGTCACAGAAGTTCTTGCTGGTGGTGTACTATCAATTCTTGCTGGAGTTTTTGCATTACTAAGTGGTGCTTATGTAGTTGCTACTATAGTTTTAGGAACTAGTATTGTTGTAACAGCGATTTGGATTGTGCTGTTTTTTGTTTCGTCAAAACATACGTTTCAGGTACCAAAAGGATTAGCTGTATTAATGACAAAATTTGGAAAGGAACGTGGTGAGAAATCTCTAAAACAAACTAATGAATGGTTAGAAGAAGTATGTGCATTAAGCAGGGAAAATTTGAGTTCAAAGAAAACAAAAAAAGTCTTTGCTGTTGGTTTCCTAGTAGCTTTTGTTGCATGGATATTTTATGGAATTTCATTTTTGATAATAGCAAACAGTGTTGGATTTACTCTAGAATTGTTTGAATCTGTAATGGCTGTGATGGGTGCAAACGCAATTGGAAACCTGCCTATTACCGTAGGAGGTTCTGGTTTGGCAGAATTTGGAATTATAGCATATCTAAACAACTTGGATCCTTTTAATTTGGTAATACCAGAGGAAGGACTTGAATGGAATGCAGTAATAGGCTGGAGAATTGCAACATACTATGTTCCAATTGTAGTAACTTGGATTCTGTTGGTTAAGCTAGCACTTGGTAAGTATACAAGACCAGAAGCAGCACAGAATGAATGCCCAGTTTGTGGCAAGCAATTAAGCGATACTGAGTTTGCTAGTCATTTGGAAAATGAACATAAACAAAATACACAATAAGGATGTAGAAAGCACTTTATTTTCCTTCAATAATTTGAAACTATGAATTTCAAGAATAAAGTGGTTGTAATCACAGGTGCATCCAGTGGAATTGGCAAAGCATCAGCTATCAAATTCGCAAAAAAAAATGCTAAAGTTGTTTTGGTAGCAAGAAGGAAGGAAAAATTGCTTCAAGTGGAGAAAGAGATTTCACAGTATGCAGATTCTACTTTGGTTTGTCAATGCGATGTTTCTAACAAATCACAAGTTAAGGAGATGTCAGATACAATAATAGACACTTTCGGCCGAATTGATATTTTAGTGAATAACGCAGGATTCGTTATTTATGGTAAAGTTTCAGAGCTTACAATTGAAGAAATAGAATCACAGATGGAAACAAACTACTTTGGAATGATCTACTGTACGAAGAATTTTCTTCCACATATGATTGAACAGAGACAAGGACATATCGTTAATGTTGCATCAGTTGGAGCAAGCTTTGGTGTTCCCGGCATCGCTTCATATTGCGCAACTAAATTTGCTATGCTAGGTTTTTCAGAGGGCTTAAAACACGAACTTCATGGAACAGGTGTGGATGTTACTGTAGTGAGTCCAATTATGGTGGATACTTCTTTGTTTGATCATCCATCATTTGAGAATTTTTCAAAGCAATCTACAATAACTACACTGAAACCTGAAACAGTAGCAAATGCAGTTCTCAAGGCTGCAAACTCATCAAAACTGGAAATTGTTGTACCATCCCTTGCGAATGCCGCGATTTGGTCAAAACATAATTTCCCATTTTTAATAAATCCCATTATAGGTAACGCATTTAGAAAACAACTGTCAAAAAGAAGTTCTAAAAAACAATCTTAAGATGTTTCATGCTCATCGATTATTTTCATTTCTTTTAATTCAAGTTTAATAATCGCATTCATCATTATTCCCTGCTCTTTCAGATATTCCACAGTTTTTTTGCTTAATGGAGCTTTTAGCTCATCAAGCTTGAATTCACAAACTACACCTTTTTCCAAATCATTAAGCTTAATTTTTTTTGAAACAGAAAGCCCCTCCAAAATTGTAGTTCCAGAAACTGGTTCGTAAGTTTGGATGTCAACTTTGTTATCTTTTTCATTAATATCTAGAATATATCCAGACGCATTAAGTTCTGTAGGTTTTCCAAATTTTGGCGATTCTAATTCTTTATTGATATCTTCAGGTATATCATTTTGTTTTTTCCCCATTTTACTTAAATCACATTTACTGTTTGTCTTTCTTGCTTTTTTGCCACCATTCTAAATAATCATATTGCTTGTCTTCCTTTGTAAATTCTCTTTGGTTAAGCTTCTGACGTATATCAGATATTTGTTCTCTAGTGGCGTAGAGTCCACATCTCTTACAGATGAAATGTTTTGTAGAAGGATCTAATTTCATAGGTATTTCTATATCATTTCCAATATCTCTGTCATCGGGAATGAGGTAACTTTCGCCTTCTTCTTCTGCCTTTTCAGCTTTGATTTGATGTTCTTTTTTAATAGCTTTCTTTTCTCGCGCAACACATTCTGGGCAATTAGGCAATGTTCACCAGACTAAATTTTTTCCATAAAAGCGTTCCCAATAGGAATGATCGCATAACATTTTCTAAAAAACATGCCTAGTACGTGGATTATATCTTCATCCCGTTAAGGTCAGTTCGCCCATCGAACATACCACGTACCAGACTAACAAAAATTGTGAAGTTAAAACTATTTCTTTGTTTCTAGAATCTCTGATACAATTTTAGCAGCATTTTCTGCTCCATTTCCATCAAATTTTTTCGAAAATTCTTCCAACTTTTCTTCATATTTGTTATAGTTTTGTTTTATCCTTTGGATTGCCTTAATGACTTGTTTTTTATTCTCCGCCAAAACTCCTAACTGTTTTTCTTCTGCCCATTTGATTTGGTTTGTGTGTTCATCATATATCGGCATGCCAATTATAGGCTTTGAGTTCATGCCCATCACTTCTCCCATTATTGTGTGAGAACCGTTGATTACTGCGTATTTACATCCAGCTAATACCGTCTGCATTTCTTGCTCCGTCAAAAAGCCGACATCAATTTGAATCCAATCAATCTTTTTTTCATATGCATCTTTAATTGAATATTTTTTCCCATCTTTCCCAACAACTCTATCAATAGATTTGTCATTCTTGGCATGAGAAATAATTCGTCTTTCGTTATTCATATCAGTTTCATGGAAAACTTCTTCGTATCTTTTACCAGTTCCATCATTTGTAGATTTATTTCCAGTTCTCATCCAATATCCAAAATCTGCTCCGTCAACAATCTTTTCCAAATCAGTTTGTGGTGTATGATCAACCAATTTTCTACTTGAGAAATGCCCAATATACGTAACCTTATCTCTGATATCATCAGGGAAATTCAAGTTATATTCACAGATTGTATAAGGCGGTGCTGAATCTGCCACCAATATTCTTGTAGCCTTTGCAATTTGTTTTGATATAAAATATAGTCCCGGGTAAAAATAACTTCTAGATTTCCACAGCTTAGGCATATACTGGTTTGTTACAAAGAGACTAGGTATGCCCCTTTTCTTAGCCAATACGTTAGAACCCATATCACCATCATTTATCACAACATCAAATTTTTCCTTGTTATAGAACTCCCTCTCTTTTTTCATGTAGTCTTTAACTTGATTTACCAACGAATGATTATCTGCTACTGGAAAAAGTATGTTAAGTAGAGATCGTGAAACACTTGGACCAACCTTTCCATCTATGGGAGTTGGCATTAGAACTTCATGCACATTATTTTGTTTATCTGGAAATCTTTCAAGTAATTTTTTGTAAACCTCTCCCTTGCTAAAATAATGAGTAGTAAATTCCTCATTGAGATATTTTGGCAATACTTTGTCAAGCCTCATCATTCGTGTGTAATGCCCATTTCCCCAGGGATAGATAAACTGCCCTATTTTTTTCATAAATCGTCACCCATCTAATCTTACTTCATCCAAAATCTCATGAACATTGTTAGGCCCAATATTAACTGCGACAGTTTTTTTATTCATTATAGATTCATTAACAATTTTTTCAATTATTTTTGTAGGATGTTTTGAATTATGGAATTTTATATTACCTAGCTTCTTGATGTTACTGAGATATTTTTCTAATCCAATCTCTTTGGCGCTCTCAAACACATTATCATCTAAACCGGATAAAGGAAAATATGGAATTAGATTTTTGTCGAATGCCTGCCCCGTTAAGTTCTCAGAGAAATCAATTGGATAAATTAACGGGGATGTACTAAAAGAAATTCTTTTGATACCATTTGTAGATGCTATTCGGATCAATATTTTGGATGTAATTTCTGTTAGTAGGAGCGGTGCTAGTTTTTTATTGTTACCTATTTTATAAAAATCTAAATTTATTTTTGGTTTAACCGTTCTACGTATTATTTGATTAACAATTTTTACTAAATGTAATAGATCCGAATCTTTGTTATAACAAACGATAATCTTAACATCAAATCCTTGTTTAATGGTTTCAAGACACGATACGGCTGACAGTTCGTCAAATACACAACAAATTATTTCTTCATTTTGTGAGTTGTTTGGAACTCCTCCAAGTCCGTTATCATAATAAATACAGATGTAGGCATTTAGTTTTGTCAAACAAACGTAAAGTTTTCTATCATATTTTTTACTAGTACCAGGTTTAATTCCCATCCCCACAGTTTTTTCTATTACAGAAGATGTTGCTGCAAGTTCAACATCCTTGGTTGTAAATCCTTTAGCATCTCCTTCTACCTGTAAAAGAAATCTTTCACCCTTAAGGAAGATATCTTTAGCAACTTTTGATATGCCATTGACAATCGATTCAAAGTCATTAGTGACTTGTTTTGCAATTGCTACCCCCTTTATTCCAAATAATGTGTTGATCGCTGATGATGCAAAAACTGGGTCATCTGCCTCGACTGTTATTACATCTCCCTCTTTTCTTACTTTACGAAATTTTTGATTTTGTATTCTGAGAACTTTTTTGATATTTGTTATAAGAGAACTAGTCTTATTTTTAGAAAATACAGACGGAAATACTATGATTAAAACCTCATCTTTCATGTAGTATCACTACTCGTTTGTAATTTTAGAATTGTCATTGATTGGTATGAGTAATGATTATAAAACAAATCAAAAAATGATTTTTATGTCAAAATTTACTCCAGAGCAAGTATCTGAACTAAATGACAAATTAAAAACTCCAGAGGAAGTATTGGAATGGGGTTTAGAGAATATACATCCCAAACTTGCGTTAGCATCAAGTTTCGGTGCTGAAGATGTATGTGTAATTCATATGCTCTCAAAAATTAATCCAGAGGCTAGAGTTTTTTCATTAGATACTGGGAGAATAAATCAGGAAACATACAATGTTATGGATGAAATTAGAAAAAAATACAACACTAAAATTGAAATTACTTTCCCTGACGCAACCGAAGTAATTGAGATGGTACAAAGTCACGGTATGAATTTATTCTATGAAAGTGCCGAAAACAGAAAATTATGTTGTGGTGTAAGAAAAGTACATCCTTTAAACAAAATGCTATCTACATTAGATGGTTGGATTACCGGTCTTAGAAGCGACCAAGTTTCCTAGCATTGGTTGTGAACCATGCACAAGGGCAATAAAACCTGGAGAAGATTTACGAGCAGGCCGTTGGTGGTGGGAAAATCAATCCGACAAGGAATGCGGTCTACATATGGATCATAAGAAGTAAAAATTTTGTCCGAAGGTATTGGAGTATCTAAACCACATGGTGGGAATCTAGTAAACAGATTTTCGAATACTGATCCTTCTGGTTTATCATCAATATCAATCACTACCGATCTTGCAAATGACGTGGAAAATATTGCCGATGGTATATTCAGTCCATTGGAAGGATTTCTGTCTAAACAGGATTTTGAAAATGTAGTAGAGAAGGGAAGACTTGCTAATGATATACCATGGACAATTCCAATTGTATTAGATGTTGATGAATCAACTGCCTCAAAAGCAAAAGATAGTGGTAGTGTTTTGCTGAAAAACCCTGACGGATTAGGGGTTGCCATATTGAATGTAGAAGAAGTATTTAGCTTTGACAAAGAAAAAACAGTACAGGGAGTTTATGATACAACTGACAATTCACATCCTGGTGTTGCGAAAACTATGTCAATGAATGATTTTCTTTTGAGTGGGAAAATAGATTACATTAAGAGACCAGAAAGTACCGAGATTAGAAAACTGCGAATGACTCCTCAAGAAACAAGAGAATCTTTTTCAAAGGCTGGATGGAAAAAAATTGTTGCATTTCAGACTAGGAATCCACCACATGTAGCCCATGAGATTCTTCAAAAGACATCTATAACTACCCGAGATGGTGTTTTCGTCAATCCACTTGTTGGAAAGAAAAAATCTGGCGACTTTAAAGATGAAGTGATTATCAAGTCATATGAGGCTATGATTGAAAATTACTATCCTGAAAATAGGTGTAAGTTAGGCACACTTCACACTGAGATGAGATATGCAGGACCGAAAGAAGCAATTCATCACGCCATAATGAGGCAAAACTATGGGTGTACACACATCATCATTGGTCGTGATCATGCCGGAGTTGGAAAATTTTATGATCCATTTGCTGCTCAAAAGATATTTGATGATTATCATGATCTTGAGATTGCACCAATATTTTTCCCTGCGTTCTTTTACTGTAAGAAATGTCTTACATTTACCAATCCAAAAGTATGCCCTCATGGAGAGGAATCAAGGGAACAAATCAGTGGAACCAAACTGCGTACATTGATCCAAGAAGGGAGTGCACCATCAGAATTTATTCTACGACCAGAAGTTGCAAAAGTAATCCTGGGATATGATAAACCATTTGTCGATTAGATTTTTATCCTCGCCAAAAATTTCTTAGAACATGAGATATCTACTTGTTATTTTTCTAGCATTTACAGCAATACCAGCCTTTGCTCAAGAGCCGATCATTGGAGACTACATACAACCAACCAATGAATCATTATTAATTCAAAAAACTGAAATTCCGTATTCTGAATTCAATAGAGTTTCAAGCGATGTAGTGATAAAAGAATTTGAAAATATGCATGAAAGTAGCTGGCAGGCGGAGTTGCATAACGATTTGTTGTATGGAAATCCTGAGGGCGATGCAGTAATACGCATTTATGATTCAGAGATTCCAGGTAAGTTTTTTGAGATTGGAATGGGAAGCCACCCAAGATACTCGTACTGGATAGCTGCTGACGTTCCAGAAACAGGATATGTTCTTCTTTACTCAGCATTTGAAAATGGTTGGATCCAAGGAAAGCCTACAAAGATTGCATACTCGGAACAAACTGGTCTTACTGTTGATAATGGTTTGAGAACCGTTCTATCAAATCTTGACCTCTCGCCATTTACAATTAAATCATATTCTGTTTACGGTATGAAAGGTTCTACTGATCCTCCAGCCGTGACAGATGGTATCTACACAGTTAAAATAATCTCAGCTGATTATGGTGACAACCCACTTTCACTATTTCCGTTTGTTGTCACTGGCATTCTTGGGGTAGTGGTTGCTGTCTTGATTTTTTCTAAGAAGCGTTCTTAGTTTTAAAATACTTACAATTTTTTCTAATTTTACAAACCTCACACATTGGTGAAATTGGCTTGCAGATGTTCTGACCATACATAACAAATGTGTTATTTATGGGAAGCCAATATTTTTTTGGGATTTTTTTCCTTAACTCCATCTCTGTATCCTCGGGAGTCTTTGTGTCAACCAAACCAAGTCTGTTCGATATACGATGAACATGAGTATCAACAGGTATTGCTGGCTTTTCAAATGCATATACAAGAACACAGTTAGCTGTTTTTCTTCCAACCCCAGGAATTTCTACTAGTTTATCCATGTCAGGAGGAACTTTTCCATGATATTTGGTGAGTATGATATTAGCAACTTCGATTATACGTCTAGCCTTTACATGATAGAATCCAACTGATTTTATTATCTTCTCAACATCCTTTACTTTGGCTTTTGCCAGTTTTTGTGGAGTGTTATACACCTTGAAAAGTTGTGTTACTGCTTTGGTAGTATTCTCATCCTTTGTCCTAGCGGAGAGCACTGTTCCAATTAGTATTTTGAATGGGTTAGCAGTTTCAGCCTGATGTAATCCTTCCAGAGCTGTGTATCTAGGTGGTTTTACAGCCATCATAGTCTTTTGCATACCATCCAGAATTCTCTTCATTTACATACAATTTCGTATGATTTTTTGTTATAAGTTTAATTTTCAGCAGATAAAATCAAAACCATTGCTTTCTGATATTGAACAAGTGGAGATGCTGATCGCGTTAGGTAGGGGAGACAAGTACAGGCTAATGCACATAAGGGAAACCCTTGAGAGTGGAAGGGAACTTTACATCTCTGATAAGAATTTTCTACATGATTTAGTTAAGACACATTTGAAAGATAGGATATACCAGGCAAGAATAGTATCGACACCTGATGTTCCTAAACGGTTTTGTGAGGAGTGTGGTTCGGAAGCTTCACCCGATGAAAAGTTTTGTACTGATTGTGGTACGCCTATAGAATCAAGCTCACCTCCAACTGAAGATATACCTGCACCTACCACAGAGCCAGAAATTACACCAGAAGTTGAATCAAACAAGCAAGAAAGAACTGGTGGCTTTACATTTACTGATGATGGCGAGATAATGGAATCTGGAACCAAAGAAACTGTACGAGAAAAATCAAAACCAAAGAAGAAATCCAGACAAGAGGAGCTGGAAGAGTATGAGAAAAAATATCTTAATGAGTCAGAGACCAAAGTTTCTTGGAAGGCCTACGATGTTAAGGCAAAAAGGAAAGTGGAAATTCAGGATCCGAAAGTTGTAAAAATGAAAAATGGCAAGTGGGCAATCAAAGGCAGATCTCCGATTACTGGCATTAAGGTTTTCAGGATTGTTGGAATGAAAAAACCAGACCTTTCAGGCAAAAAAACTACAGAGAGCCAGAAAGCAGCGGAAGAGCCAACCACCTCTGCTGAAAAAACTGTGGGCGGTAAGAAGGAAGGGAAAGTAGTTTCACGATATTATAGACCACCAGAGACAGAGAATAAAGAAGTAAAGAAACCTAAATCAAAAAAACCTAATAGGTTTTGTGAAGAATGTGGAGCCAAGCTTGCTAGAGACGATATGTTTTGTACTAGTTGTGGGGCAAAGCGATAAGTAAAAAAATGTGTGATAAGATGGAAAAAATAATGATTCTTCCAATTTGTTTAGGAATTATGCTACTTGGGGTTATAATAGCACCAACTGCGTTTGCAGCTGATGGATGTGGACAAGGAACAGTATTGGTAGATGGAGTTTGCCAACTTGCACCTAAGGAATCCAATGATGGATGTGGTGCAGGAACAGTTATGGTTAATGGAGTATGTCAGCTTGACAAATCATCAGGAGGTTCAATTCCACCACTCTATATTGCAGGAGGCGCAGCCGCAATAGGCGCCGCAATTATTGGAATTGTCTTTGCTGTAAGGAGAGGATCAGGTGGTACAAAAGCACCAAAACCTGCCAGACAAGATCTGGATGATTATGAGGAACAATACCTACGGAGACAAGGTCAAAGACCTAGACCAAAACCGGCTGAGACAAGACCAACATCTTCGTCTTGTAACAGTTGTGGAAAACCACTAAAGCCAACTGCAAAGTTTTGCGGCAAGTGTGGCACCCCGCGTTCGTAATCACTATTATAGAGAAAAGTCAAATCACAATTATTGGAATTAACAAAGGATGAAGAGAAATCTCTAAACGGAGAACGTGGCGAAGCACTGCAAATTGCATACAGAATTTTGTCAGCTACCGGCGAGGCAACAGATGCTGAAAAACTTGTACCGATTCATTGGGCGCATGTCTCCGGCGTAAACTATAACACGATTGGTGATGCCGGCGAGGAGTTTCTAGCAACTCTAAGCAAGAAAGCAAAGTTCAAGGTAAGGACTACGGTAAACCCGATGGGCTATGACAAGGACAGCGTAGAAAAGTTTGGTCTTGATGAAAATTTTATACAAAAACAGGAAAGCATTAGGGAATCATACAAAAAGATGGGAGCAATTCCATCATTCTCTTGCATTCCTTATGAAATCTATGACATGCCACCGGAAGGTACACAAGTAGCCTTTGCGGAAACCAATGCGGCAATTTATGCAAACTCAATTGGAAAGCTAAAGACAAACAAGGAAAGCGCATTTTCTGCATTGGCAAGCGCAATCACTGGCAAAAGCCCATACTCTGATCTCCGAAAGGATGATTCCCCAACCATGTCAATAGCCATGAAGGTTTCCGAGCCAAACGAGCTGACATTTGGACTGTTAGGATATTTTGCCGGAAAGGTGGCAGACAAATCTGTTGCAATTTCTGGTGTAAAGAATTTGGATAAAAGATGTAACAAGTCATTGTGTGCCAGCATGGGAACGTCTGGAACCTGCGGCAAGTTTGTCTTGGATGATAATTCAAGCGCATCCGAAAAAGTAGATTTTGATGAAAAGGAAATGCAGAAAGTTTACGATGAGCTAAATACCGCAGAGTCAGGCGACCTGATTACACTTGGCAGTCCACAGCTTGGATTGGAGGAGATGAATGACCTGGCTTCAATGCTGAAGGGAAGGGCGTTCAAGAAAAGATGTCTGATTTTTTGTCCAAGAGTTGCGGCTGGCGTTAATCCAAAGTCTAAGCCAATGTATAGCGGTAGACCTGCGGCTACTGCTATTTCTTCTTTGGCTATGTGTACTTCTGCTGCGAACATTGGATATATCGGCTTACCATCTTGGATAGATCCTAGCCTATTCATAACATAGACATCAATCCAGCTTTTTGTTTTACCCCTTACTAAATTTGTATAATAGTTGTTTAACATATGCTTTTTGTTTTCAGCATCTTTATTTGGCTTGTAGTTATCTACTTCACCGTCTTCATTCTTTACTTCGAGCATTGCACAAGGTCTGTCTCTT
>LUMV01000395.1_pt1 | contig 15432 bp, 21 predicted proteins | sample 729731 | NCBI WGS metagenome assembly LUMV01 (sample SAMN03860301, study PRJNA289734) | marine metagenome | biome: seawater column; feature: ocean; material: water; isolation source: Red Sea water column Station 192 - depth 200m | place: Saudi Arabia: Red Sea | collected 2011-10-15 | depth 200 m
GCCTGTGAGCCGAGCTTGGCGACCCACTTGACGTTCTTGGTCGTCTTCATGTCGACCACTTCATCCTCATTCATGCGGCCGGGATCGAATTCGACGCGCATGAAGAAAGCATCGCTCAGCCGGTCGTTGAACTGCTGCGCTTCGAGGATATTGCCCCCGCGCTCGAACAGGAACGAGGTGACGCGGGCGGTGATGCCGGGGCGGTCGGCGCAGGACAGGGTCAGGACTAGCGGATCGGCCATGGGCCTTCCATGTGCCGCAAGCGCCCCGCCGCGCAAGCGCAAACCCGCTTGGCCGCGCGCAACGCAGGCTTGGTCAGTCGATCTCGAAGACCACGGTCCTGATGCCCGACTGGTGCAGCGCGGTCTGCACGATACCGCGCTCGAGGTGGTTGAGCGGGGTTTCGCAGCCCACCACATGCGCAACCGGATCGCACAGCATGAGGGCCTTGTCTCCGTGCGCGATCTGGCGGATCGCGCGAACGATCGTGTCTTCGAAACGCGCCGGTTCGGCGACCACGGACTGATCGCTCGAAAAGCTGCGATAGGCACGCTGGTCGGCAAAGGTCTTGGTAGCGCGATTGATCACCTGGACCCGGTCGCGATAGATCGCGACGTCCAGGTCGAGCGGTCGGTGCTTCATGTCAGCGGCGGGTTAGCGCCTCTTCGCTTTGCGACATCAGCTTCTCGATGATGACCGCGACCGGCTCTTCTTCCTTCAACATGCCGACCGATTGCCCCGCCATCAGGCTGCCGGTCTCGACATCGCCATCGATCACTGCGCGGCGCAGCGCGCCGGCCCAGTAATGCTCGATCTGCAATTGCGCCTCGTTCATCGCGATTTCCTCGCGATCGAGCGTCCCCGCAACCTCGCGCTGCTTGGCAGTGAATTCTTCGCTGCCCTTGTTCTTCAGCGCGCGGACCGGGATCACCGGCAGGCGCGGATCGACCTGGACGCTGGCCACCGCGTCGCGGGCACTGGCACGGAAGAAGGCCTTCTTGAAATCGGGATGCGCGATGCTTTCCTGCGCGCAGGCGAAACGCGTGCCCAGCTGGACGCCCGCCGCACCCATTTCGAGATAGCCCGCGATCGCCTGCCCGCGGCCGATCCCGCCGGCAACGAAGATAAGGTGGTCTTCGGCCAGTTCGGGCAGCATTTCCTGCGCCAGTACGCTGGTCGATACGGGGCCGATATGGCCGCCCGCTTCCATGCCCTCGATCACCAGCGCATCGGCGCCCGAGCGCAGCAGCTTCTTGGCCAGCGCCAGCGTGGGCGCGAAGCAGATGACCTTGGCGGGGTTCTTGCCGCCCTTGATTGCCTCGACACTGCCCTTGGGCGGGATGCCGCCCGCCAGCACGACATGGCCCACGGCGTGCTTCTCGCACACGGCGATAAGCTCGAACAGGTCGGGATGCATGGTGATCAGGTTCACGCCGAAGGGCTTGTCGGTCAGCGCGCGGGTTGCGGCGATCTCGCGATCGAGCAGTTCGGGGGTCATGGCCCCGCAGGCGATCACGCCGAAGCCGCCGGCGTTCGAAATCGCCGACACCAGATTGCGTTCGGACACCCAGCTCATCGCGCCGCACAGGATGGCGGTTTCGCTGCCGAGGAAATCTGCGCCGCGCTGCATCAGGCGGGCGGTCTTGGGATAGGTCGTCATGATGCGGCGCTTACGGCGCGCGCGGGGCAACGGCAAGATGCTTAGAACCAGCCGGCCGCGCCCAGTTCGCTCACGCGGCTGCGCGCGACCGGCGCCGCGATCCCCCGCGGCAACAGCAGCCGCAGCTTGCGCCCTTCGCGCTCGACGCCTTCGACCGCATCGCGGGCCACCCACCAGCTGCGGTGGACCTGTCAGGTCGCTTCCCAGTTCGGCCGGCAGGCGCTGCAGGAATGCGGAATGCGGCTCGCCCTGCGGGGCATTTTGCATGTCGCTCGCGGCGACGGACCGGGCCATCGCGTCGTGCGCCGCCGCCTTCGGCCGGCCGCGTTCGAGCAGGTAGAAGACGACGGTGACGCTGGCCCCGATCGCCAGCACATTGAGATAAGCCAGCAGCGCCTGTTCGAGCGTGGCCGCGGGAACCGGCCCGGGAAGGAATTCGATCGTCCAGATCGCTGCCGTCAGCGGCACCGTGGCGAGCATGGTCAAGCCGATCCACAGCCCGGCCCGGGGCAGCTCGAGCCGCGGGTGCAGCCAGGCGACCAGCGGGGCGAGCGGACGGTAGAAGGCATAGCCGAGCCAGGCGAGCCCGATCCAGCTCACCAGCCGCCATGCCAGCGGCGCGGCGGCCGTCCCGAAGGGGCCGATGATCGCCAGCACCAGCCCGACCGCGGTCATGACCGACAGGTCGATCACCAGCTTGCGAGCAATGCGCGCTGCAGCGGGGCGGGCCTGTTCCATATCCTGCAGACTAGTGCCCGTTCGCGCTTCGTAAAGTGGTCAAACACCCGATTTCCCGTCCTTTCGCGAAGCGATCGGCCCCTTTGCGCAAGCCCGCTTGCCCGCCAGCGGCGCGCTGCCACCAAGGGGGCGAAACCACCCGCCTGGAGACCCAGACAATGTTCGCACTTCCGCCGGTCCGGCCAGCCGCGCGCTGGTGGCCACCATCGGGACCGTGATGACCTTGCTCTGCGTCATCGCGATCGGCCGCGCGCTTGCCGGCATGACTCCCGAATTGCCGCATCTGCGCCATGCCGCCATCGCGGTGCATGTGGTTGCAGTTATCCCCGCGATCCCGCTGGGCGCCTATGTCCTGCTGACGCGCAAGGGCGATGCGCGGCACCGGCTGCTGGGCAAGATCTGGCTCGCGCTGATGCTGGTGACCGCCTTTTCGGCGATCTTCATCACTTCGGGCGGCGGCTACGGCCCGATCCATGTCTTCATCCCTCTGACGATCTTCTCGGCCTGGCGCTCGGTGGCGACCGCACGGCGTGGCAACATCCCGGCACACAAGCGGCAGCTCGTTTTCACCTATGTCACCGGACTGGTCTTTCCCGGGCTCGCGGCCTTCCTGCTGCCCGGGCGGCTGATGAACGTGATGCTGCTGGGCTGAGGCTGATCAGTCGCCGTAGGTGATGCGGACCTTGTGCGCCGCCTCGCGCGCGATGCGGCGCGCCTCGTCGGTATCGCCCGCGGTGGCCAGCGCCACGCCCATGCGGCGGTAGGGACGGCTGGTGGGCTTGGCGAAGATGCGGATGTCGGCCCCCTCGCCCATCGCCTCGGCGAGGCTTTCGTAACCCAGCGCCGCGCTGTCGCGTTCGGCGAGGATCACCGCGCTGGCGGCGGGGCGTGCGCGCAGGACAGGCGGAACCGGCAGCCCCATCACCGCGCGGGCATGGAGGTCGAATTCGGTAAGGTTCTGGCTGACCAGCGTGACCATGCCGGTATCGTGCGGGCGAGGACTCAGTTCGGAAAAGATGACTTCTTCCGCGCCGTCCTCCGCCCTGGCGACGAAGAATTCGACGCCGAACAGGCCATAACCGCCGAGATCATCGACGATGGTGCGCGCCATGTCCTGCGCTTTTTCGAGCGCCGCGTCGCTCATGGCGATGGGCTGCCAGCTTTCCTGGTAATCGCCGCGTTCCTGCCGATGGCCGATCGGCGGGCAGAAACTGATGCCGCCCTCGTGGCGAACGGTCAGAAGCGTGATCTCGTATTCGAAAGCCACGAACTGCTCGACGATGACGCGGCTCCGGTCGCCGCGCATATTGGCGACGGCGTAATCCCAGGCCGCTTCCAACCCATTTTCATCCCTGACTGTGGTCTGGCCCTTGCCGGACGAGGACATGACCGGCTTCACCACGCAGGGAAACCCAAGGTCGCGGATCGCGTCGCGGTTCATGGTCAGCTGCGCGGCGCGCGCGCTCGGCACCACGGTAAAACCTTCCTGCTCCAGCTCTGCCAGCACCTCGGTCCGGATCGCTTCGATCTCGGGCACGATATAATCGGGCCCGTGCGTTTCGACCGCGCGCCGCAGCGCCTCGGCATCGAGCATCGAGAACACCTCGCGCGCATCGGCGAGCTGCATGGCGGGCGCGTTATCGTAGGCGTCGCAGGCCACCACATGCGCCCCCAGCCGCTTCGCCGAGATGACGAATTCGCGCCCCAGCTCGCCCGAACCGAGCAGGAGGATTTTGGCGGTGTGAGCCATGGCTACATATCTCCGGTGGCCGATCGCGGCGTTCGTGCCGTCTTTCGACCACCGGAGCCTGGCGTGCAAGCCCGCGCTTACGCGGCAGGGCGCAGGCGCTCGGCGAAGTCTGCGATACGGCGGCCGTATGTTTCCGCCGTCGCAAGATCGCCGGTGAAAATCTCCTCTACTGCGGCATCGGCCGGCGATCGGATCATCGCCCCGACCGATCCGCCGAGATGGTTCAGATCGTCATGGCTGGACGCCTTCTGATTGGCGGGCGGGATTCCGAGGCTGATCCAGATGCCGCCATGCTGCGAAGCGAGCGTCTGCATCGCGATCAGCGATACCTGCTTGTCGCCCGATGGGCTCGCCGAATTGGTGAAGCCGCCGAAAATCTTGTCCTTCCAGGCCCCCGCCATCCAGCGCCCCGAAGTCGCATCGGCGACCTTTTTAAATTGCCAGCTGACATTACCCATATAGGTCGGCGCGCCGAAGACGATGGCATCGGCTGCATCCAGCGCCTGCCAGTCCTCGTCCGTCAGATTCCCTTCGGCATCGATGGTTACAAGGCGCGCACCCGCCCCCGCGCCGTTTGCGACATGCTGCGCCACGGCGGCGGTGTGGCCGTAACCGGAATGGAAGAGGACTGCGATGCTCGGTTCGCTGGATTGGGTCATGATCGTACTCCTATCTTGGGTTTCGCGATGATTGCAGGTTTCGTTTGGAAACCAGTGTGCGAGCCGCTAGATAGATCGCTCAGGAAATCGCGAAAGAGAGCACTTGTGAGTGACATGGTAACCATGCGGAAACCCACGGACGATGCGGACGATGCGCAGATGCAGGGTTTCAGCGTCTACAGCAGCGAATGCCCGGCCCGCGCCGTGCTGGACCATGTCGGCGACAAATGGGCGCTTCTGATCCTGCGCCGCCTCGCCGAAGGGCCGCGCCGCTTCAACGCACTGCGACGCGACATCGCGGGAATTTCGCAAAAAGTGCTTTCGCAGGTTCTCAAGCGGCTCGAACGCGACGGTTTGCTGACGCGCACGGTGACGCCGAGCGTGCCGGTCTCGGTCGAATACGCTTTGACCGTGATGGGGGAGACCCTTACCGAGCGTGTATGTCCGGTCCTGCGCTGGGCCGAAGAGAACATGCCCGCGATCCTGCGAGCGCAGGATCTATACGACGCGAAGCAGGACGCCGCCTGAGCGGCTTTAGTCCGCCGGATTGTCCGGCGCATCCAGCCCATAGGCGGTGTGCAGCACGCGCACCGCCAGTTCGGTCTCGTCCTCGTCGATCATTACGCTGACCTTGATTTCGGACGTGGTGATCGCCTGGATGTTGATCCCGCGATCGGCGAGCGAGCGGAACATCGTCGCGGCAACACCCGCATGACTTTTCATCCCCACGCCGACGACCGAAATCTTGGCGATATGGCTGTCGGTGATGATGCGGTTGAAGCCGATATCGCCGCGCTTGTCCTCCAGCAGCGCCTGCGCGCGCGCGAGGTCGGCCATGGGGACGGTGAAAGTCACGTCGGTCTCGCCCTTGTCGCGGCCAACGTTCTGGATGATCATGTCGACATTGATCGCGGCCTTGGCCAGCGGGTCGAAGATATGCGCCACCGCACCCGGCTTGTCGGGCACGCGAGTGAGGATGATCTTGGCCTCGTTCTTGTCGTGCGCGATGCCGGTCACGTGCTGGCGTTCCATTTCGCCCTTCTCCACCAGTTCGTTCATTTCTTCCTCGGACACGATCATTGTGCCGGGGTATTCGTCAGCCGGAGTCGCATCGTCGTCGACGAAGCTGGAGAGCACCTGCACGCGCACCCCTTCCTTCATCGCCAACCCGACCGAGCGGGTCTGGAGCACCTTGGCACCCACGCTCGCCAGTTCCAGCATTTCCTCGTACGTCACCGCCTTCAGCTTGCGCGCGCGGGCGACGATGCGCGGATCGGTGGTATAGACCCCGTCCACATCGGTGTAGATGTCGCAGCGATCCGCTCCGATCGCGGCGGCCACCGCCACGGCCGACGTGTCCGATCCGCCCCGGCCCAGCGTGGTGATACGGCCATCGTCCGACACGCCCTGGAAACCGGGGATCACCGCGATCTCGCCCGCCTCCATCGCTGACACCAAGGCATCCCCGTCGATATCGTCGATCCGGGCCTTGGCATGCGCTTCGATCGTGCGGACCGGCAATTGCCAGCCGAGCCAGCTCCTCGCCTTGCAGCCGACCGATTGCAACGTCAGTGCAAGCAGACCGCTCGTCACCTGCTCCCCACTTGCAACGACGACATCGTATTCCGCCGGATCGTACAGCGCATTCGCCTCGCGGCAGAAATTGACCAGCCGATCGGTCTCGCCCGCCATCGCGGACACGACCACGGCGACCTGATTGCCGTCAGCCGCCTGACGGCGCACGATATTGGCGACGCGCCGAATACGCTCCGTCCCCGCCATCGAGGTGCCGCCGAATTTCATCACGATGCGAGCCAAGCCCTGCGCCTCCCGCTGGAAACCGTTTCGCCGGGCTGTTACGGCAGCAGGCATGAGCGATGCAATCCCGGTTTCGGAAACGTTTCCTTCGCAGGCCCCAACGGGCGGTCAGACCATCCGGCCAAACGAGGCTGCGCATTTCGGCGCGCTGGCCCGCGATTGGTGGGATCCCAAGGGGTCGAGCGCCATGCTCCACCGCCTCAATCCGGTGCGGCTGGGCTTCGTGCGCGAGGCGATCGACCTTCACTGGAGCGGCGATGTACGCGCCCGCCATCCGCTGGACGGGAAGAGCGCGCTCGATGTCGGCTGCGGCGCGGGGCTATTGTGCGAGCCGCTGGCGCGGCTGGGCGCCGATGTCACCGGCGTCGATGCGGCGCCGGAAAACACCGCTGCCGCCGCGCATCATGCCGCAGGCAGTGGGCTCGATATCCGCTATATGGCGGGCGAGCTGGCCGATCTCGATCTCGGCCAGTTCGATCTCGTTACCTGTCTCGAAGTGATCGAGCATGTCGCGGACAAGGGCGCCTTCGTGCACCAATTGGCCGAGAGCCTGGCGCCGGAGGGCCTGCTGATCCTTTCGACGCCCAACCGCACCCTGAAGTCGCGCGTACTGATGGTGGGCGCTGCCGAAACCACAGGCCTGATCCCCCGCGGTACGCATGACTGGGACGATTTCATCGCGCCCGAAGACCTCTCGCAATTGCTCGCCGCTGCCGGGCTGACGATGGGCGAGCCGCGCGGCATCGCCTTCTCGCCGGCCAAGGGCCTGCATCTGTCGAGCGATCTGGCGCTGAACTACATCGTCACCGCGCGGCGCGGGTGAGGCTCTCGTCGCGTTGCATCATTCATCGACGCGACACGCCTCCACAAGCCCAGGATCGTCGGTAAAAACCCCGTCGACACTCGCTACGCGCAGCAGACCGTAAAGCCCGCAGATATCGCCGCGTCCGGCATCCCCGCCGTTTCGGCGCAGCGGAGGCGGCAGGTAGGCGTTTTCCTTGCGCAAGGTCCAGGCATGGACCTTCAGCCCGGCCGCCTTCGCCGCTTGCGCCACGCCGCTGGATCGTCCGTCATCCGTCAGCAGCACGCGCAGATCGGCCCCGATCGCATCGGCATAGGTCGCGATGTCCGCAAGGCCGCTCGGCGCAACCATGTCGGCATAGCGCAGCGCTGGCGTGTCGGCAGGGCCGCCCTCCGCCCCGACGAGCTGGACCAGCGGCGTTTCGACGAGGCTGTCGAGGCGCCGCAGGGGTTCGACTTCGAAGATCTGGACGAACACCATGTCGTCCGCATCGTCGAGATCGTGACGCCGCAACGCTGCGACCATCAGATCGACCATGTCGATCCCGGCATTCTGCAACAGAAACGTAGGATGCTTCAGTTCGGGATAAAGCCCTATCCGCCGCCCGGTCTCGACCTCCTTCGCGCGCACCAGCGCCACAATCTCGTCGAAGGTCGGCACCGGGTACAGCTCGTCGAAGCGCGCATTGGCAGGCCGCAGCGAGGGGATGCGCTCCTTCGTGCGGAGCGTCCGCAATTCCGCGAGCGTGAAATCCTCCGCGAACCAGCCCGCCACCCGCTGGCCGTCCACCTCCTTGGTCCGGCGGCGATCCTCGAACTCCTCGCGGCTCGCAACGTCCGTGGTGCCGGACAATTCGTTTTCGTGCCGGGCGACGAGGACCAGATCCTTGGTCGCCACAAGGTCCGGCTCGATATAATCCGCCCCCTGATCGATCGCGCGCTCATAGGCCGCCAGCGTGTGCTCGGGCCGTTCCCCGCTCGCGCCGCGATGGGCGATGACCAGCATCGCATCCTGCGCAAAGAGCGGCGTCGGCAGAAGCGCCAGCGCCGCAAGCGCGGCCCCCACCCATTTCAGCAACGCCCGTGTCAGCAAAACGCGTTCTCCCACTCGCTTTCGTTGAAGCCGACCAGCGTGCGCTGCCCGTCCTCGTGCTCGGCTATGGGCCGCTTTATCAGGCTGGTGTGTTGCAGCATGAGGTCGATCGCCTTTTCGCGGTCGAGATCGACCTTGTCGCTCTCGTCCAGCTTGCGAAACGTCGTGCCGCGCCGGTTGAGCAGGCTTTCCCAGCCGCAGCGGTCGGCCCACTTTTCGACCGTCGCGCGGTCAGCACCTTGCTTCTTAAAGTTGAGGAAAGTGTGGTCGAGCCCTTTCCCATCGAGCCAGCGGCGCGCCTTCTTGATGCTGTCGCAATTGGGAATGCCGTAAAGGTAAATCATAGTACTTCCGTCCGCTGTATGGCGGCGACCTTGGCGTAGCCGACCTCGGCCAGCGCGGACAAGTGCTTGGAGAGAACCGAATCGCTGATCTCGACGACATCTTTGATGACCGCGAACTCGACGTCGTCAACCCGCGCCAGCATGGCCGCAATCTGGAGGCGCGCAGGCGGGTGCAATACCATGTCGAGCCCGCCGCTCATGCCGCCTGCTCCCGCCGCAATTCGGCTTGATAGAGCTTTTCCCACCAAAGGCTCGCCAAAGTAACGCCCACCGCCACCACAATCGCCACGGGAACCGCAGCGATATGCCACATGCCGGGGCCACCCGCGAACCAAGTCACCGCCGCAATCCCGCCCAATGTCAGCGCGATCGCGACCACGATCGCCGGTATCCCCGATTTCGAGACCATGCCGCTGACGAACATGCCGTCGCGCTTGCGATCGGCTTCAGCGATCAGCGTCATCATCGCCACGGCGACGGCGAACAGCGCGCCCATATAAGGCAGGGGCAGCGCCCAAGCGACAACGAACAGCGCCTGCAACACTCCCGCCGCCGCATGGCGGTGGAGCGGCCAGTGCATGCGCGTCGCCAACCTGCCTTCGGTACGCTCGATCGCGGCCAGCGCGTCGCGAGGATCAGTGCGGTCTGCCATCTCGTATTCCTTCACTTTCCAGCTCGGAAATACAGATAGCACGACTTTCCAATCCGGCAAAAGAATAATTTCCAAATTGGAAAGTTAGGCGCTTCGGATCAGATGGGCGTCGGCGATAGCGACGGCCAGCGCGTCGGCTGCGTCCGCGCCCGCGATGGTCGCGCCTGGCAGCAGGATCTTGAGCATGGCCTGAACCTGCGCCTTGTCCGCCCCGCCCGTGCCGACCACCGCTTTCTTGACCAGCCGGGCAGCGTGCTCGTTCACGGCGAGGCCGGCAAGACCGCAGGCCGCCAGCACCACACCGCGCGCCTGGGCGAGCTTCAAGGTGGATTGCGGGTTCTTGTTGACGAAGATTTCCTCCGCCGCCGCGCGGTCGGGGCGATGATCGGCGATGATTGCGCTCAGGCCCGATTGGAGTGCCGCCAGCCGCTGGGCCATCGGCGCCTTCGCATCGGTCTTGATCTGGCCGTTGGCGCAATGCGCGATGCGCGATCCTTCGGCACGAACCACGCCCCAGCCAGTGCAGCTGAGCGAGGGGTCGAGGCCGAGGATCACCACGGCCACGCCCTCGCCGTAGCGGAGAGGATCAGCCCACCTTCTCCATCACCTCGTCAGAAATGTCGTAATTGCCCCACACGGTCTGGACGTCGTCATCGTCGTCCAGCGTATCGATCAGTTTCAGAAGCGTGCCCGCATCCTTCTCGTCCATGTCGACGGTGAGATTGGGCTTCCAGGCGAGCTTGACCGTTTCGGCCTCGCCGAGCGATTTTTCGAGATCGCTCGCCACCTGATGGAGATCGTCCGCCGCGGTCCAGATCTCGTGGCCGTCTTCGGACGAGACGATGTCGTCTGCCCCCGCTTCCATCGCGGCTTCCAGCACCTTGTCCTCGCTACCCGCATCGGCGGGATAGACGATGAGGCCGAGCCGCTCGAACCCGTGGACGACGCTGCCTTCGGTGCCGAGATTGCCGCCATTCTTGCTGAAGGCGGTGCGTACGGCGGTGGCGGTGCGGTTGCGGTTGTCGGTCAGCGCCTCGACGATGATCGCGCTGCCACCGGGGCCGTAGCCTTCGTAGCGGACTTCTTCGAAATTCTCGCCATCTGCCGCGCTTGCCTTGTCGATGGCGCGCTGGATGTTGTCCTTGGGCATGGACTGCGCCTTGGCTGCGTTGACCGCCAGGCGCAGGCGCGGGTTCATGTCCGGATCGGGCATGCCCATCTTCGCCGCCACGGTAATCTCGCGGCTGAGCTTCGAGAACAGGTTGGACCGCTTCTTGTCCTGCGCACCCTTGCGGTGCATGATATTTTTGAATTTGGAATGGCCTGCCATGGGGTGCGTTACCGTGCCTCGGGTGGGTTGCGTGTGTGAAGGGCCGCATTAGCCGCATGGATGATGAATCGACAAGCCCGGTGGCGGTTTCGGGAGAACCGAACTCGCTGACCGGCGAATGGGCGCGGGTGCGCGCTTTCGTGTCGCGGCCCCGACTGCCCGATCCGGTGGAGCCGCGCCCCTCGCGCCCGGTGGTTGCGCTGCTCCGCGTCTTTCTGCTCGATCTGGCGTTGATGGCGACACTGGCGACCATCGCCGCGATCGTGATCGCTTCCGGTATCGAACTGCCGGAATCGTCTCTGGCGAATCTGGCCGTGACGCCCGGGCTGATCGCCGCGATCCTGATCGTCGCGCCGGTGGGAGAGGAAATCGCCTTTCGCGGCTGGCTGTCCGGGCGCAAGCGCGACGTGTTGGCGTGCGTGGTCTTCCTAGGCGGGATGGGCGCGACCGCATGGCTGGGCGCGAGCGATATGACAGGTGCCGCCATCTGGTCGATCGCAGCGCTCACCTTCACTCTCGGGCTGACGGTTATCCTGTTCTGGACCGCCCGGCATCGGCCCGCGATGCGCTGGTTCGCCGGCCTCTTCCCGCTGTTCTACTGGCTCAGCACGCTGGCCTTCGCCTGCGTCCATCTGTTCAATTTCGAAGAGGGCGCGCTGTTCGTCCTGCTTCCACTGGTGCTGCCGCAATTCGTGCTGGGCGCGCTGCTCGGCTATATGCGGGTGACTTACGGCCTTGGGACGAGCATCGCGCTGCATGCGCTGCACAACGGCACTGCAATGGCGCTGGTGGCGCTTGCAACGGTGACCGCGTCCTGACGGTCAGACCTTGACGGCAGTACCGCTGGCCGAAACCATCAGCATCGAGCCGGTATCGCCGATCACCTCGTAATCGAGATCGACGCCGACCACGGCATTTCCGCCCAGCGCGGCGCATTCGGCCTGCAATTCCTGAATCGCCTGTTCGCGCGCATCGCGCAGGATGCGCTGGTAACTGCCCGAGCGCCCGCCGACGATATCGCGGATATTGGCGAAGAGATCGCGAAACAGGTTCGCGCCCACGATCACTTCGCCGGTGACGATGCCGAGATAGTCCTGCACCGGCTTGCCCTCGATCGTGGGCGTCGTCGTCACGGTGATGCCGCGTGCGTCTTTCCAGGGGCCTGCCATATCCGATCCTCCTCCTTCGCTTCGTGTATTAGATAAGTCATACGCAGCGCACGGTCAACCGCCGACGACGCTGCCGCCATTGGGATGCAGCACCTGGCCCGACATATAGGAGCTGTCTTCGCAGGCGAGGAACAGGAAACAGGGTGCGACCTCGTTCGGCTCTCCCGCCCGGCCCATCGGGGATCCCTTGCCGAAATCGTCGATCTTGTCCTTCGGCTGGCCCCCGAACGGGTTGAGCGGCGTCCAGATCGGGCCCGGCGCGACGCCGTTCACACGGATGCCGTCATCCATCAGGTTCTGCGACAGCGAGCGCGTGAACGCGGTGATGGCACCCTTGGTTGAGCTGTAATCGAGCAGGATCGGCTGGCCTTCATACATCGTGATCGATGTGCAGTTTACGATGGTGGCGCCGCGCTTCAAATGCGGACGCGCTGCCTGAACCATGTAGAACATCGAATAGATGTTCGACTGGAAGGTGCGCTGCAATTGTTCGGGCGTGATATCCGTCACGTCCTTGTCGGGATGCTGCTCGCCCGCGATCTGGATCAGACAATCGAGCTGGCCGAACCGCTCGATCGTCTTGGCGACGAGAGCGTCGGCGACCGCCTTGTCGCCGAGATCGCCGGCAAAGATGAAGGCTTCCGCGCCTTCCGCTTCGCACAACTCCCTGGTCTTCGCTGCATCGTCATCTTCGCTGAGATAGGCGATGGCGATCTGTGCGCCCTCGCGCGCGAACAGCACTGCGGTGGCGCGCCCGATCCCGCTATCCGCGCCAGTGACGATCGCAACCTTGCCCTTCATCCGCCCCGACCCCGGATAGCGCGGCTGCCATTCGGGCTTACGGTCCATCTCGCTTTCGTGGCCGGGCATGCGCGGCTCTTCTGCGATCGGTTCGATAAAAGTGGCGCTGTCTGTTTTCTTCAGTTCGGTCATGGTTCGGGCTCCGCCTGGGGGTTCTACCCACTCAAGCGGAGGCACCGCGCACAAGTTCCGTCCCTCGTCTCGAACGCGGGGGCCTTCGTCGAGCTTTGCCTGCGGCAGAGCTTCCGGCCGCGCCGCCTCACCCCATGCCGAGCGCGGCCTTGTAGGTGTCGAGGATCATTTCCTGTTCGCTGCGATCGTCGGGCTTCATCTTTCTGAGGCGCACGATCTGGCGCATGATCTTGGGATCGTAACCCACCGCCTTCGCCTCGGCGTAAACGTCGCGAACGTCGTCGGCGATGCCCTTCTTTTCTTCCTCGAGGCGTTCGATGCGCTCGACCAGCAGGCGCAGGCGGTCGTCGGTGGCTTCGGCCATCTCGTGTACTCCAATGTGATTCGGGATAGGTTGCGGGCTCGATAGCCAGAGGCGCGGCGGGGGTGAAGTGGGCGGTTCGGATTATTCCGCGCCAGGCGCTGAGATTTATCCCGCGTTCTTCGCCACGCTTTCCTTCATCCGTGCCAGCTGCTCCTCGGTCGCCGGCGACTGGCGGGTCGCCTTCCATTCAGCGCTCGGCATTCCGTGGATCACTTCGCGCGCCTGCTCCTTGTCCCCGGCATACCCAGCATCGCGGATCCAGTCGGCGAGGCAATTGCGGCAGAAGCCCGACAGACCCATCAGGTCGATATTCTGGGCATCGTGGCGATGGCGCAGATGGCGCACCAGGCGGCGAAAGGCCGCGGCGGCGACATCGTCGGGAAGCGCATCGAGCGCGTCGGTCTTGGTATTCGTATCCATGAAGGGGCATATTCCTTGTCTTGCAACACGGGGGTGGCATAGGCGTTCAGCATGACGATCCAGAAATTCGATCCGCGCGCGCGGAAGGTGAAAATCCTCGCCACCATCGGCCCGGCGAGCCGCGATCCCGACATGCTGCGGCGCCTGTTCAAGGCCGGCGCCGATGCCTTCCGGGTCAATATGAGCCATGGCGAGCATTCCGTCCATGGCGAGACGATCCGCGCGATCCGCGCGCTGGAAAAGGAATTCGCACGTCCCATCGCGATCCTGGCCGATCTGCAGGGGCCGAAACTGCGCGTCGGCACGTTCAAGGACGGCAAGGCGGTGATCCGCCATTCGGGCCATTTTACGCTCGACCGCAATCCCGAGCCGGGCGACGAGACGCGCGTCCAGCTGCCCCATCCCGAATTGTTCGGCCTGCTCGAAAAGGGCCAGCGCCTGCTGATCAATGATGGCAAGATCCGCCTGCGCGTGATCCGGGCGGACGAAGACGAAATCCTGTGTTCCGCCGAAGTCGGCGGCGTGATTTCCGACCGCAAGGGCGTCAACGTACCCGATGCCGAGGTTCCGATCCCTGCGCTCACGGAAAAGGACCGCAAGGATCTCGCCTTCGCCATGGAACAGGGGGTCGACTGGATCGGCCTCAGCTTCGTCCAGCGGCCCGAGGATCTGGCCGAAGCACGCAAGCTGATGGGCGGGCGCGGGGCGCTGTGTGCCAAGATCGAAAAGCCGATGGCGGTGCGCCGCCTCGCCGAAATCGTCGAACAGTCCGACGGTGTCATGGTGGCGCGCGGCGATCTGGGCGTCGAGCTGGAGCCGCAGGAGGTTCCGCCGCTGCAGAAGCAGATCGTCAACGCGACGCGCCTGTCGGGCAAGCCGGTGATCGTGGCGACGCAGATGCTCGAATCGATGATTGAGAGCCCGGCCCCCACCCGTGCCGAAGTCTCCGACGTCGCGAATGCGGTCTATGACGGGGCGGATGTCATCATGCTGTCGGCGGAAACCGCCGCGGGCGACTGGCCGGAAGAAGCGGTCACGATCATGGACAAGATCGCCATCCAGGTCGAGCGGGACGAGGCTTATCTGGGCCGCGTTCGGTATCTCGACACGCCGCCCGACCGGACCACTGCCGATGCGCTCAGCCACGCCTGTATGACCATTGCCGACACCGTCTCGATCAAGACGATCACCGTCTTCACCGGATCGGGATCGACCGCGCGCCGCGTTGCGCGCGAGCGGCCTTCGGTGCCGATGCTGGTGCTGACGCCTTCGATGGCGACGGCGCGGCGCGTGGGCCTGTTATGGGGCGCGCACGCCGTGGCGACGAAGGATATCGGCAGTTTCGAAGAGATGATCGCCAAGGGCAAGCGCATGGCGCTGCGCCACGGCTTCGGCGAAGGCGGCGACAAGATGATCGCGCTGGCGGGCGTGCCGTTCGGAACGCCGGGGGCAACCAATCTGCTGCATGTCGTCACTCTGAGCGGCGACGAATTGCAGAATTACGATACGGATCGCGCGCTTCAGAAGTAAGCGCCCCGGCCCTGTGCGTCAGGTCGGCGCGATCGTCTCGTCCACCGGCGCGCCGCATTCCTCCATCGCGTGCTGCACCGTGCGGTGAAAGCAGCAGATATTGGGATCAAGCGATTTGAGCGCGCGGCGCACCGGCTCGTGCGCTTCGGCGAAGCGGACCATGATGTCCAT
>LUMV01000310.1_pt1 | contig 15423 bp, 15 predicted proteins | sample 729731 | NCBI WGS metagenome assembly LUMV01 (sample SAMN03860301, study PRJNA289734) | marine metagenome | biome: seawater column; feature: ocean; material: water; isolation source: Red Sea water column Station 192 - depth 200m | place: Saudi Arabia: Red Sea | collected 2011-10-15 | depth 200 m
ACGCGTTCCACAGCACCGGATAGCTCGCGCCCCAGCGATCGACCGGGTAATTGCTCTCGAACATGGCTCGCTCGGTGCCGAAGGCTTCGATGCAGGTTTCGATATAGGGCCGCCATAGATCGGCAAGCTCTTGGGATCCGCAGCCCTTCGCCGGTCCGTCCTCCGGCATGCCGCAGAACGACATGGCGAGCCCGCCGAGTTTTACAGAGACATTGGGGCATTCGGCAATCGCGCGAATGCTGGCTCGCCAGCGTTCGAACGTCTCGGGCAGGGTATGTGCGATATCGTAGGTGCGCGCGGCGTTGGTGCAGAACAAGGCGCGCTTCTCCTGCGCCGATGCGCCGGAGGCGAGGCGTTTGAACGCGTTCCACAGCACCGGATAGCTCGCGCCCCAGCGATCGACCGGGTAATTGCTCTCGAACATGGCTCGCTCGGTGCCGAAGGCTTCGATGCAGGTTTATCAGCGCCTCGACCACCGGCGTGACCGCATCGCCCAGCGTGAGGTCCGCATGGCCCACGATCCCGGCACAGGGACGATACTCGCCATAAAGCCCGCTAGCACCCTGCGCCGCGACGCCGTTCACATACTCGACCTCGCCGACGGGCTTCATCGCCTGCTCGCGATCGGCGGCATAATAGGCGCCGCATTCCATGAAGACGGTCGCCAGCACGCGGTGCGAGGGTGCGTCCGGCGATCCGGCGCCGATATCCGCTCGTAACGCATCGAAATCGTAATACGCCGCCCCTGCAATCGCTTCCAGAAACGGATGCCTGGGGGTGGGAAAGGCCGGAAGCAGCGGCCGCAAGTCCCACAGATGGTGATGAGGATCGACGATCGGCAAGTCGGGCTCGAGTATCGTTTCGGTCATGGTCCAGTCTCTCCCTTGTCGATCGATGTTTGTAACACCTGAAATTAATTTGATGCCTCTACGTATTTTGCCGATTATGGCTTATTTCAGAATTTCGCGGTAGGGGCGCGGGCGTAGGCGGGGGTAATTACATGAGACGGGATGTTCGAAGTATTCTCGGCTACGCCGCCGCGTTCTTCGCGGCGACGGCGGCTGCGATCTTCTGGACCCGTTACAGTGGCGGTCTGGCGTTGTTCTGGCCCGGTACTGCGATCGCTGCCACCCTTTTCCTGAGTCTGCCCTATCGTTTATGGGCGATGCCCGCCGTAATCGTGCTTGTTCTCAGCACCATCGCGACCGCAGTCTTCGGGTTCGGCCCAGGCCCGGCTATCCCGCTCGCCTTCGTGAATATCGGCGAAGCTGCCCTCACAGCGTTTCTCCTTCGCAAAGTTCGGCCGCAGGGCGATTATATAACCAGCGGGTCGGGTTTCTCCGCGCTGATCGCGTTTGCAGGGCTCGCCGCGCCGATAGCGATGTCTCTGCCCGGCGGCTTCATCGCCTGGCACGCCGTGGGAGGCACGTGGCTCTCTCACGCAGGTGCATGGATTGTCGGCCATGGCCTGGGCGCTATGCTAGTGATGCCGCTAGTCCTCTTGCTCGCTGCGGATACCAAGACCGACGGCACCACGGATAAATCCTTCAGCCCCTTTACTAAGAGAAGCGCGGAATTCGTCGCCGTCATGGCACTGATAGCGGCGATCTCCGCGGCCACGATTTTCCAGACCAGTTATCCGCTCTTGTTTCTTCCGATCGTTCCGGTGGTGCTGGCAAGCTATCGCTTCGGCCGGATGGGGGCTGCTGTCGGCGTGCTAGTCGTGACCGTGGCCGCCGCAATTTCGCTGGCGATCGATGTCGGCCATTTCGCAGCTCTCAACCTGACGATTGCCGGCAAGGCGCTGTTCCTGCAATTCTATCTTGCGGTCCTGTTGCTGATCGCTCTGCCGCTCGCGATCGCGCTCGATCAGCGCGAGCGGCTGGTCAACGATATCGTGCAGCGCGAAGCGCTCCAGCGGCTGATTTCCGATCATTCGGACGATGCGCTGCTGCACCTCGATCGCAACGGCTTGATCCGCTTCGCGTCTCCCGCTTCCAAGGAATTGAGCGGGCTCGACGATCTCGACGGGAAACCGATCAGCGCGTTTTTCGGCGCCTTCGATCGGGAGGTGATCGACGAAGCGCTCTCCGACGCACGTACGGCGCCTGGCACCACGCGCATTATTGAACGATCAGTGACGCGCGGCCACGCAACCTTGTGGCTGGAGGCGAAGATTCGTTCGGTCTATTCCGCAGGAGCGGTCGGCTCTTTCGTGGTCACGATCCGCGATGTGACTGCTCGCAAGCTCGACGAATTGCAGGCCACGCGCGAAGCGCGCACCGACGCGCTTACCGGCCTGCCGAACCGCCGCGCCTTTCTCGATGTGTTGGAAGACCAATTGGCTCACGCGCACGAAGCTCCTTTTGCACTGGCTCTCATCGATCTCGATCATTTCAAGCGCGTCAACGATACCTACGGCCACGACACCGGCGATGTCGTACTCAAGAAGATCGCGGGACTGATGCGCGAACATACGACCCGCCGGTGCTTCTTTGCGCGGCTGGGCGGGGAAGAATTCGGCATGATCGTCATGCGCGATGCCGTGAAAGACGCGCCCGAAATCTGCGAACATCTCCGCCAGGCAATCGCCGACAAGCGCATCGCCGATCAGGATGGGCGCGCCTTCAGCGTGACGGCGAGCATCGGCGTTGCGCGGATTGCCGAAACTTGCAGCCCGTCCATGGCGATGAATTCGGCGGACGGGCCACTTTATGCTGCCAAGGCAGCCGGACGAAACATGGTCCGGCTCGCGCAGCGCGAAGGGCATTGGACGAATACCGATAGCACAGCTTCGCTCACCCGGCCCGAGCGGCAGGAACTCGGCGTGGCGGCACGCTAAACCGCCAGCGACACCGCGCTGTTTGCAGCGCTCAGAACGGCGCGCACGCCTGCCGTGGCGACATCTTCGTCGATCCCGCAACCCCACAAGGTCAGTCCATCCGGCGTGCGGCATTCAAGATAAGCCGCAGCCCTGCTGTCGCGCCCGGTCGTCAGCGCATGCTCGACATAATCGACGATTTCCAGTTGCAGGCCGAACGCATCTTCCAGCGTGCTCAGGACGCTCGAAATCAGGCCGTTGCCGCGACCGCTCACGCTCTGGCGCTCCCCTTCCACTTCGATCGTGCCGCTGAATAGGCGGGTGCCATCGGTGGCACGCCGTTCCTCGTAATCGACGAGCTGGAAGTGCTTGTTCGCGGTCTTCACGTGATACGCTTCGCGGAAGGCCTGCCAGATATCGCCAGCGTTCAATTCGCGCCCGAGGCCATCGGCCATGCGCTGGACATGGGGGCTGAAATCGGCCTGCATTTTCTTGGGCAGTTTTAGGCCCTGATCCTGTTCCAGCACCCAGGCGAAGCCGCCCTTGCCGCTCTGCGAATTGACGCGGATGACCGCTTCGTAGCTGCGGCCCAGATCGGCGGGGGCAATCGGGAGGTAGGGCACGCGCCAGCGCTCGTCGTTCTGGCCTGCGCGGGCGCCGAAGCCTTTCTTGATGGCGTCCTGATGGCTGCCCGAAAACGCGGTATACACCAGCTCGCCGCCATAGGGATGGCGCGCGTGGACCGGCAATTCGTTGCAATATTCGACCGTGCGGATCACCCTGTCGATGTCCGAGAAATCGAGCGCGGGATCGACGCCCTGCGTGTACATGTTGAGCGCCATCGTGACGAGGCAGCAATTGCCCGTCCTCTCGCCGTTTCCGAACAGACAGCCCTCGACCCGGTCGATGGGTGTGCAGCGAAATGACCGCACTGTCGCGATTGGGCAGGTTGCGGATGAAATATTCGACCTGATCGGCGTAGATATTGGGTGTCGCCGCCTCCACTGTGGCGGGCAGGTTCAGGATGATCGGATGCTTGGGTGTGGGGGCGAGCACGTCCATCACTGCCTCGCAGACCTCCAGGCTGAAATCCAGTTCGGCGGTCGAAAACGTTTCGGGACTGTACTGAAAATGCCAGTCCGTATCGGGCCGCGCGCCCGCTTCGTCGCGCATGACTTTTGCGCCTGCGACAGCGATGTCGCGCACCTGATCGCGGCTCATGCCGAAGACGATTTCACGCCAGGCCGGACTGACAGCGTTGTAGAGATGGACGATCGCCGCGCGCGCACCGTCGAGGCTGGCAAAGCTGGTGCGGATCAGATCGGCGCGACTCTGCGTGAGGACCTGGACGATCACATCGTCGGGAATGCGACCCGACTGCACCAGCCCTGCAATGAAGTCGAACTCGGTCGCACCGGCACTGGGAAAGCCGACCTCGATTTCCTTAACGCCTATCTCGACCAGCAGATCGAAGAAACGATTCTTCTTATGCGCGTCCATCGGATCGACGATGGCCTGATTGCCGTCGCGAAGGTCGGTGGAAAGCCAGCGGGGCGGGGTGGTGATGGTGCGCGTCGGCCACTGGCGGTCGGGCAGGTCGATCTGGGGGAAGGGCGCGTATTTCGCGCTGGGATCGCGGAGCATGGGCATCGGATTACTCGGTCTGTCGAAAGGAACGCGGTGTCGGAAACCCTTGGGCGATCCGCGCGCCTATCGGGCACGCCGGGTCACGCCCAAGGGCGCATAAGTCGTAGATCGAGCAGAAGCGAAGCCATGGAGCCTGCATCGCGCATCGATGCGCGCGATGCAAGCCCAAGAGATCGAAAACTGTTAGATAATTGCCGGGTCAGCGCCGGTATCATTGCTTTTCGAATGCAGCGGTGATTTCCAGCGTCACGTCGTCGCCCACCATCGGCAGCGCGCACGAAGCGGGCCGGTTCCGGCTCGGGGCCGAAGAAATCGGGTTCCGCGCCGTCCTTGCCCGGTCGCAGCAAATGGTCGCGCAAGCCATCGCTCACCACTGCGACGCTCGTGATCGGAACGGTCACATCGACCATCGCCTCCGACGGATTGGCCGGATCGATGGTGAGCGTGCCTTCGACATCGCCGAACAGGCCGAAATAATCGTTGAAGCCGAAATGATCGACGCTCCACGCAACCAGGCTGTGCGAACCGTCGGCGACATAAGTGCCGCCCGCAACGCGCGAGACATCCACCAGGCCGGGCTTGGACGGCGGCGAGGGTTGCGCTTCGAGCGCGGCAACGCCGCCGACACCGAGAGCGAGGGCGGATAAGGCGAGAGCGATAGGCTTCATAACAAACTCCTGAATGCGAAAAATTCGGCGTGGACGGGACCTAGCGCGAACCGGTCCCGTCCTCAAATCCCCCGCTCAGTTCTTTTCCTTGTCCACCAGCTTGTTGGCGCCGATCCAGGGCATCATGGCGCGCAATTGGGCACCGGTCTTCTCGATCGGGTGGGCGGCGGCAGCCTTGCGGCTTGCCTTCAGTTCGGGCTGGCCCGCCTGATTGTCGAGCACGAAATCCTTCACGAAACGGCCGGACTGGATGTCCTTCAGCACGCGCTTCATTTCCGCCTTCGTTTCATCGGTGATGATGCGCGGGCCGGTCTTGATGTCGCCATATTCGGCGGTGTTCGAGATCGAATAGCGCATATTCGCGATGCCACCTTCATAAAGCAGATCCACGATCAGCTTGGTTTCGTGGAGGCATTCGAAATAGGCCATTTCCGGCGCATATCCGGCTTCGACCAAAGTCTCGAACCCGGCCTGGATCAGATGGGTCACGCCGCCGCACAGCACTGCCTGTTCGCCGAAGAGGTCGGTCTCGCACTCTTCCTTGAAATCGGTCTCGATAATGCCCGAGCGTCCGCCGCCGACCGCGCTCGCATAGGAGAGGGCCAGCTGCTTGGCGAAGCCGTTGCCGCCGTCTCCCTCGCCGCTTTCCTGGTGAACGGCGATCAGGCACGGCACGCCGCCGCCCTTCAGATATTCGCCGCGCACGGTGTGGCCGGGGCCCTTGGGCGCGATCATGATGACGTCCACATTGGCGGGCGGATCGATCAGGCCGAAATGGATGTTGAGGCCATGTGCAAAGGCGAGCGCAGTGCCGGGGCGCATCTTGCCCGCGACCTCGTTCGCATAGATCGCCGCCTGGTGCTCGTCCGGGGCCAGGATCATCAGCACGTCGGCCCATTCGGCCGCTTCCGAGACAGTCTTGACCGTGAAGCCCGCATCTTCGGCCTTCCTGACCGTGGCCGATCCTTCGCGAAGCGCGATCACGACTTCGCCGACGCCGCTGTCGCGCAGGTTCTGGGCGTGGGCGTGGCCCTGGCTGCCATAGCCGACGATCGCGACCTTGCGGTCCTTGATCAGCTGCTGGTCGCAATCGGAATCGTAATAGATCTGCATGGTATCCCTTTTTCTCAGATTTTGTCCGCGCCGCGCATCATGCCGACGATGCCCGAACGCCCGACTTCGACGAGGCCGAGTTCGCGCATCAGGGCGATGAAGCTGGCGACCTTGTCCGGCGATCCGGTCAATTCGAAGACGAAGCTGGCCGTGGTGGTGTCGACGACATTCGCGCGAAACAGTTCGGCGATCCGCAAGACTTCGACGCGCATTTCGCCTTTGCCGACGACCTTGATCAGCGCCAACTCGCGTTCGACATGCGGGCCTTCCTCGGTGAGGTCGATCACCTTGTGAACAGGCACCAGCCGTTCGAGCTGGGCGCGGATCTGATCGATCACCTGCGGCGGGCCGCCGGTGACGATCGTGATCCGGCTGATCGCGTGATCTTCCGAGATGTCGGCCACGGTCAGGCTGTCGATGTTATAGCCGCGCGCCGTGAACAGCCCCGCGATCTTGGCGAGGATGCCCGCTTCGTTATCGACCACGACTGTGAGGACGTGGCGTTCATAACTCTTGGCATGATTTTGGGCAGGATCGCTCATTCGGCGGTTCCTTCCCAGACGGGTTCGAACATGCGGCCCTCGCCATCGTAATCGCGCAGGAAATCGCGACCGCGGCGGACCGCCTCGAAATTATCGGTCTGGCGGCTGAGGTCGAGATTGTCGGCCAGTAGCGTCCAGGTTTCGTCGTCGCCCTTTTCCGCCAGCTCGATACCGAGGAAGCGCTGACCGCTATCCTCGATCCAGTCGAGCAGGCGTTCGGCATCCTGCCGATCGAACCATACGCGGCGTTCGGCGCGCGCTTCGAATTGCGGAGGAATTTTCGCGTGCATGCCCATTATTCGTCCTCCTTCACCCCAGCGCCTTGGCTTTGTCGTCGATCGAGCCCGCCACGCTGTCGCCATACATCAGCATGTCGGTATGCGCCGCGCCGCTGGGGATCATCGGCAGGCAGTTGGCATCCTTCGACACATGGCAATCGACGATCACCGGCCCATCATGCGCCAGCATCGCTTCGATCCCGGCGTCGAGCTGGCTCTCGTCCTCGATCCGGATGCCCTTCCAGCCATACGCTTCGGCCAGCGCGACAAAATCGGGCAGGCTGTCGGAATAGCTGTTGGAATAGCGGCTTTCATAGGTCAGCTCCTGCCATTGGCGGACCATGCCCATATATTCGTTGTTGAGGATGAAGATCTTGACCGGCAGGCGATACTGGCTGGCCGTGCCGAGCTCCTGAATGTTCATCTGGATGCTCGCTTCGCCCGCAATATCGATGACGAGTGCGTCCGGATTGCCGAGCTGGGCGCCGATCGCGGCGGGCAGGCCGTAACCCATCGTGCCGAGGCCGCCGCTCGTCAGCCATTTGTTCGGCCCCATGAAGCCGAAATACTGCGCCGCCCACATCTGATGCTGGCCGACTTCGGTGGTGATGATCGGATCGGAATCGCGGGTGAGGGCGAACAGCCGCTCGATGCTCTTTTGCGGCATGATCGCGTCCTTGCCAGCCGGATAGGCGAGACATTTGCGCGCCCGCCAGCCTGCGATGCGTGCCTGCCATTCCGACAGATCGCGGGCCGCGCGATCGCCCCAGGCGGAGACCAATTGTTCCAGCACCTGCGCGCAATCGCCCACGATGCCCAGATCGACCGGCACGACCTTGTTGATGCTGGCCCGGTCGATATCGATGTGGATCTTCTTCGCCTGCGGAGCGAACGCGTCGAGCCGCCCGGTCACCCGGTCGTCGAACCGCGATCCGATCGCCACGATCAGGTCTGACCGGTTCATGGCCATATTGGCTTCGTAGGTGCCGTGCATGCCGAGCATGCCGAGCCAATCCTCGTGGTCGGCGGAAAAGGCGCCGAGGCCCATCAGCGTGCTGGTAACGGGCGCGCCCGTCAGGCGCTGCAATTCGCGCAGCAATTTGCTGGCGCGCGGCCCGGCATTGATGACGCCGCCGCCGGTATAGAAGACCGGCCGCTCCGCCGCCGCCAGCATTTCGACCGCGCGGGCGATCTCGTCCGAAGCGGCGGATGTCCGCGGTTGGTAGCGATGCGAGGCGAGGGGCGTGCTTTCCGCTTCGTCCACCAGAGCGATCTGGATGTCCTTGGGAATGTCGACCAGCACCGGCCCCGGTCGCCCGGTGGTCGCGATACGAAACGCTTCTTCGATGGTCGCAGCCAGCTTGGTGGGATCGTTCACCAGATAATTGTGCTTGGTGCAGTGCCGCGTGATGCCGACCGTGTCGGCCTCCTGAAACGCATCGGTCCCGATCAAACCAGTGGGCACCTGCCCGGTGATGACCACCATCGGGATCGAATCCATCCACGCATCGGCGATACCGGTCACCGCATTGGTCGCACCGGGGCCGCTGGTGACGAGGACGACGCCCGGCTTGCCGGTGGAGCGGGCATAGCCTTCCGCCGCATGCGCCGCGCCGGCTTCGTGCCGCACGAGGATATGGCGCAGGCCGCCTTCGCGCTGATCTTCGCTGAACAGCTCGTCATAGATCGGCAGCACCGCGCCGCCGGGATAGCCGAATACGAATTCGACGCCCTGCTGCACCAGCGTATCGATCAGGATTCGCGCGCCACTGCGCTGCTCCGACACGGTAATCTCCTTCATTGGCTCGGCCTGCGAGAAACGGAAAGCAAATCGGCCCGGTGCGGGGGGTTAGCGCACCGGGCCGATCTGACAGAGACATGGTTTCTTGAAGCGACGATGTCAACGCTTGTTTTGAAATAAAGCTTCAAAAAAATTGTCGAGCGGGAATGTTTTGTTTCCCGATCGAGGCCATTGGCTTGGCGATTGATTGCGAAACCACGTGAATTGCCGCTTGGCGTATTGCCGCGTGGCGGTCGCCCCCAGCGTTTGCGCATCGTTTCGCGACAGCTCTCCGCGCAGCATCGCGGCGATTTCCGGCACGCCTATGGCGCGCATGACCGGCAAGGCGGGATCGAGGTCTCGTTCGAGCAGCGCCCGCACTTCATCGACGGCGCCGCCGTCCAGCATCTGGGAAAAGCGCCGGTCGCAGCGTTCGAACAGCTTCTCGCGATCGGGGAGGAGGACCAGGGGATGGAGCGCTATTCGCTCTGCGATCCCGCCGGATTTGTCCGCCTGCCAGTCCAGCATGCTCCGCCCGGTCGAGCGCACGACTTCGAGCGCGCGCGCGATTCGCTGGCTGTCCGCCGGAGCGAGCTGTGCCGCCCGTGCCGGGTCTTCGGCTTGCAGGGCAGTATAGGCCTCGTCGGTCGGCAGAGCGCGCACGCTGTCGCGGATGGCGGGATCGATCGGCGGGATCGCCGCGATCCCTTCGAGAAGAACCTTCATATAGAGGCCCGTTCCCCCGCACAGGATCGGCACTGCGCCCTCGCTATGGAGCGCATCGATCTCGCGCTTGGCGGCGGCGGCCCAATCGGGGGCGGAGCAGGGCGTCGCGCCGTCCCAACTGCCGAACAGGCGGTGCTCAATCCCGCCCATGTCCTCTTCGCTCGGCCGGGCGCTCAGGACGCGCAGATCGGCATAGACCTGTGCGCTGTCGGCATTGACGACGACGGCGCGGCGTCCATCGGCCTCGATCCTTTGCGCCAGCCGGACGGCCAGATCGCTCTTGCCGCTGGCGGTCGGCCCTGCGATGCGCGCGACCGGTTTGCCGGATACGGCGTTTTCAAGGGGTTCAGGCGTGATCATCGCCCGGTTGATAGCAGATCAGGCCAGCATCGGTAGCGAGCTCGAAACGCGTCTGGAACGCGCCAGCGACGCGCTTGCAAAGGCGGGAACGCCGGTGGCGCTGGCCGGGATGCTCGATTTTTCCGGTGACGTGCTGCAGATCTCGCTGGCCGAGGGGCAACCCGTCGCGGTCGCCGATATCCTGAGCGACCATTTCGGCGGCTGCGACCTGCTGGTGGCGGATCACGAAATCGAGATGCCGCGCCTGTTCGTGTCCGACATGGATTCGACCATGATCGGCCAGGAATGCATCGACGAGCTGGCCGATTTCGCCGGGCTTAAGGAGAAGGTCTCCGCCATTACCGAACGGGCCATGCGCGGCGAGATCGATTTTTCCAGCGCGCTGGCCGAGCGAGTCGCACTTCTGGAAGGGCTGGAAGAAAGCGCGATCGAGCGCTGCCTTGCCGAGCGGATCGCGCCGGTCGCAGGCGCTCGCACGCTCGTTGCGACTCTGAAGTCGAAAGGCTGCCGCAGCGTGCTCGTCACCGGGGGCTTCCACCATTTCGCCGATCCGGTGGCGGAGAGGATCGGGTTCGAACGCGTGGTCGGCAATCGCCTCGCGGTGGCGGACGGGAAACTGACCGGCGCGCTGGACGGAGCGATCAGCGATTCGGCGACCAAGCGCCGCGTGCTCGAAGAGGAGCTGGCGCTGCTCGGCGAGGGCGCCCGCGTGTTGGCGAGCGGCGACGGGGCGAACGACATCCCGATGCTGGAGGCGGCCGATTACGGTTTCGCCTATCGCGCCAAGCCCAAGGCGCGCGCTGCGGCGAACGGGCGCATCGAAAGCGAGGATCTCACCGCGATCCTGAAATTGCTCGGCATTCCGCAAAGCGAGTGGGTCGAAGGCTGACGGCCATCTTGAAGGGCGTTTACGCGATGCTTACACTAATGTAAGTAAGCCGATAGCCCACTTCACGAGGTTGAGCCATGACCGAACAGACCCACATTCAGTCCGATCTCGAAGCCGCTCCCGACGGCACGCTGCTGCGCGATCCGCGCAGGCCCGAACCCCGTTATTCCCTTACCAAGGCCTATGGCCATTTCCGCGACCTGCTGGAGGACAAGGAAGAAACCAGCCACGTCTTCAAGATATTCGAATCGCTCCCTTCGAAGCATTTTCCCGGGCGGGTGCGCCGACTGACCTTGAGCGAGGAGGGGGAGCGTCTGCGCAAGTCGGAACCGTTCCTGCCCACGATCCTCGACGATCATGAAACTCTGCGCAAACTGCCTGAGGGATCGGTCGCCCATGCCTATTGCGATTTCATGGAAAGCGAAGGCCTGACGGCAGCTGGCCTGGTTGCCGAAGCGGACAAATTGGGCCGCCCGAAATATGGCGATCTTACCGAATGGTTCGCCTTCCGATCGCGCGACATTCACGATCTGATGCATGTGCTGACCGGATACGGGCGCGACGCGCTTGGCGAACAATGCGTGCTGCTATTCACTTATGGCCAGCAACCGAGCCACGGGCATCTGCTGATCGGCTATGCCGGGGCGATCAATATCCGCACCATGACGAAGGGCAGCAAGGCGCCGGTGATGCGCGCCGTGCGCCAGGCCCGCCGCACGGGGAATGCCTGCCCGCCGCTGGTCGATCTGCCGATCCAGGAATTGCTGGCGACCCAGTTGAGCGACGCGCGCGAATTGCTGCGTATTCCCGAACCGCACTGGTATCGCGAATGTCATCGCATCTGGCGTGAAGAGGGTCTGGATCCCTACGATCTGCTCGGCAAGGATGCGGCAGTCGCCAAGGCGGCTTAAAACCGAGATCTAAAGCCAGCTCGCAATCGTATCGAGCGGCTTCTTGCGCAAAGCATGCTCGGGCACGGTCGCATGCCTCGCCGGATGCCCCGCCACCACGATCATCAGCGGCTTTTCCCATTCGGGCCGCCCGCAAATGTCGCGCAGGAATCCCATGGGCGAGGGCGTGTGCGTCAGCGTCGCCAGCCCCGCCTCGTGCAGCGTCGCAATCAGCATCCCGCAAGCAAGACCGACGCTTTCGGTGACGTAATAGTTCTGCGCTGCGCCGTCCTCCGCGATCCCGCCCTTGCGCTGCGCGAAGCAGACGATCAGCCAAGGCGCCGTTTCGAGGAAGGGCTTGGCAGCATCGGTGCCGAGCGGATCGAGCGCGGCGAGCCATTCCTCGCTGGCCTTGGGCGCAGTGTCCTCCGCTCCGTAAAACCGCCGCTCTTCAGCCTCCGCAGCCTCGCGAATCGCGCGCCTCTTTTCCGGCGAGCCGATGACGGCGAAATGCTAGGGCTGGTGGTTGGCGCCGCTGGGCGCGGTGCCGGCGGCGCGGATGGCGTATTCGATGACCGCGCGCGGCACCGGCGTGCCGGCGAAGGCACGACAGGACCGGCGGGTCGAAAGCCGTTCGAAAGCGGCCTGCGCGCGGGCGATCCGCTCTTCCTCCGACAGGTCTGGCCGTGTCGGATAGGGAGAAGCGCCGCTCAGCTTTCCATCCATTCGCGGAAGAACCGCGTATGCGCTGCGCGAAGATCTTCGATGCTCTTACCGAACAGCGTGTCGCCGCCGGTGCGCCCGATGCGGCGGAATCCGATCGAGGCGGTTTCCGCGTTCTCGGTTCCCTTGGCGAGCGCTGCGTTCAGCGCCTCGGTATCGGGCACGGTGACGATGTAGCGGCCCTGATCCTCGCCAAACCACCATTGCGCCTGGGTATAGTCCTGGTGCCATTCGACTTCGGCGCCGATCCCGCCCGCCATCGCCATTTCAGCGAGCGCGACGGCGAGACCGCCATCGGAGACGTCATGCACCGCGCTGACGAGACCGTCGGCGATCAATTGCAGCACGATCTTGCCCGCATTCTTTTCTACCGTGAGGTCGGTCGGCGGGGTGCGCCCTTCGTCGCGGCCATGCACCACGTCGAGCCAGAGCGACTTGCCGAGATGCGAGCGTTCCGGATCGGGCGTGGCCCAGCTTTCCGCGCGGATCAGGTAGATCGCCTCGCCGTCCTGTTTGAACGGCATGGTCATCATCTTGTCGTAGTCCTCGATCAGGCCCACGCCACCGATGGCGGGGGTGGGCAGGATCGCGGAGCCGCCGCCGGTCGCCTTCGATTCGTTGTAGAGCGAGACATTGCCGCTCACGATCGGGAAATCGAGCAGGCGGCATGCCGCGCCCATTCCGTCGAGCGCGTGGACGAGCTGCGCCATGATCTCGGGCCGCTGCGGATTGGCGAAATTGAGGCAATTGGTGATTGCCAGCGGCCGCGCGCCGACCGCGCAGAGATTGCGATAGGCCTCGGCCACGGCCTGCTTGCCGCCTTCGAAGGGATCGGCATGAACGTAGCGCGGCGTGCAATCGGTGCTGATCGCGAGCGCCTTTTTGGTGCCGTGCACGCGGACCACACCCGCATCGCCGCCGGTCTGCAAGGTGTCGGCACCAACCTGGCTGTCATATTGCTGTGAGATCCAGCCTTTCGACGCGAGATTGGGGCTGGCGAGCAGCTTCAGCAGATCCTCGCCCACATCCTGCGTATCGGGCCGCTCCTTCATCGGGGCGATTTTGGCCCAGGCGGCGTAGTCTTCGCGGCTGAGATACGGACGGTCGTATTCGGGGGCGTCCGCGGCGAGCGGGCCAAGCGGGATGTCGCACACCACCTCGCCATCGAATTCGAGCACCATGTGGCGCGTATCGGTGACTTCGCCGATGACGGCGAAATCGAGTTCCCACTTTTCGAAAATCGCCTGCGCCATTTCTTCCTTGCCGGGCTTCAGCACCATGAGCATTCGCTCCTGGCTTTCGCTCAGCATCATCTCGTAGGGAGTCATCCCCTCTTCGCGGCAGGGCACTTTGTTCATGTCGAGCCGGATGCCCGCCTTGCCATTGGTGGCCATTTCGACGCTGGAAGAGGTCAGGCCCGCCGCGCCCATGTCCTGAATGGCGACGATCGCGTCGGTTGCCATCAGTTCGAGGCAGGCTTCGATCAGCAGCTTCTCGGTAAAGGGATCACCGACCTGCACCGTGGGCCGTTTGGCTTCGGCGTCTTCCTCGAAATCCGCGCTGGCCATCGTCGCGCCGTGGATCCCGTCACGCCCGGTCTTGGAGCCGACATAGACGATGGGGTTTCCGACGCCCGTGGCCGCCGAATAGAAGATCTTGTCCGCATCGGCGACGCCCACGGTCATCGCGTTGACGAGGATGTTGCCGTCATAGGCAGGGTGGAAATTGGTCTCGCCCGCCACCGTCGGCACGCCGACGCAATTGCCGTAGCCGCCGATGCCGGCAACCACGCCCTTCACCAGATGCTGCATCTTGGGATGCTCGGGCCGCCCGAAGCGCAGCGCGTTCGCATTGGCGACGGGGCGCGCGCCCATGGTGAAGACGTCGCGCAGGATACCGCCCACGCCGGTCGCCGCGCCCTGATAGGGTTCGATGTAGCTGGGGTGGTTGTGCGACTCCATCTTGAAGATCGCAGCCTGCCCATCGCCGATATCGATCACGCCCGCATTCTCGCCCGGTCCGCAGATCACCCAGGGGGCTTCGGTCGGCAGCTTCTTCAAATGAAGGCGACTCGATTTATACGAGCAGTGCTCGCTCGCCACCGCGTTCGCCCGACCCAGGTCGCAAGCAAGGTTAGAATCGCGAAGGCCGTCAGCGAGGCGATCGGCAGCCATATGCTCATCCGTGTGGGTTCAGGCGCGAACCAGTTGGCGGCCTGAAACAGCAGCATGACAGCCATGAGGATCAGCGGTGGAATCACTGGCCCTTTGGTGGCGCGCATATACCAGAGGAAGGCGAGAAAGGTGATCGCCAGCTCCAGCGGCATCGCGATCGCGGGGGTGTTCCAAAGTCCCAAGCCGAATTTCTGTGGCCCGCCCGCCAAAGTCAGGTCGGGGCGATGGACGAGGAAATCGATCAGCCAGTGGCTCAAAACCACCAACCCCGCCCAGGTCGCCGCAACCGCGTTGCGCGACAGGCGCCCCACGATCAGGCCGAAGCCGAGCGCGAACACCGCCGTTCCCAGAAGGCTGTGCGTATAGGGCATGTGATGGAGATCGAGCGGGTTCATCGCGGTGATGCCGGGGACAATGCGCATGTCCTCGATTCCCAGCATCAAGAGGAGGAAGAGCGCCCAGTCTACCAGCTGCGCCGCCACGAACAGCGTACCCAGTTTCGGGCTTTCGGACGAAATCGCGCCGGCGGCGAAGGCGGGCGCCCAATGGCCTATGAACATGCGGACCGCCCCATGGCCTTTTCCCCGACGGCCTCGTCCACGATTGCGCGCGCCATTCCCGTCTCCCCCGTGGCTTTCCCCGCCACTTTACTTGACCGGCGCGCGGCGCGCGGTCAATGCTCGCGCCCCATGGACCAGGATGCCCGGGGCGATGCGACGCCCGCCATTTCCGAAATGAGTTTCGAGGACGCGCTGCGCGCGCTCGAAGAGATCGTGCGCAAACTCGAAAGCGGGGAGGTGACGCTCGATCGC
>LUMV01000208.1_pt1 | contig 15412 bp, 11 predicted proteins | sample 729731 | NCBI WGS metagenome assembly LUMV01 (sample SAMN03860301, study PRJNA289734) | marine metagenome | biome: seawater column; feature: ocean; material: water; isolation source: Red Sea water column Station 192 - depth 200m | place: Saudi Arabia: Red Sea | collected 2011-10-15 | depth 200 m
GAGCAAGTGTACTTGCAGGTGTCTCTATGTCTACTACTGGCGGTGCTGGCTCCATTATATCTTCAATTCTGGTCTTTTTTGATAATCCTTCACTCATATGTGAAATAATTCCTGAATCAGAAATTATTCCTACAATATTATTTTCATTGAAAATTGGAATCTGACTAATTTTTTCTTTATTCATCTTTGTCATTGCCTCTCCAAGTGTATTTGATGGCTTTAACTTGAAAATTTTCTGAGTACATAATTCTCCTGCATTACCCTTTTCTCCCGCAGCTTCTGTTTCTTGTTTTTCTAAAATTTGAAAAATCTTCTTTGCTGTTTCATAACTTGGGGCACTACGTCCAGATTCAATTTGATTAATCATTGATGTGCTGACTCCAACTAAATTTGCTAATTCCTTCTGAGTCATTCCAATTTTCAATCGTTGCTGTTTGATGCTCTCAATTGACGGTAACATGATTACTTCTTCTTCACGTTACTTTTCTAGTTTTTCTAAAAGTGCTTTGTACATGAATGGAAATACTGTTGTAATTTCTGCATGAATTGTGGTTTCTGTAGCATTCTTTGTTACTTTTCCCCATGAAATTGCCTCTCTGACAAGTGCTCCACTAAGACTTCCATCAAACTCTTGTGCTGTTGTCACATAAACTGCATAATCTAATCCCTCTCTGTATTGATTCCACCATAAAGTGTGATGTTTGGGTACTCCTCCTCCTAACATTAATGCGCCCGACTTTTCTGCTTTGAAAACTAATCCTGAAAGAAAATTTGCATCTTCTATTATGTTCAATTTAAAATCTGAGTGTTTTTGTGCAAACATCCAAACTTGACTTCCTACTGCACCATCCATTATTCCTGGTACTACTACTGGTATGTCATTTTTGTATGCCCAATAAAGAAATGAATCTTCTCCCATCGCTTTTCCTAATTCTCTGTTGATGTCTGCAGTTGACATTTCTTTTTTTCCTTCACTGTATGCATTTTCTAAAATTGATTGTACCTTTTCTTCAATTAGCGGACCGTAACTTTCCATTGGAACAAGTACGTTTCCTAATCTGTGAATATTCTGATCTGCCAATTCACGATCATCCATTGTAAATGAACCCTCTTTGTATTCTGAAAAATGTCTTGCAATATCATGGTCTAATGCGCCACATGTTGTAATTACCACATCACACCACTTTTTCTTTATCATATCTCGTATGATTCCTCTAAATCCTGTTGAAACAATTGCGCCAATAAATGACAAAAACTTTGTACATTGTTCATCACTAATCATATTGTATAAGATGTCTACGCCTTCCGCTACATTTCTTGCCTCAAATCCACCCGCTTGTTCTAATTCTTTGAATATTTTGTCAGCATTTGCATCTTTACTAATATCAATATCTTTGACTGGACGTCCAGGTGTAATCATTATGTTTTGTTGAATTAATTGCCTAGATATTCTTATGCTTTTTTTGATAATACGTTATTAATTCTAGAACTCCCCTCATAATATTATGAAACGAATTCTAATCTTAGGCGGCGGGTTTGCAGGTGTTGAATGTTGTTTGAAACTAGAATCCTATTTTGGAAATAATTCTGATATTGAAATTACAATGGTTAGTGAGGATAATTTCATTTTATTTACTCCTATGCTACCTCAAGTTGCTTCAGGGACAATTGAAACTAGACACATTGTCACGCCAATTAGAACTCTAATTAACAAAACCAAATTCTATGAGGCTAAAATCAAACACATTGATCCTCATGGGAAGTCTGTGACCCTCTATGGAACAAATGAAAATCGAGGAATGATACTTCACTATGATTTTCTAATAGTTGCGCTTGGAAGTAAAACTAATTTCTTTGGAATGAAAAATGTTGAAGAAAATTCATATCAAATGAATACCATAAATGATGCAATCATTCTTCGAAATAGAATAATTGATTTAATGGAGCAAGCAGAAAACGAAACTGATCCTATTTTACGTAAGGCACTACTAAGAATTGTTATTGTTGGTGGAGGTTTTGCTGGAGTAGAAACTGCAGGTGAATTAAATGACTTCATTTCCGATATTGCTGAATATTATCCAAACATAACTGAAAACGATGTTAAAGTGACATTAATTGAAGCATCTACTGAAATCCTTACAGGATTTCCAGTAAAACTTGCAGGCTTTGCAAAAGAAAAACTTGTAGAACGTGGAATTGAATTAATCCTTGATGCAGGTGTAACTTCATTTGATGGAAAAGAGGTTTTACTAAAAAGTCAGTCAAACTCAAACAAGGTTCTACTGAGTGATTCCTCTCAGGAAAAGGGCCATTCTCAATTGGTCTCACTTGACTCAATTCCGTCTCGAACTCTTATTTGGACTGCAGGTGTTACTCCTATTGAACTTATCAAAGAATCATTGTTTGAAACCCATAAAGGTAGAATTATTGTAAATGAATTTCTTCAAGTTCCTCAATTTCCGGAAGTATTTGCAATAGGTGACTGTTCTACATTTGATCCAAAACTTACAATGAAACCTTTTCCTCCTACTGCACAGATTGCAGAGGCTCATGCAAAAATTGCTGCAAAAAACTTGAAAGAATTGTTAAACGGACGTTTAATGTCCAAATTTGATTATACATGGAAAGGTCAAAGTGCAATAATAGGAAAACGTACTGGAATCGCATCTTTTTTTGGAATTAATGTCGCAGGTTTTTTGGCATTTTTAATGTGGAGAAATCTCTATCTTTCTAAGATTCGTAGTACTGATAAAAAATTCCGTGTATGGCTTGACTGGACTTTGGAATTATTCTTCAAAAGAGACATTTCTCGTCTAAAAATCATCACAAAAAATGGTAATTCTAGAAATGAACTTGACGAAGTAGATGATGTGAGATAATTTACTATCTTTGATGTTATTTTGAACCCATTCTGCTTGCTTCTCCAAGTTTGGTGTTAGAGAAATAATCTAATGCCTCGTCATCATTTGGTACTTGTAACACATTTTCCATCGATTCAAGTCTCTTTGATAATGCTGTTAGACAATTATCTGATTTTTGCGCATCATGGTTTTCAATATCTTGTTTACAATTGAAACAGGTTACTGCCATACGACTACTAATTTTCATGTGCAATATAGGTATGATCCTACAGAAATTGTAATTCCACTAGGATATTTCTAATCTGATATTCTAAAATTATCTCTTCTTAGATTTTGATTTTTTTTGTTCAATTGATGCTTGTGCTGCTGCAACAATTGCTATAGGAATTCTATGTGGGGATGCACTAACATAGGAAACATCTGCAGAATGACAGAATTTAATTGAATTTGGATCTCCACCATGTTCTCCACAAATTCCAATTTCCAAGTCTTTTTTCATATCTCTTCCTTGCTTAATTCCAATTTTCATGAGATGGCCTACTCCATTAACATCAATTGATTGAAATGGGCTTGTCTCTAAGAGTTCTTTTTCCATGTATTCTGGAAGGAATTTTCCTTCTGCATCTTCTCTACTGAAACTAAATACTGCCTGTGTCAAGTCGTTTGTTCCAAAACTGAAAAATTCTGCAGTATCTGCTAACTCATCAGATGTCAAACATGCACGAACAACTTCTAACATTGTTCCAAAGTTTATCTTAAATTTCATCTTGTATTTTTGCTGCATCTGTTTTTTTACATCATCATAAATTGATTTGATGTAATTTAATTCCGCTAAACTTCCTACCTGTGGAATCATTATCTGTGGCTTTGCATTGACCTTTTTCTTTGCAAGTTCTGCTGCAGCTTCAAAAACTGCAGTAATTTGCATTCTGTATATCTCTGGATATGTAATGGCAACTCTTACTCCTCTGTGTCCCATCATTGGGTTTATCTCTGCTAATTCTCGTGCTCTGTCTAGAACACGTTTTGTTTTTTCACTGTTATCATTTTCTTTATTCATTTTTTCTTTTAGTTCTTCAGGATTTGGTAAAAATTCATGCAGTGGTGGATCTAACAGTCTTATTGTAACTTTGTATCCTTCCATTGCCTTTAAGATTCCAATAAAGTCACTTTTTTGCAATTCTTGTAGTTTCTTTAATACTTGATTTCTTTCATTTTCTGATTGTGCCATAATCATTTCAACAAATAATCCAATCCTATCTGTCTCGTTAAACATTCTCTCTGTTCTACACAATCCAATTCCCTGTGCACCATATTGTCTTGCAAGTTTTGCTGCATCTGGTGTATCTGCGTTAGCACGAATTCCTAATTGTTTAGTATTTTGTGCCCAACTAAGAATTGTTTGAAAGTCTTTAGTTACTTTTGGTTCAACTGTAGGAACCTCTCCAATGAAAACGGTACCAGCACTTCCATCAATTGAAATCATTTCATTTTCTTTAACTGTAATTCCGTTTGCTGTACATGTGTTATTATCATAATTGATTTTTAATTCTGAACATCCTACGATACATGGCTTACCCATTCCTCTTGAAACAATTGCAGCATGTGATGATTTTCCTCCAAGACTGGTTAAAATTCCCTCTGATGAGAAAAATGCTGGAACATCTTCTGGTTTTGTTTCTTTTCTAATTAAAATGACCTTTTTTCCTGACTCTCCCAATTCAATTGCTTTTTTAACATCAAAGATGGCAATCCCACTTGCAGCACCAGGTGATGCTGCAATTCCTTTTGCTAATTGTTTATGCTCTTTAATTTTTGATTCATCCATTGTTCTATGCAATAATGCTTCAAGTTGCTGTGCTGGAATCCTTGTTAACGCTCTGTTTTTATCAATTAATTTCTCTTTTACCATGTCTACTGAAGTTTTTACAAGTGCTCCTGCACTCATCTTTGCAGTTCTTGTTTGTAACAAATAGAATTTTCCTTGCTCTATTGTAAATTCAATGTCTTGTGGTTCTCTGAAATGTTTCTCTAATTTTGCACATGCATTACTCAATTCTTTATGTGATTTTGGCATCTCTTTTTTTAATAATTCTACATTTTTTCCAGTTCTTACTCCTGCAACGACATCTTCGCCTTGAGCATTTGTAAGATATTCTCCTTCAATCTCTCTTTTTCCATTATGTCCGTTTCTTGTAAATACCACTCCTGTTGCACTGTCATCTCCCATATTTCCAAATACCATTGTTACAACATTTACTGCAGTTCCATTTGCAATATCTTTAGTAATTCCATTTTTCTCTCTATAAACGACTGCTCTTTCTCCCATCCAACTTTTGAATACCGCTTCAATTGCTAATCCTAATTGTTCGTTAGGTGTATCTGGGAATTTTCTCTTTGTATGTTCTTCACAAATTTTCTTGTATTCTGCAACAATTTTCTTTAGTGATTCCACATTTAGCTTACTATCATCAGTTACTCCTTGTTTTGCCTTTGCAGAATCTAAAACATGATCAAATTTTTCATCATTTACTCCAAATACAACTTTTCCAAATAATTGGATGAATCTCCTGTAAGAATCCCATGAGAATCTTGGATTCTGTGTTTGTTCTGCAAAACCTTCTACTGTTTTTTCATTTAAACCTAAATTCAAAATTGTATCCATCATTCCTGGCATAGAAATTGCTGCTCCGGAACGTACAGAAACTAAAAGTGGATTTTTTGTTGAATTCCATTTTTTTCCTGTCTTTTTTTCCATCTTTGTAATATTTTTCATAACTGCTGGCATGACATCTTTTGGAAGCTTTCTTCCATTATCATAATACTTGTTACAAACTTCTGTCGTAATTGTAAATCCTGGTGGAACTGGCAATTTTAGGCGTGTCATCTCGCTTAGTCCTGCACCTTTGCCTCCTAGCAACATTCTCTTTTTGCTGTCGGCCTCTTCAAATGCGTAAACTGGTTTGTTTTTTGCCATGAAAAATTTGTCGATTTACTGGCTTTTTAAACCCTTACAAAACTCTGAGATTATTTTTTCCCAGTTTTTTGCTTTGACAATTCCACTTGCAACAAGTATTCCTCTTGATCCAAGCTCTCTTGCTTTTGATACATCTTCGCCTGAAACAATTCCTGCTCCACACAAAAGCTTTGTAGAGTTTTTTGCAGACTTGACTGCTTGTACGGCATTCGTAATCAATGCTGGTTTTTCTGTAGAAATTGCCCTGCCTGTGCCAATCAATTCTGGAGGTTCTATTGCGATAAATGTTGGATTTAATTTTGCATATTTTTTTGCCTCATTGACATTTTTTACACATAGAACTGTTTTGAGCTTTAACTTTTGTAATCGTTTGACTAGTGAGATAATCTCTTTTTCAGAAATTCGATGCTCACTATGATTTATGATTGAACCTGAAACTTTTGACTTTTTTACAATTTCAGGAACCATGAATCCGGTGGTACTTCCAACTTTTTTATCGTCTACGTGCTGTGCCAAAACTGTAATCTTGAATTTTGTGATTAATGGAATAAGATTATGTGGGGGTGCTATGGCAATTGATACTTTGTATTTCTTTGAAATTTTTTCTGCAATTTTTGCCATCTTGACAATCTTATCTCCAGCAATTTCGTCATAATTTTTACAATTTATGATAAACATGTTATTTCCTAATTGATTCGAATGCTTTCTCATATTTTAGCTTCATTATGAGAACTGTCATTGTAAGAAACATGGCTGCTACATTAACACCTATGATGTAAATATCATCAATTTCAATTCCATAAATAAGCCATAACACTGCTCCTGAAAATATTGCAATGACCAAATATTTTGAAACATCTTCTAGCTTCTTTGTTTTATAGCCTTGAATTATTTGTGGAACCCATCCAATGAGGATTAAAACTCCTGCTGCTATGGCAACAATTCCTAAAGTAAATTCGTCAAGCATATCTAATTCCAGAAAAATTGGTCCAGTCCTGTTTGTTTTGGTTTACCAAGAATGGTGTCAAAATCTAGATCCATTGATGATGTAATTTGCTCCAAAGTACTTTCCATAAACTCCATGTATTTTCCAGAGTCAATTTCATCTTGCCTTGCCAATTCCACTGGTTTTACACCCGGCTTATTGAGTATTTTAACATATGATATTATGTCTCCTTTCTTTATCTCTCTAGTTGTTTCCAGTTGTTTTGCAGCTCGTATGTGTTGTGGGATTGTTTTGACATATTCAGCAGGTGCTTTACTGAGTGTAACATTAAATGTTAATTCTTTCAATGGAATACTTTTTTCTTGAACTTGTTTTGCATAATCTGCAATTTTATTGCTAACCTTCTTTTTTGCATTCTCAAACTGTTCTTCATTTTTAACTTCTGCAAGAATGTCTAGTAGTTCATAAAATAATGTCTTGATAAATGGAGGTGTATGGGATTTTTTTCCTGTTAGACCTTTTACGTCAACTTTACCCTTTTTTGTAACTCCAAAATAATTTTTTTTCCTATTACTTAATACCACATACCTGTATTCCTTATCAATCTCTAATTCTACTCCGTGATCATCTTTTGCTAGTTTTATGACATCGTCAATTTGTTGCACAGTTGGTTTTTTTACAAAAAGTGAATCTGTATCTCCATATAGAACCTCTAAGTCTATTCCTTTACATTTTTCAATTGTATCCATAATGATGTATCTTCCTAATGCAGTAGTTGCCTCTGCTGCTGGAAGAAAATACAATGGGAATATTTCTGCACCCATAACTCCGTAACTGGCATTAAGTATGACCTTCAAAGCTTGACTTACTACTGTATACAGCTGTCTCTCTTCGTCTGTAATGTTTTCTTTTTTTGATAAACTTTTGTAATAATTGACTCTCAAATCTCGCAATGAACCAATAATTAATGACGTTAGTCCGTTCTTTTTTGTACATCCCCAATGAGACGTTCCTGGTATTGCATTCTTTTTACATTCTTCGTGTGGACATCTAACAGTTTCATATGATAAATTATTTACTTTGATTATGCTTGGATATAGACTTGCAAAATCCATTACAGTTACATCAAAATGTACTCCTTCAATTGGTTCTATCACTAAACCGCCTCGATATTTTTTATCTTTAATCACTGCATCATTTGCCATTCCAGCTGATTTTTCTTCAATTTCATTTCGTCTTGGTATAAGAAAATTATTTTTTCTGTGTTCATAATACAATAAACTGCGAATCCATTGTGAAACTCCCATTCTTGAAATATCATCAATTGGCATTCTTGCTATTCTTGTAATAACGACTAGAAGATTCATGAGTAAATCTTCATTAAAACTAGTTAGCTTGTATGTTAGATATGCATCATTTTGACAATATTTTGCAATTTGATAGTATGTCATATTGTCAATTTCTACTCCATAGTCCATTTTTTGTTCACCTAACACTCCCTTTGAAACACTATTGAGAGAGAAATCAGAATATTTTTGTGAGAATACGTAAATTTGAAATGCTTTATTTGAAAACGTCCTGTACAAATCTAAATGAACTCCTTTAGTCAATGTTGCAGAATCTTTCATCATGTATAATGGATTTACATCTTCTGAAATTCCTAATCTTTTTGCACGATTATACAAATATGGTAAATCAAAACCATCTCCGTTGTATGTGATTAATACTGGATATTTTTTTACCAACCCAAATGCATCTTCAATTAGCTTTTTTTCCTGATCTTTTTCATAAAACACTACTTCGATATTTTTTTCCAAGTCGTTTACTCCTTCTTCAATTCCATCTCTTTTTAAGACGAAAACCCTTCTCATACCGTCACTTGCTTCAAATCCTATAGCTGTTACTTTTTTGTCCGCAATTTTCACGTCTGGTAATCTCATTCCATCTGTTTCTACTTCTATGTCTAGACTCATTCTTCGAATTTTTGGCACAGGTTGGTTTAGAAGTTCTGCCCAGTTTGATACTTCTTCTTGAAACTGTTTTGTATCTGTCATTCCTGTATTAGCTAATTTATCAAAAAGCATACTCTTCATTGCAAGATTTGTTTCATCAGACATCTCAAAGTCATGAGGAATTATCTTATCATTTTCAATTTTATAGTATTTTCCAATGATTAGTGAATTGTCGTAAAGATAGTTTTCATAATATTTGATATCTGATTCCCACGATTCTACCACATTTCGTATACTTTGTGTTGTTTGTGTGCCTCCTATTGCCAATGGGTCTGTCACAATAATCTTTGAAATTGGAATTTCTTTGTCTTTTAATGTGTCAATTTTTTTGACAGTTTTAATTTCTATAACGTCATCTCGTTCTGATAAAAATTCTAAATCCTCAGGTGCCATTTTTGAAAAACAATATGGTTGATGCCCAGTTTTATCTTCCCATATGTAGATCTTTTCAGATTCTGGATTATAGAATTTGAGGCTAACTTTCTTGGTTTTTCCAAGATATGCTGCAGAAATTAATAGTGAATTTGGAATATTAGCTACTTCTTCTTGTTTAACGTTTTCAACTGCTTCCATGTCTATTCTTTAGGCTCAATCATTTTGCTAGCCCACTTTTCAATTTTATCTTTGTTTAAGATTTCAATCTCAACTCCTGCTTCTTTAATTAAATCATAATCTGTCTCAGGATATTCATCTAGACACACAAATTTTTTAATCCCAAGTGTGATTGCCATTTTTGAACACTCTAAACATGGAACAAACGTGGAATACAATACTGCTCCTTTAACCCCTGCTTCTATTCCCAAAATTGCGCAATGCATTATGGCATTGGCTTCTGCATGATTACAAAGACATCTTCCTAATCCTTCTCCTGATTTTACCTTCCCTTCCATTCTGTCGCTACATCTTTGACATCCACCTTCAAAACAATTTTTTATCCCTGGTGGTGTTCCATTATATCCTGTGGCTAATTGTCTATGATCTCTTACTATTACTGCACCTACGCTTCTTGTTATGCAATTAGATCTTAATGATGCAAGCTTTGCTTGTAACATGAAATATTCGTCCCAATTTGGCCTCTCAAAATTCTCAACCATGAAAATTCTTTGATCTGGCATCTTATAATGTCATTGCATAAATTCTATCTTTTTTGATAAACCATTGGGTTGTATCTAATAAATTGGAAATATTAAATGACAAGTAAAACTGATCTCACTTTATGGGATCAGATTTTTTTGAACACAAACTGATTAAACCAAACTCTATTGAATTGCGTGATTATCAAACAAATCTTTCTGATGATGCAAAACATGAAAACTCTCTGGTAGTACTTCCTACGGGTCTTGGTAAAACTACAATCGCATTGCAAATCATGGCTCATGTACTCTCTCAGAATAAAGGGGGAGTCCTATTTTTGGCACCCACTCGAGTACTTGTAAACCAGCATTATGATTTTCTTAAAGAAAATCTACTTTTAGATGATATTGGAATTGTTACAGGTGAAGATTTGATCAACAAACGAAAAAAATCATGGATAAATAGCGTCATTTGTGCCACTCCTGAAATAACTCGTAATGATTTAGAGCGAAACATGATTGACACTGAGCAATTCAGCCTTGTGATATTTGATGAAGCTCATAGGGCAGTTGGAGATTATGCGTATACTGCAATTGCACACCATTTCAAAGATAAGGCCCTAATCCTTGGGATGACTGCAACCTTGCCAAGTGAGAAGGTAAAAGCTACTGAAATTATCACTTCTTTGGGAATACAAAACATCTTACAGCGAACTGATGAGAGTCCTGATGTTCAACCCTATATCCAAAAAACTGATACCGAATGGATTATGGTTGATCTTCCACCTGAAATGAAAGCTATACAAAAATGTCTACAACTTGCACTTGATGAACGTTACAAAACTCTTAGAAAAAATGGAATACAAATTGGTCAAAACCAATCCTTGTCTGCTTTACTCCGAATTAGGCAATACGTTTTAACACAAAATCGTATTTCAGCAAAACCCTTGTTCACTGCAATTAGAATCACATATGCACTAAACATATTTGAAGCTCATGGCGTTACCTCCTTTCTAAAGTTCTGTGATAGAACCAAAGCAAAAAAAGGCGCTGGAATCAAAGACCTTTTTGAAAAAGATCCTAATTTTATGAGAGCCGTTGAATTAGCAAACTATGCAAAATCTCAGGGCATTGAACATTCAAAACTTCCAAAGCTACAAGACGTCATTGCATCTGTAAAAGATAAAGTCTTAATTTTCACAAGCTATCGGGATTCTGTTAATGTTATTAATGACACACTAAAGAAAATGGGAATTAATTCTGAAATTCTGATTGGAAAAGCAGGAGATACTGGATTAAAACAACAAAAACAGATTGAAACTGTCCAACGATTTCGAGATGGGGATACGAAAGTATTGGTTGCAACACGTGTAGGTGAAGAAGGACTTGATATTTCTGAAGTAAATCTGGTAATTTTTTATGATAATGTTCCAAGTTCTATACGATTTATTCAACGAAAGGGAAGAACTGGTAGAAAAGCTGCAGGACGTTTACTTGTATTAATTGCAAAAGATACAATCGATGAAGCATATTATTGGATTGGTCAGCGAAAAATGAAATCTGCAAAACAGATGGGCGACAAACTTTCAAAAAAGATTGAATCTGGTGAATTAAATCCTACTGAATCTCTAGATAGTTTTCTTTAAGAATCGTCTTTATCTTCATCTGAGGTCTTTTTATCTCCGCCAGGACCTACCATTTCTTCAGGTTTAACCTCATTATCCCATTTTCCTCTAATTCCTTTTAACAATGCTAATCCTCCTGCAATCAAAATACCAAAAACTCCTGCAAACATCAAATTCCTATCTTGTAGTTGTTTTTCGCAGTCAATCTTTACTGGCAAATTTTCATCAGTATAATCATAACACTCTGAAAATTCTTTTGTTTGAATTGTAATGTCTTGATATTGTGTTCCAAATAGTGCCATAACTATGAATCCTATAGATAAGACTCCCACTCCGATCATCACAAAACGTATGTCGCTCATTGTGTAATTTATGCAGGTAGAATATTTTAATGAATTTGTAATTTTTGCTTTAATTTTCTAGAAAAAGCGTATATTGTACATGACGAATATCACTACAAATGGCGAAGTGGGCAGATTTTGTAGTTAGCGCAATACAGAAAGGATCTGGTCTTGCAAACATATCTCATGTACAAATTCATGAAGATTTGGAAAATGGATTTGGCCCTCCACAATTAATTGACAAATATCAACTATCTTCAAAAATTCAAAGAGGTATTACATTCATTACGGTTTTTAAAAAAAATGAAAATGACTGGGCTCCTGGTGAAACCATCAGAACATATGTCAAAGATGGCGAAGCCCACATCAGAACTGATGATAACAAAGTGGATGGTGATAATCTTGGGAATCTTCCATCTGTCGATGAACTTGAAATTGTATTTACAGAAATAGAAAAGGAAGAACCTAAAGTAATTCTACCACCACCTACACCACAACCTGAACCAGAACCCGAACCCGAACCCGAACCAGAACCAGAAGTTTCAGATGCTCCAAAAGTCAATGATAATTCAGGTGATTATGAATATGACTAGAGATAAAGAATTTGCAGATTATGAAAAAAAATATCTTGAAGAGATAGAAAAAACAAATTTACAAAATAAAAAATTAAAAGAAGAATTACAACAAAATGAAGATGCACTTCATGAAGCACGAATCGCTAGAAGATTAGAACTTGAAAAAGCATCTGGAAAAAATTATGATGAATTATTATCAAAATCTAAACCAGAGCCTGAGCCACAACCAGAGCCTGAGCCACAACCAGAGCCTGAGCCACAACCAGAGCCTGAGCCACAACCAGAGCGAACCTGAACCACAACCTGAACCACAACCTGAACCACAACCTGAACCAACAACTGTAAGCAAGGCATCAAGTACAATTGATGAGAATAAAAAACGAGAACAATTGGCACAAGAAGCACAACAAGCACGTTCTCAAAAATCATTACCAAAAGGATGGTCTCCTGAAAAAGCAGAAGCTGAAGAACAAGAAAGAATGGCTGAAATAGAAAAAGCCAAAGCTGCTGAAGAAGAACAAGCAAGAAAATTAGAACTTGAAAAAGAACTGGCAGATGCTAAAGCTGCTAGAGAAGAAGCTGAAAGAAAAGAACATGAAGCACATGAAAAAGAAATTGCTGAAATCAAGGCTCAAGCTATTGCTGAAGCAAAAAGGCAGGCTGAAGCTGAGGCTCAAACTATCCGTGATAAACTTCAACAAGAAATTGATGCGGCCAAAGCTGCTCAAGAACAACTACGTAAGGAAGTTGAAGAAATAAAACTTGCAAAAGAAAAATTGGAACAAATTGAACAAGAACGAAAAGATGCTGAAGCAAAAGCTGCTCAAGAACAATTACAACGTGAATTAGAAGAGGCAAAAGCTGCCAAAGAACAGCTTGAACGTGAAGAAGCAGAAGAACGAGCTAGAATTGAGGCAGAAGAAAGAGCAAAACGTGAAGCAGAAGAAAAAGCAGCTGCTGAAGCAAAAGCTGCTCAAGAACAATTACAACGTGAATTAGAAGAAGCAAAAGCTGCCAAAGAACAGCTTGAACGTGAGGAGGCAGAAGCATCTTCTCCTGAACCTGATCTTGCAACTGAGATTCAAAATGAATTAAATGAATTACGCAAACAATTGGAAGAAACTGATGACGATGAATCTTCTGATGAGGATTCTGAAAATGAATTAATCATTAGTACTCTAAAAACCGCCGTTGATGAAGGATGGACAAAAACAAAAACTGTTCAGGAATTAAGAAAATCTACTGGTCTGACAGTTAAAAAAGCACGAGAATATGCTTCTGAAGTTTTCGGATAGTCTAATTCTCCAAAATTATTTGGCATGATTTAATAATTGTATAATGACTATTTTCATCATGAGTAAATGGGCTGACTTTGTAGTTAGTGGAATGAAAAAAGGATCTGGTCTTGCAAACATATCTCATGTACAGGTACATGAGGATTTTGGTAATGAATTTGGAAAACCAGAAATCATTGATAAGAAAACCCTTGCCTCTCATATCAAAAAAGGGAAGACATATCTCACAATTTACAAAAAAAATGAAACTGATTGGGAACCTGGTGAAATTATCAATACATATGTTCTAGATGGTGAAACTCACATTAGAACTGACAATAATAAAGTCGATGGTGACAACCTAGGAACCTTACCTGAAATCGAATCTTAATCTTTAGATAAGCCAATTTATTCTGTATTTTAATGGGAATATCTGAAATTAATTATGATATACAGTTTGAGCCAATATTTTCGGATTTTACTTTCAAGGGTATTGAAATATTATCTTTCAAAACATCCTCATCAAACAAATTTGTCTTAAATTGTGCTGAAATTAAAATCCAGAAATGTTACATCATATCAAAAAGTAAAACAATTGATACTACATTCAAACTAGATGCAAAAAAAGAAACTCTTTCTATATCTACAAAATCTAAGGTTTCTGGAAAAATCAAATTATGCATTGAATACACTGGAATCCTTAATGATAGATTATTGGGCTTTTACAGAAGTAAGTATACTGATGCAACTGGTAAAACAAAGTATCTGGCAACAACTCAATTTGAGGCAGCTGATGCAAGAAGGGCATTTCCATGTTGGGATGAGCCTGCAACTAAGGCCACATTTGATGTATCTCTTCTTGTTGAGAAAAAACACATGGCTGTATCTAACATGCCTATAAAGAAAAAACAAAATTTTGGTTCCAAAATAATCTATGAATTTGAACGTACTCCAATCATGTCTACATATCTTCTCTATCTAGGTGTAGGAGAATTTGAATACATTGAGGACAAATTACGCAATATCCAAATTCGTGTATTAACCACAAAAGGAAACAAAAGCAAAGCAAAATTATCACTTGAATTAACCAAGAAATTTCTAGGTGAATATGAAAAATACTTTGGAATAAAATACCCCTTGCCAAAACTTGACATGTTAGCAATTCCTGATTTTGCTGCAGGTGCAATGGAAAACTGGGGTGCAATAACATTCCGTGAAACAATCCTGTTATATGATCCAAAAACATCTTCTACGCGAACCAAACAATTCATAGCTGAGGTTATCTCACATGAGTTGGCACATCAATGGTTTGGTAATCTCGTTACTATGAAATGGTGGAATGATTTGTGGTTAAACGAAAGTTTTGCAACTTTCATGGCAACTAAAATCGTTGATAAATTCTATCCCGAGTGGGATTTGTGGGACCAATTCCTTGAGGATGCAATGAATACCGCAATGTCACTTGATGCATTAAAAACATCACATCCTATCGATGTAAAGGTAAATCATCCTTCTGAAATTAGAGAAATTTTTGATTCTATATCATATGATAAAGGTGGATGTATACTTCGTATGCTTGAACATTTTGTTACTGAGAAAAATTTCCAAAAGGGATTACAAAAGTATCTGAAAAAACACGAATACTCTAATGCAGAAGGAAAAGATTTGTGGAAATCAATTGGGGAAGTGGCAAAAAAACCAATTGATAAAATGATGAAAACCTGGATT
>LUMV01000168.1_pt1 | contig 15393 bp, 17 predicted proteins | sample 729731 | NCBI WGS metagenome assembly LUMV01 (sample SAMN03860301, study PRJNA289734) | marine metagenome | biome: seawater column; feature: ocean; material: water; isolation source: Red Sea water column Station 192 - depth 200m | place: Saudi Arabia: Red Sea | collected 2011-10-15 | depth 200 m
CTTTATAGCCCTCTTCGGCTCTGGCAAATTCAATGCAACGATTTACTAATTGTCTCCCCACGCCACCCAAACGGCTCTCACGGTCAACAACAACGTCCTCTACACGTCCCACCTTATTATCCACTAGGATAGATGCTGTCCCTATTATGTCGCCCTCATGCTCGTATACATATATTTGATGGTTCTCATTTTTTGCATAATCTCGCCAGAATGCAAAATCTGGAATCAAAAAGTTTACATTCTGCCCCTCTCTGTTACTAAGTTGGCACAGTAATTGTAAATATTGTTTATTTATATCCGCAGACTCTATTTTTCTGATCATTTTCTATCCTTTTTTGACGGTGCGTACCGAGTCCAATTATACCTGTGAAGTACAGATACTAGGTCGGGGGTGTAAGCAATTAGGACTTTGCAACTTAAGGAATCTCAACCACTAATACTGTTTCAACTTCACAGGTTCAGGTTGTCATGGTGGGACAGTGCCTGAATTTCAAATGCCTAATCTTGGAGTGCTCGTTCACTCGCGGATAACTTACTTATTCAGATGGACTTGGACTCGCTACCACAGCCCCGTTTAACGGATTTATACAAACATTTACTGAATTTGAGTACTTTTCGACCATTACTCACCTATATTATAGGTAATTATACATGATTCGCCAAATTGCTTTTTGGAGATTTAGCCCTTTCTGTGTATTATATATTGTAAAGCACTTACATCTAACAGGAAAAATAAAATGAGTGACAAGAGTATAAAATCTTGCGATGCAAAACTAAACTGCAAAGCAACAGCGTCTTTACAGGAAGAAGTTGAGGAAGATCTCCGTAAATCAGACGGATCACTAAAGGAACTATTAAAAAATGACGAAACAAACGACTCGCAGGTTAAAGATAGCTAGTTATGGTATAACAATTGGAACCGTACACGATCCCAAAACTCTAAAGTTATTGGGACTCAACGATTTCAATCTTAAATCAGCCAACAGCTACTTTGAATCCTTGCCAAAAGAGATGGCCTTAGAGGAAAATATACCAAGAGACAGGAGGAAAATATACCTCAAGACTCCCTCTTCTTCTACAAAATTGAGCAGTTTGACAATCAGCCCTATCCTAGAAGGAAACTTATAGCCGCAGAGAAAGGCATAGGAGTCATTACTTCTAAGGATAAGACTTTATTTCTAGAAAGACTGCAAGGTAAAAGATATTATAACGAAGAAACTGGTTGGTTAGCGTCTGTTGACGACAGGTTATACGACTTTGACGACAATAAATATATAATTATAACCACTTCGTTGCCCTCTTCCCTTGATGAACTCTTTACAATCAAGGATACCGTAGTTTGCTCTCTTGGTAATAAAGTGCCAGAGCTTGTTCCGCTACAAGACAACACGCTTCTTGGCAAGATAGAAGGTGATATACAGTCTATTGATGGCTCAGAGATACATAATATGATTGGCCCTCAGTCAGTTCAAAAGATATTTCTCTCTTATGACTTACCCCTAGCAATAAATACAGACAATTTAGAACTAACTGGTAAAAACTCTAGCTTAAGATCTAATTCTCTTATTTTAAAAAGTACTAGATCTCGCCCTAAACCGCCCATAGAAGGTTCAATAATCTACAATTCGAGAAAAAAAGCGTTTCAAGGTTTCGACGGTGAGACTTGGAAGACTTTCAAGTGGGAGAAGTAGAATGAAGATCCCAAAAGGAATGACAGAACAAGAGGTGATAGACCAGATAGAAAAGGTTTGTAATAGAATTGCACCCAAATATACATTTTATGGTTATACTGTTGATGACTTAAAGCAAGAAGCCTTTATTATTTGTATGGAAGCTCTACATAGATATGATGAAGCTCGCCCCCTAGAGAACTTCCTCAGTGTAAATCTATCCAATAGACTTAAAAACTTCGTTAGAGACAATCATTATTTCGCTGGTGATAGTGAAGATAGAATAAAATTGATGCAACCGGCCCAATTAGACCACGAAAACAGCATTGTTGATGAAGAAAACCCATATGAAGTTAGCTATGAAGACCTAGAACTTAAAAATATGGCAGAACTTATCAATGAACACATACCAGCAGACATAAGAATGGACTATTTGAAGATGGTTAACGATGTCTACATAACAAAACAAAAGAGAGACGATATTACTAGCATGATTTTAGAGATACTTCAGGAGTATGGCTACTATGAAGAAGGGTAGATTCTCCAAAGAAGAGATAAAATTCATAGAAGACAAGATGAATCTCGGTTACGAGCACATTGCAACCGAACTAAACCGAGATCCAGAAAGCGTTTTCGGTTTTATCAAGAAAAAAGTAGGAAAAGGTGAGTTTCAACGCCCAATTTGGATGGAAGAACCCGCAGGAATAGAAAAAGCACAGTATGATCTCACCTTTAGACCGTACTGGCCAGAGTTACAACAGCAATTCTCTGAAGACGAGCTTAAATTATTCCAATATCATTGGGCTAGGATTATATCACAGTTCAAAGACGATGTTATACCTACAGAAGAATTACAAGTAGTAGACTTAATTAAACTAGAACTACTAATGAATAGAGATCTAAAACATAATAAAGAGAATATGGAACAGATTTCCGCCCTAGAAGCCCTCATATTAGCCGAGAGACAAGTAGATCCAGATCAGATAGATAGAGACCAGTTGTTTAATATGGAGCGTCAGGTGGCGTCTCTGAAAGCCTCGACTGAATCTCTGAATAAAGACTACAGAGAACTACAGACAAAGAAGAACTCGATGCTAAAAGAGATGAAGGCAACAAGAGAGCAACGTGTGAAGCGATTAGAGGACAGCAAGCAAAACTTCACTAGCTGGATGGCGTATCTAGTGGGCAACCCAGATATAGCAATACAGTATGGGGAAGAAATGGAAAAGATGCGATTAGCGATGGAAAAAGAAAAGGAAAGACTCGCAGCGTATCACAAATATACTGACGAGATGGTAGATCAACCATTCTTAACACCGGAAACAGTAAAAGACGAATGATATCTAAAGCAAAGAAATTTATATTTATACATATACCAAAGTGTGCGGGATCAAGCGTTAAAAAGCTATTACGCAATGAAAACAAACTAACCTTTACATATGACGACTGGCATTACTCTATATCTGACCTAAATACATTACTAGCAAGAGAGGGCAACAATACACAAGACTATTTTAAATTTTGCTTTACTAGAAATCCATATGATAGATTAGTGTCAGCATTTTGTTATACATTAGATAAGATAAGTGATAAAAACGATTATCATTGGGACCAATACAGACATTCATATAAAATAATAGAGTCCTACATAGATCCAGACAATAAGATCAATAGCTTTAGGAATTTTATTACTAGCGAAGATTTTGAGGATTTGTATAGAGGCAACAAGCTTCCAGTTCATTTCAAGCCACAGTACGATTTTATCCGTGTTGGAAACCAACTCAATATGGATTTTATAGGCAAGGTTGAGTCAATTAGTGAGGGACTAGACTTTTTGTGTCAAAAGTTTAATCTAGAAACCTCTCAGGCTCATGAGAATAAAACAGATCATATTTCATACAAAACATTTTATGACCTAGAAACGAGGAAAGTTGTTATGAATCTATATCACAACGATTTTTATCCATTAGGTTACAGGAAAACAATCTAAGACAATAGGAGAAATAAATGAAAGCTATAGTTTTTGGTGTTACAGGACAGGACGGTAGTCATCTTTCAGATCTACTACTCGAAAAAGGCTATCACGTAGTAGGTGTTTGTAGAAGAGTCAGTACGGACAATACTGTAAGAATCAAACATATTCTGAACAATCCCGGATTCAGCTTAGTTCAAGGGGACATAACTGATGCACACAGTGTCATAAATATTCTAAAAGAACACGCCGACGTAGATGAAATCTACAATCTAGCTGCTCAAAGTCATGTTGCAGTGTCTTTTAAGCAACCAGCATTAACTTGGGACATAACAGGAAAGGGTTGCCTAAATATACTACAGGGCATTGCAGACTTAGGGATGGTAGGCTCTAGGTATTACCAAGCTAGTTCTAGCGAAATGTTTGGAAGGAATTTCGACACCAGAGAGACATTAACATCTATTGAAAAATACCAAGACGAAGAAACAAAGTTTTTACCTCAGAGTCCTTATGCTATAGCAAAATGTGCCGCACACCACATGACAAGACTATTTAGAGAAGGATATGGAATTCATGCAAGTGCTGGTATATTATTTAATCATGAGGGACCACGAAGAGGAGAAACATTCGTAACGAGAAAGATTACAAAGTGGATTGGAGAGTTCAGTGCTTGGCTCAAGCATTCGGGATTAACATTAGATCATATATACCTTGACGAAAATATGATTTATGCGGACGAAGACAATTTTCCAAAGCTGCGTCTAGGGAACCTCGAAGCTTTTCGAGATTGGGGGTACGCAGGAGATTACGTGGAAGCGATGTGGATGATGTTACAGCAGGATATTCCTGATGATTATGTCATCTGTACCGGCGAAACCTATACGATTCGAGAGTTCCTAGATGTGGCGTTTAAACATATTGGGATTGAGGACTGGAGCGGTTACGTTGTTCAAGATCCAGAATTTTATAGACCGGCAGAAGTTGATTACTTAAGAGGATGTAATAAAAAGGCAACTGAGAGATTAGGTTGGGAACCAAGACACTCTTTTGAGGATCTTGTAAAACTAATGGTAGATCACGATGTAAAAACAAACGATCATTACTAAATGAAAATTTACAAAGTATATATGGATCTCTCTTTGATAACTTCTAGTTTGAAAAAGTTTGATCTCAAGGAGTATTCTAGTAATTTTCCAACCATCTTCGTGGATGCGGAAGATCCGGATGGTGCTTGCCATTCTGCGTATTACAGGTTGGTAGAAATAGTATTAAAACAGGACTCATCAAAAGAAACATCAAGACTAATAAAAGAGTTATTATTAGATGTACGAATACTTAAAATAGAGCCACCAAGATGAAAAGAAACTACGACGACCCAGTTTATAAAGAGTGGAGAAGAAAGGTACTAGCTAGAGATAGCTATAGATGCCAAATGCCTAACTGCAAAAGAACAAGGTATCTTCAAGTTCACCATATAAGAAAATGGTCTTCGGCGTCAACCCTTAGATTTGAAATAGACAACGGTATAACATTATGTAGCTCATGTCACAAAGAAGTAAATAGAAGTGAGCACTTATATGAATCCTTGTTTCATGAAATAGTGAGGAGTAAAAATGGCTAAATCAAAACCTTTTACAATAATAAAAGACACACGAGAACAAGAAGGCTATACTTTCGAGCCTAGCAGTTCTAGGTATCATACCTGCAAAGGAATGGTTTCAAGAAAGCTAGACACTGGGGACTATAGCATTGAGGGCTTAGAAGACAAATTATGTATAGAAAGAAAAGCAAGCGTTGTGGAGTTTGCAAATAATATAGGTCACGATAGGGTTAGGTTCCTTAAAGAAATAGAACGAATGAAAGAGTTTCCATACAGATTCCTTGTGCTAGAGTTTTCTCTGACAGATCTCATGGAGTTTCCAGAGCGTTCTGGAATACCCGAATCAGATTGGGGAAAACTTAAAGTAACTAATAAGTTTATGCTTAAGATGATAATGGAGTTTCAGTTATACCATGATATTCATGTTCTGTTCTGTGACTCAAAGAAAAATGCAAAATGGGCGGTACTTAGTATAATAAAAAGGGTCAACGAGATATTCCAATAGGGAGGCTTACATGCTAAATTCAGATTTTGTTTCGGATGTCCATAGTTACGGAGTAGACATAAAGAACAGAGAAATATACCTTCACGGTTACCTAGCAAACACGGATGAAGATCCCGGTGTTGACTACAAGATGGCGTCTACATTTTATAAAAACATAAGACTACTTGATTCAATAAACAAAGATCCAATTATAATACACATGCACAGCGTTGGCGGTAATTGGAACGACGGAATGACGATCTTTGACTCCATAATGATGACCAAGTCGTATATAACCATAGTGTGTTATGCCCAAGCAGAATCAATGAGTAGTATCGTATTGCAAGCTGCTGATAAAAGAGTCATGATGCCACACGCTTATTTCATGTCACATTTTGGCTCCAGCGGATATAGCGGAGGCTATCTTGACGTACAAAAAGGTGCAGCATTTGAAAAGAAGCAAACAGACCTTATGCTTGACATCTATACCGAATCGTGCATTGCTGGCAAGTACTTCAAAGAGCAGTACACAGAACCTAATTATGATAAAGTAAAAAACTTCTTAAAAAGAAAACTTAAAGACGGTGACTGGTATCTAGATGCAAACGAGGCTGTATATTATGGCTTTGCAGACTTAGTACTAAATACAAGAAAATACAACTCAATAGACAGTTTAAAATAATGAGCAATCTCAAAAACATAGACGAAGCGTGGTTAAATTTAGATGTTGATACAACTAAGTTATTTAATCCGTTCTCATTTGTAAATTTTAACGACGACGATTATCACTACAAGATGCTGTGGCTAATGACTAGGCCAGAGTATTTTTCTTTTTTATGTAAACAAGTATTCAATATAAATATACTACCATCTCAAGCTCTCTTTTTATGTGAGATGTGGAACAGAAGGTTTCCAATGCTCATAGCTAGTCGTGGTTTTGGTAAATCATTTATACTATCTCTATACGCTATGATTAGAGCTTTGCTGCTACCCGAAAGAAAAGTTGTCGTTGTGGGTGCTGCCTTTAGACAGTCTAAAGTTCTGTTTGAGTACATGGAGACAATCTGGAACAATTCCCCTATACTAAGGAGCATGTGTGACTCAAATAGTGGACCAAGACGAGATGTTGATCGCTGTGTTATGCGTATCAATGGTTCTCGCGTCACTTGCCTCCCTCTTGGTGACGGACAAAAGATTAGAGGTCAAAGAGCTAATGATATTATTAGCGATGAGTTTGCTTCCATTCCTAGGGATATCTTTGAAACAGTTGTTGCTGGTTTTGCTGCTGTTAGCTCTGATCCTATAGAAAATGTCAAAAAGATCGCTGCGAAGAAAAAAGCAATCGAGTTAGGGCTAGATATTGAAGAAGAAAAGGACGCCGTACTAGAGAAGAAAAACAATCAAATCATATTATCAGGTACAGCCTACTATGACTTTAACCATTTTGCAGAGTACTGGAAAAAATGGAAGAGCATTATAAGAAGTCAAGGCAAGCCAAATAGACTTAGAGAGATCTTTGGCGAAGACCCACCTAAAGATTTTAACTGGAAAGACTACTCAATAATCAGAGTGCCTTACGAGCTTTTACCAGAAGGCTTTATGGACGCCTCACAGGTCGCCAGATCGAAGGCAACCGTTCACGCTGGAATATATCAAATGGAGTTTGGAGCGTGCTTTACACGCGATTCTCAGGGCTTCTTCAAGCGTACACTGATAGAGTCCTGTGTTGCTAACGATGGGTCGAACGACTCTAAAATAATTAAGAACAGTAAAGATGAAGATATAGTCTTTGAGGCCAGTCTCAGAGGAGACCCCAATAAAAAGTATATATTTGGTGTTGACCCAGCTTCAGAGGTTGACAACTTTAGTATAGTAGTTTTAGAAGTGAACGACGATCATAGAAGGATTGTTCATTGCTGGACCACCAACAGGTCAGAGCATAAAGCAAAAGTGAAAAGCGGATTCTCCTCAGAGTCTGATTTCTATGCTTACTGTGCGAGGAAGATAAGAGATCTTATGAAACTGTATCCTTGCGTACACATAGCTATGGACGCACAGGGAGGTGGTATAGCCGTTATGGAGTCCCTACATGACTCAGATAAGCTGCAAGACGGAGAAGTCGCTATTTGGCCCACTATAGACGACGACAAGCCAAAAGACACAGACGATCAAAGGGGACTACATATACTTGAAATGTGTCAATTCGCAAAGTATGATTGGTTATCAGAAGCAAACCACGGGTTAAGAAAAGACTTTGAAGATAAAGCCATACTATTTCCAAGATTTGATGCCATAACACTAGGCCTATCAAATGCGGAGGATGGCCTAAAGGGTAGAGTTTTTGATACTCTAGAACAATGCGTGCTTGAGATAGAAGATCTAAAAGACGAATTAACTATGATACAGATTACACAAACCGCGAGCGGTAGAGACAGGTGGGACACACCAGAAACAGTAATAGGAACAGGAAAAAAGGGTAAGCAAAGAAAGGACCGCTATTCTGCTTTAATCATGGCTAATATGGCCGCTAGAACTTTAGCTAGAATGCCGGAAGCAACAATCTATAATTTCTATGGGGGATTTGCCACCATGGACAAGACAGACAAAAAGGGAGATATGTATACTGGCCCAAACTGGTTTACCGACTCCGTAAAGGATATTTACTAGATTCAAAGAATATTGTGTATAATATGTTGAACATTCAAAATGCATTCTAATTAATCATTAAGGAATTGAAATGACTGAAGAAAACCCAGACCACCTAATAACTTGGAACGATTCTGACCTCGCTGGTAAGTCTAAAGCGTTTGAGCAATTTTCCGAATCTCAAGAAGCTTATGAGGGGGTTAGTAAGGCTTATCATAGACAGTATCTAGACATTGAGCCTAATAGGTCTGTTCGTCCTAGCTTTACCAGTCAAGATTACTACGCTTTTAGACCAGAAGAACAAACGCCAAAAAAAGCGAAGCGTATCATTAAGATGTGCATGGATGCATACGATAAGGTTGGCATCGTGAGAAATGTCATTGATCTCATGGGAGACTTCGGATGTCAAGGCATAAACATAGTACATGAAAACAGAAGTGTTGAAAAATTCTATAAGCAATGGTTTAAAAAATGCAACGGCAAAGAAAGGTCAGAAAGATTTCTAAACAATCTATACAGAACTGGACAGGTATTTGTCTATAAGAGTTACGCAAGTATTACGCCTGAAATAAATAAATACATAAAATCTTTAGGGCAAGATATAACCCTTGAAGTTCCAAGCATAGCTAAAAACCTTGTTCCTTGGAGATATAACTTCATTAACCCTTTAAACATCGAAATGAAAAATGGCAGCATTAATCTATTTCTAGGGACTCATAAATATGAAATGACCGCAAATTCATTTTTTGACAATTTCAAAGATGGCGGTGTTCCTAAGAAAATGTTAGAGACTATGCCTCCAAACGTAAAAAGGGCGATCAGTGAAGGAAAGAGAAGAATAGAACTAGAAGAGGAAAGACTTAGCACCTTTTACTATAAAAAAGATGACTGGCAGCAATGGGCACATCCGCTAACCTATGCCATCCTAGATGACATAATCATGCTAGAAAAGATGAGACTCGCAGACCTTTCCGCCTTAGACGGTGCTATTTCCAATATAAGATTGTGGACTCTTGGTAGTTTAGACCATAAGATATTACCCAATAAATCGGCTATCAACAAGCTAAGAAACATCTTGGCAAGCAATGTTGGTGGAGGCACAATGGAGCTTGTTTGGGGGCCAGAGCTTTCCTATACTGAATCAAACAGTCAAGTATACAAGTTTTTAGGATCTGAAAAATACCAATCAGTACTTAATAGCATATATGCTGGATTAGGTGTTCCCCCAACACTAACTGGTATGGCCAATAATGGCGGAGGGTTCACAAATAACTTTATATCATTAAAAACACTGGTAGAAAGATTACAGTACGGTAGAGACCAATTAACAAAGTTTTGGGAGTCAGAAATTGAATATGTGCGTAAGTCTATGGGGTTCAGAAAACCAGCACATATCACTTATGATCAGATGAGTCTTTCAGATGAGTCTAGCGAAAAGAACTTGCTAATTCAGCTTGCCGACAGGGACATAATTAGTCACGAAACAGTACTGGAAAGATTCAAAGAAATAGCACCAGTAGAGAAAATGAGACTAAAAAGAGAGCAAAAAGAAAGAGACAAAGAAACACTTCCTGACAAGGCTGGTCCCTTTCACAATGCTAACCACAAGAAAGAACTTGAAAAAATAGATAAGCAGGGCGAAGTTAACGAGAAGGTAGCAAAAAACAAAGAGCCGAATAAACCCGTAAATCCTAATGGTAGACCTCCCGCCAAACTAGATGAAGGCCCAAGGAAGAAGAGGGTTGAGACACCAAAGTCAGCTCCGGGCCTTGCGGATCTTATAGTTTGGTCAAATGACGCTTTCGAGCAGGTTTCAGCAACTCTCAACAAAGCCTTTCTAGGACATAGCAATAAAAAGAACCTTAGACAACTAACTAAGGCTGAAGTCTGTAACTTAGAAAACCTTAAAATACAGGTTCTTTCTAATCTAGATGCCATGTGTGAAATCTCAGACGATGCTATCTTTAAAGCGGTATCTTGCCAAGACCGCACACCAAACTCCCTGATAAAGAAGCTCAAAGAACAAAAGGTTTCTGCTTCTGAGCTACCAATAAATAGCTATAAAAAGAAACTCATAGGGGTGTTTGTAGAACATTTCTTCGACGTTTTATAGTGTTTTTTTATTTTTTTTATTTTTTTGTGTATAATCATCTGAGGTAAAATTATGACAATAAAAATATACCAAAAAGAGATAGACGACGGTGTTGGTGAACTTGTTAAAAGCACTGCCAGCGTTGCCTATTGTTCTGAGGCAAAATTTCAAAAGGATATCCCTGAAGAAATTGTTGCCAAAGCAATCGCTGAGAACAAAGATCAGATAGATCTCTACTATTTAGAGTCCGTTCTGGTTTCTTGCGGTTGGAATAAGAATGATGATGTATTTATGCCAGAGGCAACTTGGGCAGCTAGAAATACACCAGAAGATAAACAATTTAACTTTATGCACGATGAAAATGATATCATCGGTCATATTACTGGTAGCTATGTCTTAACTAAAGACGGAAAGGCTATTGCCGACGATGACGACAATATGCCAGAAGACTTTGACATAATTACCCAAGCGGTTCTCTACAATAGCTGGACTGATAGCGAGAACAAACAAAGAATGGAACAGATAATTGCCGAGATAGAAGAAGGCAAATGGTATGTTTCAATGGAGTGCTTGTTTGCGGGATTTAATTACGCTTTAATTAACCCAGAAGGTAAAGCTCAAATTGTTGCTAGAGATGAAGAGTCCGCATTTTTAACGAAACACCTTCGTGCTTATGGCGGAACTGGTGAATATGAGGGATACAAAGTTGGCCGAGCACTGGCTAACATATCCTTCTCAGGTAAAGGCTTGGTTGCAAAACCTGCTAATAACAGGAGCGTTATCTTAAACAAGAAAAGTTCCGCAAGTGTTAAATTTAACCAAACCGAATGTAATTCTCAATTTTTAATAGGAGATAAACAAATGTCAGATCAATCATTGCTGGAAAAGCAGCTTGCTGAAGTTCAGACTCAGCTTGCAGAAGCTAAGACTGAAAATGAAGCGATCAAGGCTAAGATTGAAGAAGCAAAAGACAAAGAATTTGCTTCGCAGGTCGAGGCTTTTGAATCAAAAGCTGAAGAAAGTAAAGCAACTATTGATGAACTCAACGAGGTTATCAAATCGACTCAAGCTCGTGTTGCAGAACTTGAGGATACTTTAGCTACATCTCAAACTGAGCTTGCAGAAGCCATGAAAGAGATGGACAAGATGAAGAAAAAAGAAGCCATGATGAAACGCAAGGCTTCTCTGGAAGAAGCTGGATTCGCAGAGGAAGAAATCGAAGATTCTCTTGCTACTTTTGAATCCTTGGAAGATGAAGCTTTTGAAGCTGTCGTTGCTTTAGTGAAAAAGAAAGCAAAGAAAGATGAAGAAGCCGAAGCTGCTATGCCTCCAGAACTCAAGGAAGCAATCGAAAAGAAGAAAAAGGAAAAAGAAGCTAAAGCTGAAGAAGAAGTAGCTGAAGCGGAAATCAATCAAGAAGCTTTTGAAGAAGTTGAAACTTCTGAAGCAGCTCTTGTTGAAGCTGATGAATTTGATGAAGTTGAGGCAACTCGTGCTAGCGTTGCTGATTGGCTCCAAAATCATGTCCTTTCTAACAAATAATTTATAGGAGATTTAACTATGGCTCTTAAAGCAGATAGATACGAAGAATCGACAGATATCAGCCACTTTTACAACGAGGGCACGGCTACTCGGGGTGGCGTTGTGATTCTTGATGCGGCTGCTGTCGCAGGTGCCTCTGGTGCCGCTTTAGATCAGGGTGAAAACCTTGTAAAATATGCTGTCCCTGTGCCAGCATCTGTTCCAGTTGGAATTTTGTTAAACGACGTTGTAAACAAAGACTTGACCAGAACCCATTTGAACCAGTATAAAGACGAAGTTCAAAAGGGTGGTAAGGTTACTCTTATGACTCGTGGCTGGGTTGTTACTAGCAATATAGATGGAACCCCCGCCGCTGGCGACTTGGCTTTTGCCTCGTTTGTCACAGCAGGTAACATTTGTAACGCAACAACTTTCGCAGCTCAATCTGGTGAACTTGCAATCGGACGCTTTATGTCCCGCAAAGACGCAGACGGCTATGCAAAAGTTTATGTCAATCTTCCCAATACCTACGGCACCTAAGCCCTAACCTAAAGGAGAATTTATAATGTCATATACAGAAAGACCTAGTGACGAATTCATCGGGCTTCTTAAGAAGTCTGGTGATAGCGACCAAAATGTCGCATACGCTGCACAGCGAGAATTCGCTAAGGCGTTAGAACTCCCTTTGCGTAAGGGCGTACTTGTCGGAAATATCCTTGGTGATATTTTTGAAACTATTAATGTCGAGCCGGGATCTTCCACGGAGTACCCACTTGACCTTATCTCTCCCGGACTTGAAGGTGAGCATGTAGCTTACACCAATCCGGGTCACGGTCGTGTACCAGAACGATCAGTCGAAAGCGACTACGTAACGGTTCCAACTTACAGCATTACTTCAAGTATTGACTACTTGCTACGTTATGCTCGTGAAGCTCGTTGGGATATCGTTGCTCGTGCGATGCAGGCTCTCGAAGCTGGTTTCACCAAGAAGATGAACGATGACGGATGGCACACATTGTTGGCCGCTGGCGTCGATAGAAACATCTTGGTTTACGACGGTGATGCAACCGCTGGTATGTTCAGCAAGAGACTCGTTTCTCTCATGCAAACGACTATGCGTCGTAATGCTGGCGGTAACACTGGCTCCGCTAATCGCGGTCGCCTAACTGACCTCTACGTATCTCCAGAAGCTCTGGAAGATGTACGTAACTGGGGTCTTGATCAAGTTGATGAAGTAACTCGTAGAGAGATCTACACCGCAAGCGAAGGTGGTGCCCCAATCACCCGTATCTTTGGTGTTAATCTTCATGATCTTGATGAGCTTGGGGAAGGCCAAGAGTACCAGACGTTCTTCACGAGCGGCCTTGGTGGTGCTGTTCAGACTTCCGACCTTGAGTTGGTAGTTGGTCTTGATCAGGGTGCTAATGACAGCTTCATCATGCCAATGAAGCAGCAAGTGCAAGTATTTGAAGATCCTACTCTTCATAGACAGCAGCGTGCTGGATACTACGGATTTGCTGAACTTGGTTTTGGTGTTCTGGATAATAGAAGAGTTATTTTAGGCTCCTTCTAATCGCCCTTTGCATCTAAAAGCGATAAAGAGTCATTCTCAGAATATTGGGAATGGCTCTTTTTTCGTGTATAATAGGATATAAACTACAGTCTAATTAAGGACTTTTCAGGAGAATTTAAATGGCTTCTTTATCAGACTACTTAGAATCTGGTCTATTGCACCACCTTTTTAGGGGGCAAACCTTTGCTAAACCAAGTAATATAGCTATAGCCCTATGTTCGGCGGTGCCTTCAGAATCAGATAGCGGCTCAACTATGTCAGAGTTACCAAGCGGTACTTCTGACGGAAAAGACACTGGCTACAGAAGAATAAACTTAGGCGACCCTTCTACCGCAGGCGATGGTAAATGGTCGTACAATACAGATGACCACAACGCTGGTAGTGGTATAATCAAAAATGCCTCTTCTTTCCTTTTTGACGAAGGCGATGGAAGTGCGGCCTTAGTTGATTGGGGTTGGGTCTCCGGCATAGCAGTTGTAGATTCAGGCGAATATGGAACTGGAAATCTACTTATGTATGCACAGTTGGAAAATCCAAGGATTATCTACACAGGAGATACGGTGAAGTTTGACTCGTCAACTTTACAAATCAGCTTTAGTTAACTTTTATAGGCTTTAAAATGATATTAACAAAATCTGAGTATCTAGAGAAGATAGATTCTCTATTACAAGACAATTCAACCCAGCTAATATCCCCTCTTGATATTAGAATCTCCCTTAGAGATTTGGTTGATTCTGTACACTTATTTACTGCTAATCATAACATCGAGAGTAACAATTTTGCTACTCCTGAGACTAGGAGTACTCTGGCTGGTGATTCAGCATTAGGTAAGTTAAAATATGCTGGAAGAACTAGCGTAGACAACTCAGCTTTTGGCTATTATGCTTTGGGTGCTAATTATGAAGGTGCTCAAAATACCGCTATAGGCTCTCATTCGCTTGGCTGCAACCTTCACGGAACCTATAACACCGCAGTAGGTTTTAACTCTACCGCTGGAAATACAACAGGTTCTGGCAACACTGCTATAGGCTCTCTTTCTCTACAAACTCTTAGAGATGGCTCTTTTAATATAGCTATTGGTCACGGTGCAGGTAGCCATATCCCAAAAGATCATAGCTACAGATTCTATCTTGGTGTTGACCCTATTGATAGCGGTTATGACTGTGACAGTATGATTAACACTTCAGGTGCCGTACCTCTGATGTACGGTGATTTGCAAGAAAGAATCTTAGCAGTAGCAACCCAGTCTATTCACCCTCATGGCACCCTTCAAGTTTCCGGAGACATAACACCCTCCCATAGTGGTGAATTTAACTTGGGCAACTCTAGTCGCCCTTGGTCGTCTATGAATGAAGTTATACACTTCTCAGGGTCTCCAGTTAAAGTTGGTGTTGGAACAAGCACACCCTCTGGTGATCAAGGATTATTAACTGTAGCTGGCAATATAGTCCCAGATATAAACGGCTCACGCTCTATAGGTTGGTCAGACGGCACCGTAAACGGTAGAAAGTTACTTTGGGATGGTTACTTTAATGATATAGTCGTCAGCGGTAACGCTAAGATTAATGACTTACAATATCATACAATAAATGAGTGCCTATACGATTGTAAAACTTTACACTTAGCAACCAGTGGTGTTTGTGACGATGCTGGCCTAGGTTTTCACAATGACGCCGTTTGTGGTTATTTAAATGACGAGTCTGTAGACGGCGGTGGTTTTGTTGTACACTCAAGTGGTTACGATTACCAAAGAGATTATAGGTTCTTATTCAGAAACTCAGATCCAACAATTAAATGTTTAGAAATAGATAATCACTTTTCTAGATCTAGATGGC
>LUMV01000222.1_pt1 | contig 15352 bp, 27 predicted proteins | sample 729731 | NCBI WGS metagenome assembly LUMV01 (sample SAMN03860301, study PRJNA289734) | marine metagenome | biome: seawater column; feature: ocean; material: water; isolation source: Red Sea water column Station 192 - depth 200m | place: Saudi Arabia: Red Sea | collected 2011-10-15 | depth 200 m
ACGACTTATATCAGTATGTGGATAACGAACAACCACCTACAGCCCACCTATCGCAACAAGTGTCAATACACAAATACAATACACATATATCAAATACTATGTCTAGCAAAGACCAAGATGTGAATAATGGGTATAAAACCATCGGAAGCTGGGGTCAGTATAATATTTTGGAAAAAGATAAAAAAAAATACTTAAAGCATAAGTGGAAAAAAGAGCCTATAAAGGAGTATCAATAATGTCAGATTTAAGAATATTAAGTTTAGGTGCTGGAGTACAATCATCAACTTTAGCTTTAATGATAGAAAAAGGAGAAATACCTATGGTTTCTTGTGGCATCTTTTCTGATACACAAAGTGAACCAAAAAAAGTTATGGATTATCTTCAATATCTTAAAACACAAGTATCATATCCTATTTATATCGTCACAAAAGGTAATTTAAGAAAAGATTTACTCACTTTAGCAAGTGGTAAAAAAATAAATCAAGTTGGTGTTCCATTTTGGACATTATCAGAAAAAAATACAAAAGGGATTGCTCGCAGGACGTGTACATCAGAATATAAAATAAAACCACTAATTAAAAAAGTTAGAGAATTATTAGGGTTTAAAAAAGGAGATAGAGTTAAAAAAGGTATAAAAGTTGAACAATTATTTGGAATATCAAGAGATGAAATTTATAGAGTCAAACCATCTCAATATCATTATATTCAGCATTTATACCCATTAATAGATAAAGGCATGAGAAGATATGATTGTATTAATTGGTTAGAAAGAAACAATTATAAAATACCACCTCGATCAGCTTGTACTTTTTGTCCATTTCATTCAGATAAAGAATGGATAGAAGTTAAAAAAAATAAATTAGAATGGGAACAAGTAGTAGAATTAGACGAAAATATTAGAAGAATACCATCTTTAAGAGATGATGCTTTTTTACATAAAGATAGAAAACCTATTAAAGATATTAATTTTAATAAAGACGAAAATCAGTTGGATTTATTTAATTCTGAATGTTCTGGTTTTTGTGGTAGTTAAATGAAAGCAATACTGCGAATATTTAAGTATGTTAGAAAAAGATTGATTAATCTGTCTATTGAAAATAAAAGGTTAAAAGTGCAACTAGAATTTTACAAAGCAATAGTAGAATCAGATAATCATAAGAAACACTAATGGTAAAAAAAAAGTCTAAATTTCGCCACATTTCAATATCCAATAAAAAATATTATTTTTATATTATCAGGTGGATTGATGTGATCGGAGATTCTGGGCATTGTTCAGAAAAAGAATTTTTAGCCATGAAACCAGCTTATATGACGACTAACGCATATGTATTTAAAAAAGATAAAAAATACGTTTGGACGTTTGCTAGTTATGATGAAGAAACATTTAGCGATAGAAACCTAATTCCTAAAGGATTGATTTTATCTATGAAAAAGGTAGAAATATAAAATATGAAAAACGACAAAAGTAAGGCAATAGACAAAATTAAGACAAAATCTATGGGCAGACCCAAAAAAAAACTAGATATAGATGTTATTGCAAAATTAAGTCAGATAGGTTGCACACAAGAAGAAATAGGTTCTGTTATAGGAATTTCTGCTAGAACTTTGCAAAGACGATATGCCGATTTAGTTGCAGAAAATAAAAACAAAGGACGTGCCAGTTTAAGAAAAAAGATGTGGGAGAAAGCACTTAAAGGTAATGAAAAACTTTTAATCTGGCTTTCAAAGAACGAGTTAAATATGCGTGATAAAATAGAAACTCAAAGTATTGTTGAGCCTTTACCATTAATCATTGATGCAAAAGCTGAAGAAGTAAATGGCAAGAATTAAATTTGTTCACTTTGTACCAAGAGATAAACCACCTAAACGACCAAGAAGACATAAGAAAAAACTAAACAAAAGTGAGAAAAGATCGTATAAAAAATATAACCGACAAGGGAGATAACATGAGACTAGAAGAAATAATGGAAGCAACAATGAAAGAACAAACTAAAATAGGAGAGAATACATTTTTAAAATTAAGACAACAAAGAGATCAAGCAAGAGCAGAACTAGACCAAGTAAAGATTCAAAGAGATATAGCTTTAAGAAAACTTAACAAGGCTTTACAAATAGCAAAAGATTTAAGAAAGTTAATAGAAAATGGACAAGCGAAGTAATTTTTATCCTAATGGAGAAATAATTCCTTATCAAATGCCACAGGATTATAGACCATCAACTGGTAGAGGGTCATGTGGTTCGTGTGGTATGTTTTCTCAAAAAAGATATTTTTGTGGTATTTGGAGAACTAGAGGAGTCCGAGATACTTATGTATGCAACAAATGGCGACAACGACACTTCAAGAGATAGATAAATTAGCAAACCTTTATAATAAAACTAAAGATGATAAATATAAAATACTTTGGTATAAAAAAATAAAGGAATGGGCTAATGTGCAAAACACTAATAATATTGGTACTGTTATTCGATGGGACTTTACTGAAAGAAGAATACGAACTAGCAAGACCAATGGAAGTCCACGAATGTCTGATGTACGCAGACGACCATAGAGAAGCAATAGCCACTTATAAAAAGTTCGATGATGCTATGAAGAATGGTTATTATCTAAATGATGGCAGAGGTACAATACAAGGTTTTATTTGTGAGTAATATATGATATTAGCCTTGTATGGCAAAATTCAAAGGTAGAACTGTTAAATTAAATAAACCATTTAGAACACCAAGTGGTTCTAAAAAATTTGCAGTTTATGTTAAAAATAGAAAAACAAACAGAGTACAGATTGTAAGATTTGGTAGTAAAGAGTTATCTATTAAAAAAAATATACCAGCAAGACAGAGATCATTTATGGCAAGGTTTCGTCCTATCTTGGCTAAAGCTAGAAGATCAGGAAAGCAACTTAATACTACTCCTGTCTATTGGGCAGTACAATCTTGGAAAAAAGGTTTTAGAATATGATAGATAAAATTTGTTATTTTTTATTTGGAACATTAGATAAGTGGTGTGCTTGGGTAGATGATATGTTCACAAAAAAACCAAAAAAGAAAAAGAAAAAACAAACTGCACCAGAGGATTTATTCAATGGCTCTTAAAATATCAGAAGAAGCAAAAGTTCAAATGCCAATGAAAACAGTTGCATCTTTGATAGGTATAGTTGCAATAGGTGTGTGGGGTTATTTTGGAATTATAGAAACTCAAAATAAATTAACAACTCGATTAGAATTAATGGAAAAAGATTTAACAGAAAATACAGAATTTAGAATTAAATGGCCAAGAGGACAATTAGGTTCTTTACCAGCAGATAGTGAACAATTTATGCTTATTGAAGATTTATATAAACAAGTTGAAAAGCTACAACAAACACAAGAAATGAATATGACTAACAAAGTTAATATTGAATTTTTAACTAAACAGATGGAAAAGGCTTTAGTAGATATTGAAAAATTAAAAGACTCTAATAGAGAAATTAGATATAATGGAAATGGAAAGCACTAATGGTTGAGGTAATAGCATTATTAATGATAGTAAATAACGAGATCAAGGAACATCGTATTCAACCTGATATGGCTAGTTGTTTGCGAGGTAAAAGAAAAGCTGAAAGAGTTTATCAAGAGAATGTTCAATATTCTTGTATAAAATCTATGGCAGAATTAGAAGATAATATAGATGGGAGTAAAAGTATTAAGAAATTAATTTTAGAATAATATGATTGACGAAGATAGGACATTTGAAAACGAAGTGAGATTCCATAATGATAGATTGGGTATTAAAAATAATAGAAAAAATAACAAGAACAATATTCCACTGGTGTTGGAGAGTCCAAACTCAAAGAAGATGGAAAAGAAAGAAGAATTGAATGGAATATATACTCCTTTATCAACTATGCTCTCTAGTTAATAATTTTTGTTATCCACCTTTAACAAATAGAGAATTAACAACTTATTCAGAATGTGTATCAAGAGGTGCAGAGAAAACAATAGAGTTAGTTCAGAAAGCACCTAAAGAATTTGACGAACAAAAATATATCGTTAAATATTGGTGTTTAAGTGAAAATAACATTAACAAAACCCCAACTTAAAGTAAGTCAATCGAAAGCTAGATTTAGAATATTAATCAGTGGTCGTAGATTTGGAAAAACTTATTTAGCAGTGACAGAGATGATGAAATACGCATCTCAACCTAATCGTAAAATCTGGTATGTAGCACCAACATTTAAAATGGCAAAAGAGATTGTCTGGGGTACTCTTAAAGAAATGCTTAATCAATTTAATTGGATTGAGGATATTAACGAAACCACTATGACAATAACTATTAGAAAAACAAATAGTCAAATATCATTAAAAGGTGCAGATAATTATGATTCACTTCGAGGTACAGGATTAGATTTTTTAATATTAGATGAATTTGCAGATATAGACAAACGAACTTGGTTTGAAGTATTAAGAGCATCAATATCAGATAGATTAGGTCATGTGCTTATGTGTGGAACTCCAAAAGGTTATGGAAATTGGTCATACGAAATGTATCTTAAAGGAAAGCAAGATGATGATTGGGAGTCTTTTCAATATACTACTATTGATGGTGGTATGGTCACTGAAGAAGAAATAGAACAAGCCAAACAAGATATTGATATTAGAACATTTAGACAAGAGTTTGAGGGTACATTTGAAAACTATGCTGGTGCAGTTTATTACAACTTCCACCCAGTTGATAATGTTGTTAAAAAACAAATAGATTGGACTAAACCTTTACATATAGGAATGGACTTTAACGTTGACCCAATGTCAGCTTGTGTAGGACAGATTGAAAAAGATAAAGTTTATTTTGTAGATGAAGTTATTATTTATGGCTCTAATACTGATGAAATGGTGCAAGAAATACGAGATAGATATGGAACTAAAATGCAAATATTTATATACCCTGACCCAGCTTCTAAACAAAGAAAAACATCTGCTGGTGGACGTACTGATTTATCAATATTACAAAATGCTGGATTTAAAGTTAAGGTAAAACATAAACACCCAGCAATACGAGATAGGGTCAATGCAGTTAATAGTAGGCTTAAAGATTCTAAAGGAGAAAGACATATTTTTGTTTCACAATCTTGCAAAACATTGATAAAAGGTTTACAAAGACAAATATACAAGGAGAATACAAATATTCCTGACAAGGAAGATGGATTCGATCACATGAACGATGCTCTTGGTTATATGATTGATTATTTAAAACCATTAACTACACAGGCTAATTTTTCTTCTCCAACAAGATGGACAATTAAATAAATTATGGCATATTCAAGAGATCAAGCATTAGAAGTTCACAAAGACTATCAGCAAACTGTTAATAATTGGGAATACTACATTAGATCGTACAATGGTGGATATGACTATATGATTGGTCAATATCTTAATAGATATAATTTAGAATTAGATAACGAATTTAATCAAAGACTTGCAAACACTCCTTGTGATAATCATTGTAAAAATATTATTCAAATCTATTCATCGTTTTTATTTAGAGTTAGACCAAGCAGAGATTTTGGTTCTTTAGCAGAAGAACCTAGTTTAGAATCATTCTTAAAAGACGCAGACCTAGAGGGAAACAATTTAAACTCTGTAATTAAACAAGCACAAAACTACGCATCAATCTATGGTCATTGTTTTATGATTTTAGATAAACCAAGAGTCACAACAAACACAAGAGCAGAAGAACTAGAACAAGACATAAGACCATATTTATCAATTGTCACTCCTGAAAATGTTTTAGATTGGAATTTTAAAAGAGAAGTTAATGGTAAGTATTATTTGGACTATCTTAAAATTAGAGAAGAAGTAGATAAAGATGGTGGAACGTATATGCGACTTTGGTATCCTGATAGAATTGAAACTATCTATATGCCAGAAAGAGAGCCACCACAAATAATAGATACTGCCGATAACCTGATTGGCAAAATACCAGCAGTTATTTTATACAATGCTAAATCTCACAAACGTGGCATTGGTCAATCAGACCTTACTGATATAGCTGACTTACAAAAATCTATCTACAACGAATACTCTGAAATGGAACAATTAATCAGATTAACTAACCACCCATCATTAGTAAAAACTCCAAGTGTAAATGCAAGTGCTGGTGCTGGTGCAGTAATAGAAATGCCTGATGAATTAGAACCAAATCTAAAACCATATTTATTACAACCATCTGGTCAAAACTTAACTGCAATAATGGAATCAATAAATAACAAGGTAGAATCTATAAATAGAATTGCACATACAGGTGCAGTAAGAACTACTAAACAAGCAGTATCATCTGGTATAGCTTTACAAACAGAATTTGAATTATTAAATGCAAGACTATCAGAAAAAGCAGATAACTTACAAATAGCAGAAGAACAATTATTTAGATTATATGCACTATTCCAAAATGCTACTTTTGATGGCGAGATAAATTACCCAGACTCATTTAACATTAGAGATTATGCTTCTGATCTAATTTACTTCCAACAAGCAAAAGCTATGAGTATTGGCTCTCCTACATTTAACAAAGAAGTTGATAAAGAAATTGCTAGAGCAGTTGTAGATGATGATGAAAAATTAAATACAATATTTGAAGAAATAGATGCAAAGTCTGAAGTTGGAGAGTTTACACAAGATGAGCCACAACAAGAAGATCAAGAAGTAGAGCAAGAAACTATTTAACATTGGAATATTGATTAGTATTCTCTATTTATTTTTTATTATTTTCAAAATATAAGTTTATATTTTCAATACAAACTTCTGCTTTTGAACCTCTACCCCATAAAGAATAAAACAAATTAAGTTTATCTTTATGCCAACCAATCATTTTACAAATTGATTGCAAGATGTCTAAATTATAAATACCATAAAGATAATCTACAACATTACCATTATTATCATAAAGTATTTCTTTAGGATTATTATAATTAGAATAATGTTTATGAACATGACCTAAAACATATTCTTCAGGTAATCCAACTGTATTTATATAAAAACTAGCAGACAAAATACCATGACCTGTATCTTCTAATTTTTTATAATTTTTTTGGAGTACCTTAATCACATCTTTTTTGATACGATTATATCTTTCTTTTTTATATTGGTTTTTAAAAACATCATAAGAAATTTTTTCTTTCTTACCTGTTTTTTCATTTACTCTTATAATCATACTTCTCTCCTATTCCGAGAACTTACTTAATCAATATTCACAATGTTTAATAGCTAATTAAAAATTTATAAATAAATCTTTAATATCCTATTATAGCATATTTGGTTTTTAACTTTTTTTACTTTTGACCAACTCATTGAAAAGTAGAGCACTGAAATTTTAGGGTGTTCTATTATAGATGCGACACTAAAACACTTTTTGCGTTTTTAAGGAATTTTTGATAAGAGAAACAAATGGCAGATATAATCCAAAAATCTACTGAATATCGAATCAAGCAAATAGAACTTGCTGAAGCACAATATTACAAATCATTAGTAGCAACATTAGACAGAATAGAAAGAGAGGTTGTATCTTTAGCTGGAAGACTTCCAACACAAGATGGTAAATTAATAGAACTACAATCAGCTATTGCCATAAGACCAAGAATAAAATTTATTTTAGAAAGAGAATATTTAGATTGGTCAGATACAGTTGTAAGAGAGGGTTTTAATAAACAAGCTAAAAGAATTGAAAAAGCATTTAAGAGAATAGGTAATATACCACCAGAGTTTCAAGAACTTACAAAAGGAGATTTAGCTTTAGTACAGAATCTAAAACAACAATATTTTACGCAGTTTAAAGATGTATCAAATACTTTTACAAGAAGATTATCAGAAAAGGTGTACCAGAATACATTAGTTGGAAGTGATTTTGCAACATTAGAAAAAGAATTAAGACAAACAATAAATGGCATCTATGCTAGTTCAGATGACCCAGAAATTCAACGATTAGTTAATTTTGTAAATGAAAATAAATTTAAAAAATCAAAACAAGCAGAGGTTGATAAATCAATACAAACATTACAATCTAAATTTGCAAGAGATCGTGCTGGAGAAAATATGAAAAGATATGCTGGGCAGATATTAAACGACTCTTTGCGTGATTTTGATGCAACATTGAACTTTAATAAGTCACAAGATGCTGGTCTTACTTTTGTTAAATACTATGGAGATGTAATTCCTACCACTAGAGAAATTTGCAGAAATATGATTAGTGGTGTATATAACAAGAGGAAAAGTGGACTTTTCACAGTTGATGAAGTCAGAAAACTGTGGGCAAGTAGAAGTTGGTCAGGCAAAAAAGCTGGAGACCCTTTAGTTGTTCGTGGTGGTTATAACTGTCGTCATCAATGGTCTTACGTCAATCCAGATTGGTATGACAGTAAAGGCGAACTAATAATATAATAGGAGAAAACAATGTCCGAAGAAACAAAGGCAGTTGCACCTGAAACGCAACAAACTGAAACACCAAAAGAAGAAGTAAAAGTAGAAGAAACAAAACAAAATACTTTTACACAAGAACAACTAGACAACATAATCAAATCAAGACTTGAAGCAGAAAAAAGTAAATATGAGAAAAAACTTCAAGAAGAAGAAAAACAAAAAGCTGAAATTTTAAGACAGAAACAAGTAGAAGAAGCTAAAACTAAAGCTGATATTGAAAAGATTATGCAAGAAAGAATAAAGGAAAAAGAAGAAGAAGTATTGAGATATAAAAATCAAATTAAAAAAGAAAAAGTAGATAATTCAATACTTTCTATTGCATCTTCTAATAATGCAATTAACCCAAGTCAGGTAGTTTCTTTGTTAAAAGAAGAAGTAAAATATAATGATGATGGTCGTATAGAAGTAGTTGATAATAATTCTAATGTACGATATAACAAAAGTGGACAACCTTTTTCTCTTGAAGATAGAGTAAAAGAGTTTTTAGATAGCAACCCACATTTCCGTAAAGGGTCTATGTCTGGTTCAGGAAGCCAGAGTGCTATTGGTGGCAAAACTGTTAAACCCTTTAACTTACAGGACTTGGATTTATCGAAACCAGAAGATCGTAAAGCCTATGCAGAATATAGGAAGAAGCGAGATTCAGGTGCGATACAAATAAACTTAACTAATAAATAAAGGTAAACTAAAATGGCAAACGAAACAACATCGTCAACGGTATCAGAACTATATACTGAAATCGTTGCAGAAGCATTATTCGTAGCATCAGAGCAATCAGTAATGAGACCTCTAGTACGAAACTATGCTATAACTGGTGGTGGAAAGTCTGTTGAAGTTCCGATATATGCAACTGTTTCAGCAGCAGCAGTATCAGAAGCATCTGACTTATCTAACACTGCAATCAACCCTACTTCAGTGACTATCACTGCAAGTGAAGTTGGTGTAATGACAACATTAACAGATTTAGCAAGAAATTCAGCACCTAGAAATGTTGCTGGAGATATTGGTAAATTGTTTGGAGAAGCAATCGCTAAAAAAATGGACACAGATTTAACTGCGTTATTTGATGGTTTCTCAACAGAAGTTAATGATGGAACGGCAGTTTTAAGTGCGTCTAATGTATTTAATGCAGTAGCATTACTTAGAAAAAATGCAGTTCCAATGACAGACCTAGCTGGTGTATTCCACCCACTAAATGCGTTTGATTTAAAAAGTAATTTAACAAACACATTCGTAGGTAGAGACACTGAATTATCAAACGAAGCATTAAGATCAGGTTTCGTTGGTAATGTTGCTGGTGTTCCAATATTTGAAACTTCAAATATGGCAGACAATTCAGGCAACAATCCTGGTACAACAGGAGACTATAAAGGTGCAATCTTCCATAGAGATGCTTTAGGATTAGCTATGATGCAAGACCTAAAAATCGAAACTCAAAGAGATGCGTCTTTAAGAGCCGATGAAATTGTGGCAACTTCTGTCTATGGCACAGGAGAATTACACGATTCTTATGGTGTTGAATTAAATGTAGATTCATCAATCCAATAATCGTACTTTTATCAGGGAGAGAAATCTCCCTGATAATCAATAGGAGAATTTATGAACATTAGATTAACAAATGGCAAAAAAACAATAACAAGAGCAAAAGATCAATACGAAGCTAATATTGAACATTTTAAATTAAGAGGTTTTATTCCTCTTGCAGAAGTTAAAAAAGAAATAAAAAAAGCGACAGTAAAAGACATTTCTGATAAAGTAGTTGAACTAAAACCAAAAAAAAAGAAAACAAAGAAGAAAAAATGAAACATTTAGATAAATACATAAAATTAGCAAAACAACACCCAAGAATATCTGGTGGTATTGCAGTTGCTATAATTATTTTAATTTGGGTAATTTAATATGGCAAACTACACTGGTGCTAATGTTATAGTTGCTGGAGATGTCACAAAGTATCAACCAGATGCTTTTGGTTTTGGTATTGCTTCAGGAGATACAGAAGCAGTTAATTTCTTTGCACAAACTACTAACGATATTTTAAGACAGTTAAGAGTAGAGTGGTGGCCTGTATATAAAACAAATATATTTACAGATATTACAGTTCTTAACACTGCTGAAATGGTAGATACAAAAGTTAATTTAGATCAGTTTGAACGTGCTGGTGTTTATTTATTTCTTGGCAGATTTTTATTACCAGCATTAACTAAATTTAGACCAGAAACAGAAAAAGATAGATTTGAAAGAATGGCAGAATATTACATGGCACAATACAATATCGAATGGAGAATGATATTAGAAGATGGTGTTGAGTATGATGTTGATTCTTCAGGAACTATTGTTGCAAATGAGAGAGAGCCTTTACATGGATTTAGAAGATTGACTAGATAATGGCAGTTAGTCTAAATATAAAAACAAACTCTAAACAAGTTCAATCAAAATTTAGAAAATTCCAAGCAGTTTTACCAAGAGTTATTAATAAAGGTTTAAAACAAGCTGGGTTTCAATTATTAGATATTATTAGAACTAAAACACAAAAAGGTATTGATTTTAGAGATAGACCATTTGCACCATATTCAGAGGGTTATTTAAAAAAACTACAAAGAGAGGGAAAACCTTTAAAAGTAGATTTATTTTATTCAGGTAGAATGTTAGGAAGTTTAACACCTAATTCTACTGTTAAAAAATCAGGAAGAAACAAAGTAAGTCTAGCATTTAGTAATTCTCAAATGTTGCAAAGAGCATTATTTAACCAAGTATTAAAAGACCCTAAAAGAGAATTTTTTGGCTTTAACAATAGAACAGAAAATATTATAAGAAAACAATTCAACAGATTTGTAGAAAAAGAATTAAGAAAGTTTAGAATATGAGTGTAAGAGAAAATATAGCATCAAATTTATTAACAGTTATAGCGGCTATTTCTAGCCCTGATGTTAAAAAAGCTACAAGACAACCTTTCTTGCTAGACGAATTATCAGAGCAACAGTACCCAGCAGTGATAGTACAAACATCTGAAGAAAACAGAGATGATTCTGAATTAGGAAGTGGTGCTAAAACAAGACACGGAACAATAGACTTTGTAGTGCTTGGTTTTGTTAAAGGTGCAGAATCAAATATAGACACTTTAAGAAATGAATTAATTACTGCTATTGAAACTGCATTAGAATCTGATATTACTCGATCTGGTAATGCACTTGATACTGAAGTCGTACAAGTAGAAACTGATGAGGGAAGTTTATTTCCTGTTGGTGGAATAAGAATGACTATTAGGTGTATGTACGAATATCAAGCTGGAACACCATAGGATAAATTATGTCAGAAAAACTTATAAATAAAATTGAAAAGAAAATAGATCAAATAGAAAAGATGCACGATAAAGAGTCTATACTTTGTGAAGAAGTAAAAGATTTATTAGCAGAAATGAGAGAAAACCAAGAAGATGATAGTCAAGATTGGGAAGAAGATATTGATGACGAAGATGATTTTGAAGAAGATGAGGAAGATATTGACGAGGAAGAAGATAAATAATATAAAGCATTATGGCTAAAGACATTAAATTATATAAAGGTAAAACTTAACAAAGAAAAAGGACAATAATTATGAGTACTCATCATGGCAAGGAGGGAGTTGTAACAGTTGGTGGAACTGGTGTTGGGGAACTAACAGGGTTCACACTAGAAACAACTGGAGATGTAGTAGAGGACACAGCTTTAACAGATGCAACTAAATCATTTGTAGCTGGTAGAACTTCTTTCTCTGGCACTTTAGAAATGCACTTTGATGAAACAGATAGTCCACAAACAAGTTTAACTGCTGGGTCTTCTATCGCTTTTATTTTATTACCAGAGGGTAATTCAAGTGGCGACAGAAGTTTTACTGGAACAGGAATTGTGACAGGAATGTCAGTTAATAACTCTATGGACGCAATCATTTCAAGAACTGTGACTTTTCAAGGAACTGGTGCTTTAACAATAGGAACTGTCTAATAATATTTTATGTCAGTTATTGATAGAGTAAAATCTCATTTTGAGACTCTTAAAACTATTACTATTGAAGTTCCTGAATGGAAAGACGAGCATGGTAATGCTAGTATATTTTATTCAGAGCCATTGACCCTTGAAGAAAAAAACACAATATTTAAAAAGTCTAATAACTTTCAAGACTTAACTGTTCTTGTTGATTTACTTATAATGAAACTCCAAGTCAAAAATGACAAAGGAGAGATGGTAAAAGCATTTAGTCCTGAAGATAAATTTGCATTAAGAAAGAAAGCTGACTCTAATATTATTGGTACAATAGCCAATAAAATACTTTTAGATACATCATTTGAGGAAGCCGAAAAAAAGTAGATAGCGACCCTGATTTGAGGTCGCTTTTAGTTGTAGCAGACAGACTCCACATCACTATTCAAGAAGTTCTTGATATGCCAGTTGCACATTATAATCTTTGGTTAGCATACTTGAAAAAAGAACAAGATGAGTATAAAACCAAACAACAACTAGCTGAAGCAAAGAAATTTAAAATATAATGGCACAAAATTTAAAGATAAACATATTAGCACAAGATAAGACTAGACAAGCCTTTAATGGTATTAGAGGTAAATTAGCTGGACTCACAAGTGCAGTATTTTCTTTAAGAGGTGCATTTGCAACAATAGGTGCTGGTCTTGTTATAAAATCTTTTGTTTCAACAGGAAGAAGTATTGAAGATTTAAATGTCAGATTAAAACAATTATTTGGTTCAACAACAGAGGGTGCAAAGGCATTTGATGTAATGGCAGATTTTGCCGCTAAAGTTCCTTTTTCATTAGAACAAATACAAGCGGCATCAGGTAATCTAGCAGTAGTTGCTGGAGATGCAGATAGACTTTCAAGTATATTAGAAATTACTGGTAATGTTGCGGCAGTGACAGGACTAGACTTTCAACAAGCCGCTGAACAAATACAAAGATCATTTGCTGGTGGTATAGCTGCCGCTGATGTATTTAGAGAAAAAGGTGTAAGAGATATGCTTGGTTTTAAAGCTGGTGCAACTATATCAGCAGAAGAAACTATAAAAGCATTTGAAAAAGTATTTGGTAAAGGTGGTAAATTTGGAAATGCAACAAACGAATTATCTACAACATTTACTGGTACTCTATCAATGCTTGGAGATAAATTATTTAACTTTAAAAAAAATGTAGCTGGTGCGCAATTCTTTGATGAACTTAAAAAAGAATTTAGTAGTTTAAATAAATTTATAGAAGAAAATACAGAAGACTTTGAAGCTATTGCTAATGCTATTGGTTTTGTTTTAACTAAAGCAGTTCAAGGTTTTGCAGCGGCAGTTAGAGGTGTTGCTAAAGCAGTTTCATTTTTGCGTAATCAATATGAAAATTTAATTACATTATTAAACAAGATACCATTTGTTAATATTGAGATAGGCAAAACAACAGATAACATAAATGAAAAAACAGAAGTTTATAAAGACAAGATAATGTTGATTAATGAAGAACTTAAAAAAACAAATAAAAGTCTTGTGGAAATAAAAAGTAATTTTGATAAAGTTTCAACATCTATAAAAGAACCATTAAAAGATTTAAAAGATATTGCAAAACAAGTAAGTATATTTTTAGATAAAGGTATTAAAGGTTTTTCTAGAGGATTAGCTGAATCAATAGTATTAGGAAAAAAATTAAATATAACTATGAAAGATTTAGCAAAAACATTATTAACAGAAATACTTGCAACTATTATAGAAATTATAGCTAGAGAAACTGTTTTATTAGCAATAGAAAAAGCAAAAACAGTATTTGCATCTCAAAGATCATCTCTTAATAAAGGTGGTGGTGCAGATATGGGTGGTTCTATATTTGGTTCAATAAAAAGTTTATTTGGTTTTGCTAAAGGTGGTGCAGTAAGAAAAGGACAACCAACTATTGTTGGAGAACAAGGTGCAGAATTATTTATTCCAAATAGTTCAGGACAAATAACTCAATCTGCAAGAGGAACTTCTGGTGGACAGACAACAGTTAATTTTAATATTAATACTTTAGACGCAAGTGGTTTTGATGATCTATTAGTAAGAAACAGAGGAACTATAACACAAATAATTAATAATGCAGTTAATGAAAGAGGGAGTAAAAATCTAATCTAATGTCAGGTGCTTTTCCAATATCTAATTCTAAATTTGAAACAATGGGCATTAAGTCTATTCAGAATACAATTATATCTAAATCACAATCTGGCAAAAAACTTGCAAGACAAATTGACAATCAAAGATTTGGTTTTACTGCAAGAATAATTACTGCAAAAAGATCAGATGTTTATGGAGAACTTATGGCATTTATTATTAAACAAAGATCAGGAAAAGAAAACTTTACTATAATCCCACCTGAAATAGAAGATGCCAGAGGTAGTGAAACAGGAACAGTATTAGTCAATGGTGTTCATGCAGTAGGAGATACAACGATTGCTATGGACGCATTTGCTGGAGATGGTGCTGGAAGATTTAAAGCTGGAGATTTTATTAAATTTGCTTCACATGATAAAGTGTATATGGTAGTTGCTGATGTCACAAGTTCATCTAATGCGGCTACTGTCACAATAGAGCCACCTTTAATTACTGCATTAGCAGATAATTCGACAGTGACTTATGATAATGTTCCTTTTACAGTTCATTTAACAAATGATGTTCAAGAATTTGGTGTAGTTGGTGCAGATAAAGATGGTGCATTATTATACCAATTTGAATTTGATGTAGAAGAATCTTTATAGTGAAAAAGTATAAAATAACTCACAAGATTACTGCCGATTTTATTGCTGAAGCTATTGTCAATGAAGATGAAATTGATAGTAATACAAATGATCTAAAGGATTACAAGAAACCTAATAGCAAATTTGAATATACTATGTTAAAAGGTTCAGAAAGTATA
>LUMV01000350.1_pt1 | contig 15292 bp, 18 predicted proteins | sample 729731 | NCBI WGS metagenome assembly LUMV01 (sample SAMN03860301, study PRJNA289734) | marine metagenome | biome: seawater column; feature: ocean; material: water; isolation source: Red Sea water column Station 192 - depth 200m | place: Saudi Arabia: Red Sea | collected 2011-10-15 | depth 200 m
CGCCGCCGAAGAGCGCGCGCAGCGTCTGTTCGGCGGTGGTTTCGTTGCCGGGGCGCGCCGCGCCGGGGGCGGGCGGGGTCAGCGAGAAATCGGGCGGCACGACGAGCGGCGCCTGCCGCGACACCGCCATTTCGTCGGGGCGCTGGCGGCTGAACAGGCTGTTCGATCCGCAGGCCGACAGCGTCATCGCGACGATCGAGGCGGCAAGGATGGCTTTGGTCCGGTTCACTTCAAATAGACTCCCTATGCGCCCCGTTTACTCTTTCGCCGCCTGATCGGCGGCCGCTGGGGTCTTTTCGCCGAAGAGCAGCGCGCGCGCAACCAGCAAAAGCACGCCGAGCGTGATGCAGGCGTCGGCGACGTTGAAGATCATGAAGGGGCGGAAGGCCCCGAAATGCAGATCGGCGAAATCGACGACATAGCCGAAACGCACGCGATCGATGATATTGCCGAGCGCGCCGCCGAGGATCATCGCGAGCGCGATGACGTCGCCCCGCGCCTTTTCGCGCGTCATCCACAGCGCGACCGCCGCCGCGACGATGGCGGTCACCGCGACGAGCGTCCAGCGCGTCGTATCGTTGCACTTGGCGAACATCGACAGCGAAATGCCACAGTTTTCCGCCCAGGTCAGGTTGAAGACCGGCAGCAGTTCGATCTGCCCATAGGGCTGGGTTTCGAGCGACAGCGGCACGACCACCACCCATTTGACGAGCTGATCGAGACAGAAGGCGACCGCAGCGACGATCAGGCCGAAGCGCAGGTGGGGAGAACGCGTGCTCATTGCGCGTCCAATACCGTCTCGCACCGATTGCACAAGGCGCCGTCGGCGGTCACTTCGGGAAGGTGACGCCAGCAACGGCCGCATTTGTGGTTTTCGGTGCGCTTCACGTCCCAGTCGCCTTGATGAACGGTCGAGGTGATGAAGATTTCCTCATAATCGACGTCGCCGGCTTCGTTCGGGAGCCATACTTCGGCTTCAAGGCTGGAGCGGATGGTCTTTTCGCGGCGCAACGGTTCGATACGTTCGGTGACGAGCGCGCGGGTGCTGCGGATTTCCGCCCATTTTTCGACCAGTTGTGTGTTCCCGCGAAGGCGGGAACCCAGTGCGGAGTCGGCCGATGCCATCTCTGGATCCCCGCCTTCGCGGGGACACACGAGTTGATCGAGATCCGGCCACTCCAGCAAATGCACGCTGCCCGCTTCGGGATAGCGCGTGCCCCACACTTCCTCGCTGGTGAACACCAGCACCGGCGCGGCGTAGCGGACGAGGGCGTGGAACAGCACGTCGAGGACGCTGCGATAGGCGCGGCGGGTTTCGGTGCCGAGCGGCGCGGCGGGGCCGAGGTCGCAGTAAAGGACGTCCTTGCGGATGTCGAAATAGAAGGCCGACAGATCCTCGTTGCAGAAATCGGCGAGCAGGCGCGTGTAGGCGTTATAGTCGAAATCATCGACCGCTTGGCGCAGCTTCGCGTCGAGATCGGCGAGCAGCGAGAGCATATAGCGTTCGAGTTCGGGCATCGCCGCGACGTCGGTGATGCGTTCTTCGTCGCTGAACCCGTCGAGCGCGCCGAGCAGGTAGCGGAAGGTATTGCGAAGTTTGCGATACTGGTCGGCGACCCCGGCGAGGATTTCCTTGCCGATGCGGTGATCCTCGGTGAAGTCGACGCTGAGCGCCCACAGGCGGAGGATGTCGGCACCATAGTCGCGCATCAGGTCGATCGGGCTGATCGTGTTGCCCAGCGACTTCGACATTTTGAAGCCCTTGGCGTCCATCGTGAAGCCGTGCGTGAGGACAGCCTTGTACGGCGCCTGCCCGCGCGTGCCGCAGCTTTCGAGCAGCGACGACTGGAACCAGCCGCGATGCTGGTCGCTGCCTTCGAGATACAGGTCGGCGCTGTGGGTGCCGCCGTCGTGGCGGACGAGCGCGGGCCAACGACCGCTTTCGAGGACGAAGGCGTGGGTGCAGCCCGAATCGAACCAGACGTCGAGAATGTCGGTGATGCGCTCGTAATCGGCGGCGTTGTAGCTATCGCCGAGATATTCCTGCGCACGCGCGTCGGACCATGCATCGACGCCGGCTTCCTTCACCGCCGCGACGATGCGATCGTTGACGACCGGGTCGTTCAGATATTGCCCGGTCTTGCAGTCGACGAACAGCGTGATCGGCACGCCCCACGCGCGCTGGCGGCTGAGCACCCAGTCGGGGCGCCCCTCGACCATCGACCCGATGCGGTTGCGGCCCTTGGCTGGGACGAAGCGGGTGTCGTCGATCGCCTGCATTGCCGCCTGCCGCAAGGTCGGGGCGTCGCACAGGCCCTCTTCGGCGGGGTTGATCGCGCCGCCTTCGCTTTCCCAGCGCCGTTCGCTGCGCGTCTTGGGCTCGATATGGGTCATCACCTTGTCCATCGGCACGAACCATTGCGGGGTGCAGCGGAAGATGATCTTGGCCTTCGAGCGCCAGCTATGCGGATAGCTGTGCTTGTAGTCGGCGCTGGCGGCGAGCAGCGCGCCGGCGTCGCGAAGGTCGGTACAGATCGGGCCGTCGGGCGCGTTGAACTTGGGGTTGATCACCGATCCCTGACCGCCGAGCCACGCCCAGTCCGCGCGGTACTTGCCGTCGCCCTCGACCGCGAAGACGGGATCGAGCCCGTTCGCCTTGCACAGGTCGAAATCATCCTCGCCATGGTCGGGCGCCATATGGACGAGCCCGGTGCCGCTGTCGGTGGTGACGAAATCGCCCGCGAGGAAGGGCCGCGGACGCGCAAAGAAGCCGCCGAGCGCGTGCATCGGGTGGCGGGCGACGGTGCCGGCGAGGTCGGAGCCAGAATAGATCGTTGTCTTGCGGTCGGGACCAAATTCGCGAGGCAGAAAGTCACCGTTGACCGTGCGGTCATCGATAACTTCTATGCCATCAACTTGATCCGCCGGGTTCATTTTGGCGAGTTCGACCGCGACGATTCGGCCTTTGCTGCCCTCAAGCCGATTCAGTTCCGATTGCAGCCTTTGGCGAAACTGAGGGAGCAGGGCACGAGCAACGAGAAAGTATTTTCCCGCCCAGTCAGGCATTGCGAAGGGAATTTCCGGATCTGCGCCTTCGTCGTAAACGTCAGCGATAACCTGCCAATATTCAACATCCGGCCCATAGGCCAAAGCCTGGTTGACCGGAATCGTCCACGGCGTCGTCGTCCAGATCACCGCATGCGCGCCGACCAGTTCCTTGATCGGGCTCTCGACGATCTCGAATGCCACGTCGATCTGGGTCGAGACGATATCCTCATATTCGACCTCGGCCTCGGCGAGCGCGGTCTTTTCGACCGGCGACCACATCACCGGCTTCGCGCCGCGATAGAGCATGTCGTTCGCGGCGAATTTGAGCAGTTCGCGGACGATGGTGGCCTCGGCCTCATAATCCATCGTGAGGTAGGGATGGTCCCAGTCGCCGCCGATACCGAGGCGCTTCAATTGCTCGCGCTGGGTGTCGACCCAATGCTGCGCATAGGCGCGGCATTCGGCGCGGAATTCCTCGACCGGAACCTCGTCCTTGTTGAGCTTTTTCTTGCGATACTGCTCCTCGACCTTCCACTCGATCGGCAGGCCGTGGCAGTCCCAGCCGGGCACATAGGGCGCGTCCTTGCCCTTTAGGGTTTGCGTGCGGACGACCATGTCCTTCAGGATATGGTTGAGCGCATGGCCGATATGCATGTCGCCATTGGCGTAGGGCGGGCCGTCGTGAAGGATGAACTGGTCGCGGCCCTTGCGGGCTTCGCGAATCTGCGCCTCCAGATTGCTCTCGAGCCATTTCGCCAGAATCAGCGGCTCCTTCTGCGGCAGGCCGGCCTTCATCGGAAAGTCGGTCTTGGGCAGGAAGACGGTGTCGCGGTAATCGCGCTGATGGGGGGCGGAGGTGCTGTCGGTCATGGTCGCGGCGCTTAGCGCAGATTCGCGGCGGCGCAAAGAAATTGGGCGCGGGCAATAGCAGCTTCATCACCCCGGACCTGATCCGGGATTCCCTCGCATCCCCAGATCTTCCTTGAGGCTATGAGTGCAACAGGGGATATCGCCACTCGATCTGGGATGACGATGGGCGACGGTTGGACATCTATTTCTGGCGCGGGCGGAGCGCCGGGCCGAGATTGTAGATGTCGTCGATCCACACATAGCCGGTAAAGCTGGCCGGGATCCGTGTGAGCTGGTCGACGCGCCACAGGCCCATGCCGCCCTGTTTGTCGCCGCGGGCGCCGGTCATCAGGACGCGGGTGCCGTGCGCCGCCGCGCGCGCCTGCAGGCGGTCGGGCCAGCCCCAATAGGCCCATTGATAATCGAGCGGCACCATGATCGTGCCGCCGACGCAGCTCGGCGGATACCAGCCCGACCACCCGAACTTGATATAATCGCCGGTGCAGCGCTTGGCGCCATCGGGATCGAGCGTCCAGGCGCGCGGCGCGCGGGCGCGGATCGGCCGGAGCACGCGCGCATTGCCGAAAAAGCCGAACCGCGGCTGGTTCGGATCGATCCCGGCGCGGGCAAAGGCGGCGAGCGCCAGCGCGCCCTCGCGCGGGTCGCGCGACTTGAAGTTGACGATCAGCGACGCGTGGCCGAGGTCGCGCAGAACATCGTCGAGGCTGGGCATCAATCCCACCCCCTTGCCGCGCAGGGGGAAGGTCTTTCCGCCGTCGGCGGTATAGCCATAGCCGATGTCGAGCCGCTTGAGTTCGGCCATCGTGCGGTCGCGGATATTGCCCTTGCCGTCGGTGCGGCAGTCGAGCGTCCAGTCGTGGAACACCGCCAGCCGGCCGTCCTTCGTCGCCGCGACGTCGAACTTCACCGCCCCGGCGTCGCGGCCGATTGCGACCTTCATCGAGGGCAGGCTGTTTTCGATATAGGCATGTTCGGGCGGATAGATGCGCGTCGCGGTGCAGCTGTCGTCGGTGACGCCGCGATGGTCGAAAAGCTGCGAAACGCCGCGGTGCGCGATCAGGACGCGCTTGCCGACGGGATCGGACGCGAGCCAGGTCGCGTTCGACAGGGTGAGCCAGGCGACGAGCGCGGCGAAGAGCCAGAGGAAGATTTTGGTGCCGCGCTTCATCGGCTTTTTGGGCGGGCCGGAGAGGCCGGCTGCCCAGTCGTCGCTGTCGGTCATCACTGTCCCCCTCATTATGCCGAAACGGCCCCCCGATCAGCGTGTGAACCCCGGCGAAAGCCGGGGCCCATGCGATGCTGGTGCGCCCAATGGGCCCCGGCTTTCGCCGGGGTTCATGGCGGGCTTATCAGACGTCGGCGAGCAGCCGCTTCGCCTCGTCACAATCCGCCGCAATCTGCGCCATCAGGGCGTCCATCCCGTCATATTTCGCCTCGGGCCGGATGAAGGCGCGGAATTCGACGTCGATTTCCTGCCCGTAGAGGTCGCCGTCGAAATCGAAGAAATGCGGTTCGAGCAATTCCTTGGGCGGATCGAAGCTCGGCCGGATGCCGAGGTTCGCGGCGCCTTTCAGGATGCGGCCCCCCGGCCCCTCGCTTAGCAGGCGGCCGGTGACGGCATAGATGCCGTAGCGCGGCCGCAAATAGGTGTCCATGTCGATGTTCGCGGTCGGAAAGCCGAGCAGGCGGCCATTCTTGTCGCCATGCTGGACGGTTCCGCGCACCGTGAAGGGGCGCGTGAGCAGGCGCGCCGCGGTCGCGCAGTCGCCCGCGCGCAGCGCGTCGCGGATGCGGCTCGACGAGATTACCTCGGCGCTGTCGTCGACCGGCGCGACCATCTCGGTAAAGAAGCCGAGGCGGCGGGCATGGTCGGCGAGGGTCACGACATCGCCGCCACGGCCCTTGCCGAAGACGAAATCGGCGCCGGTGACGACCCCCGCCGCGCCATAGCGTTCGAGCAGCAGTTCGGTGATGAAATCCTCCGCCGTCGTCGCGGCGAGCGCGGCGTCGAACGGGAGGACGAGCATCGCGTCGGCGCCCGCCGCGCCGAACAATTGCTGCCGCTGGTCGAGCGTGGTCAGGCGGAAGGGCGGCACGTCGGGTTTGAAGAAGCGCACCGGATGCGGGTCGAAGGTCGCGACGATCGCCGGGCGCCCGTCGTCCTTGGCATGATGCACCGCGCGGCCGACCACCGCCTGGTGCCCGGCGTGAAAGCCGTCGAAATTGCCGAGCGCGATGACGCCGCCGCGCAGCGCACCCTCGATGCGTTCGTGGCCGTCGAGGCGGATCATCGCCGGCGCACTCCCCCCCACGCCGCATCCCCGAGCGAAGACGAGGGGCTGTGCCGAGCGACGTCGAGGCAGCGGTTCTCGCTGCGCTCGAACAAGCCCCTCGTCTTCGCTTGGGGAAACGGGAAGATCGGGCCTGCCACCTATTTCGTGCCCATGCCCATCGGCACAATCCCCGCGCGGATGACGCGGAGCGCGTTGCCGCCCATCGCGGCGCGGATGTCGTCGTCGCTGAAACCCGCGTCGAGCAGCGCCTGCGTCACCTGAACCAGCTTCGATGTGTCGAAGCGGACCGTGGTCGCGCCGTCATAATCGCTGCCGAGCGCGACATATTGGATGCCGACGAGGTCGCGGACATGCTTCATCGCCCTGGCGACGCTGGCGGGCGAGGTGTCGCACACCGCCGCGTCCCAATAGCCGATGCCGATGACGCCGCCGGTCGCAGCGACCCGGCGGATTTCGTCGTCGGTGAGGTTGCGGTTGACCTTGCACGTCGCCTGCACCCCGCCGTGGCTGGAGACGACAGGACGGCGCGCCATCTTGAGGATGTCGGCGACGCAGGCGTGGCTGCAATGCGCGATGTCGACGATCATGCCCTTCGCTTCCATCCGGCCGATCAGGTCGCGGCCGAGCGGGGTGAGGCCGCCCTTTTTCATGCCGTGCATCGATCCGGCGAAGATATTGTCGAAGAAGTGGGTGATCCCCGCCATGCGGACGCCGGCGCCGTAGAGCTTGTCCAGATTGTCGATATTGCCGTCGAGATCGTGGAGCCCCTCGACGCTGAGCATCGCGCCGACGGGCGGCGGGGTTTTGGTGCGCCGCGCGGCGAGCAGCGTGTCGAGTTCGGCGGGGCTCGCGACCGCCATCAGCTTGCCGTCCGACGCCGCGGCAGCGCGGTGCAGCTTCGTCGCGTGCCAGAGCGAGCGTTCGAGTAGCGAGTTCCACGTTCGCACCGGCTGCAGCTGCGCGATCACCAGCGGGGTGATATTGTCGCTGTCGTCGCCATTGGCGTCGTAATTCTGCCCCTTCGGCGACTTGGTGGTGCTGGAAAGGATCTGGAGCGCGACATTGCCTTCTTCGAGCCGCGGCAGGTCCATATGGCCGCGGGTCGCGCGGTTCAGGAAATTGCGTCCCCACAGCAGGCTGTCGCTGTGCAGATCGACGATCGTCAGCGTCTTGTGCAGCGCGGCGGCGCGCGCGCTGACCGTCGGCAGCGGCTTGCCGTCGACCTTGTTGAGCCCGCGCTCGATCATGCCGGGGGCGAGGAGGAAGAAGGCGGCCGCCCCCACGACGAGCAGTGCTACGATGCCGATCAGCCAGCGGCGCATGTCAATTCTCCCCCATTGTCCCGCTTTGCGCGTGCCATCATCCCGCTTTGCGCGTGAACGTGACGAAGCTGTAGGCCGGGCGCCCCGCGTCGTCGGCCGGATGATCCTCGCGCGCCACGACCTGCCAGTCGGCGGGATCGGGGTAGGCGATGGTTGCATCGCCCGCGGGTTCGATCGCAACCTCGGTCAATTCGATCCGCGTCGCGAGCGGCAGGAACAGATCGTAGATTTCGGCGCCGCCGATCACCATCGCCTGCGGCGCATTGGCGAGGCGCAGCGCCTCCTCGACGCTGGCGACGGGTTCGGCGCCTTCCTCCTGCCAGCCCGCGTCGCGGGTGAGGACGATGTGGCGCCGCCCCTCCAGCACTGTGGGCAGGCTGTCGAAGGTCTTGCGCCCCATGATCATCGGGCGGCCCATGGTAAGCTGTTTGAAGCGGCGCAGGTCGGCGGGCAGGTGCCAGGGAATCTTGCCCCCCGCACCGATCACGCCATTGGCGGCGCGTGCGAGGACCAGCGTGATATCCGGGCGGTTCATCGGGGAGAGGCTCCAACCCAAGTGACATGGCCGAGCTTGCGCCCGTCGCGCACCTCGGTCTTGCCGTAGTGATGCACGTGCGCGGCGCCGTCGGCAAGCAGCGCCGGAATCTTTTCGATCTGCGCGCCGATCAGATTGTGCATCGTCACCGGCACCAGCGGCACCGCCGTATCGCCGAGCGGCAGGCCCGCGACGGCGCGGATATGGTTTTCGAACTGGCTCGTCACCGCGCCCTCGATCGTCCAGTGGCCGCTGTTGTGGACGCGCGGCGCCATCTCGTTGAACACCGGCCCCGCGTCGGTGGCGAAAAATTCGCCGGTGAGCACGCCGACATAGTCGAGCGCATCGCCGATCGCCGCCATCATCGCGCGCGCCGCGGGTTGCTGATCGAGGACGATGGACGGCGGCGGCAGGCTGGAGACGGCGAGAATGCCGCCTTCGTGGACATTCGCCGAACTGTCCCAGAAGCGCGTTTCGCCGTCGATGCCGCGCACCATGATCACCGAAAATTCATGGTCGAAGGCGACGAAACCTTCGAGGATCGCGGGCTGCCCGCCGATCGCCTCCCACGCCGCATCGGCATCGGTGGGCGCGGCGATCCGCGCCTGTCCCTTGCCGTCATAGCCCATGCGCACGGTCTTGAGGATCGCGGGGGTGCCGATGGCGGCGAGCGCGCTATCGAGCGCCGCGCGTGTCGGCACCGCCGCAAAAGGCGCGGTGCGGCCGCCGAGATCGGCGACGAAGGATTTTTCAGCCAGCCGGTCCTGCGCGATTTCGAGCGGCTTGCCGCCCGGATGGACCGCGACATGGCCCGACAGGAAACGCACCGTGTCGACCGGGACATTTTCGAATTCGAAGGTCACGATGTCGCACGCGGCCGCGAAGCCCGCGAGGCGCGGTTCATCGTCCCACGCCGCCTGGGTGTGGTGTGCGGTGACTTCGGCCGCGACGCTTTCGGCGTCGGGGGCATAGACATGAACCTTGTAGCCGAGCTGCGCGGCGGCGACCGCGAGCATCCGGCCAAGCTGGCCGCCGCCCAGGATGCCGATCGTCGATCCGGGGGAAAGCAAAGCGGGTCAGCCTTCGCGCACGGGCGTCGGCGCGACGCTGTCGGTCTGTTTCGCGCGCCACGCGTCGAGCCGCGCGGCGAGGTCCGCATCGGTGTTGGCGAGCAGCGCGGCGGCGAACAGCCCCGCGTTGGTCGCGCCCGCCTTGCCGATCGCAAAGGTCGCGACGGGGACGCCGCCGGGCATCTGGACGATCGAATAGAGGCTGTCGACGCCGCTGAGCGCCGCCGACTGGACCGGCACGCCAAGGACGGGAATGCGCGTCATCGCCGCGACCATGCCGGGCAGATGCGCGGCGCCGCCCGCGCCCGCGATGATTGCCTGAAGCCCGCGGTCGGCGGCGCCTTTCGCATAAGCGACGAGCGCCATCGTCGGCCAGTCCGACTGGCTGCCCATGATTACGCCGATGCTGGCTTTCGCGCTGGCTGCGCCGTCGCCCATTCCGTCCCTCCTGCCCGGGCGATGAATCGCCGCTGCCATCCCCCTAGCGACTCGACCGCGCGCGGGCAATGTCACCAAAATGGCACCGCGTTTACGTCTTGGTATCAAGTCGTGGCTAACCTGCCTGCCATGCCCATCCTGCCGGCGTCCTGCCGGCGACCCACCGGATGCGCATCGGGGATAGGGAATGGATAGCGTAGGGGGGGCGCGGATCGCGGTCGAAAGGGCCGGTTTCGTATCCGTCGACTCCATCGAGGACCAGTTGCGCGAAATGCGCCGTGAGCGCGATGCGTTGCGCCGTGAGAACCGCATCCTGAAGATCGCGGTCGCGGAGCTCGAACGCGTGTCCGAACGCGATACGCTGACCCCGCTGTTCAATCGCCGCTACTTCCTGACCGCGATTCACCAGCGCCTGGCGCGTTTCGAGCGCCACGCCGAAAGCGCGGCGGTCGTGTTCATCGACGTCAATCAGCTCAAGCAGATCAACGACACGCTGGGGCACGCCGCCGGCGACTTCGCGCTGATGCAGATCGCGGGCCGCCTGTCGGCGTCGATCCGGTCGACCGATGTTGCGGCGCGGATCGGCGGTGACGAATTCGGGCTGATCCTCGATCAGTCGAGCGAAAAGGGCGCTCGCGCGCAGATCGAACGGCTGGCCGAGGTGCTGAGCGCCGAGCCCGCCAACTATGACGGGCAGGAGGTTCGCCTGTCGGCCTGCTTCGGCGTCGCGATGCTGCAGACCGGGATGAGCGAATCGGACGTGCTCGCCGCCGCCGACCGTGACATGTATCGCTGCAAACAGCGCGAAGTCGCCCGCACCCACCGCTAACCCGGCGTTAACCAAAGGCGCGCATCCTCCCTTTATGGACAGGGGGTGGATGATGCGTACCCAGGCCGATTTTTTCACCGATATCGAAAACCGGATTTCCGGGCAGATCGGCGCGCTTGCCGAAGCGTTGCCGCATTGTGCGCTTACCCAGATCGTGCAGGGGGTCGACGACATTCGTTGCCTTGCGCGCGATCATGGCTTCGCGATCGTCGAAACGCTGGCGAGCCAGCTCGAATCGGCGGTGGCCGGGGGCGGCTATCGCGCCGCCGTCCTGACGTATCTCGACGCGATGAACGACGCGGTGCGCGCGCCGCGCGGGCCGATGCCCGCGGCCGCGCAGGAAGCGTGGCTCGCGTCGGTGGCGATGCGCCTCGGCCATTAAACCCAGCCGCTCGCGCCTAATCCTCCACGCTCAATATTTCGACCCGTAGGCCGCCTGGCTGCGGCTCGACCGCGACATCGGCGACGATGTGGCCGGCCAGCCGCCAGTCGAAGGCGGCGAGCTGCGCCGAAAGATCGGTGAGGACGGCTCCGGCGGGGAGCGTCAGCGGAAACAGGTGGCGCGCGCCGACGAAATTGGCGCTGGCCCAGGGGCGCATCGTCGATGCGCCAAGCTGCGATCCCGGCGGCAGCAGGCGTGTCAGCAGGCGCGCGATGCGGCGGTGCGGGCAGGCGGGGCGCGCGGGGGCGGTGGGCGACCAGCGGATCATGCGCGGCGGCTCTTGTTGGCGCGGCTGCCGACGCGGCGGTCGCCGATCGGCGTGACGCGGCCCGCCCGGAAGTCGGCACGCCATTTGTTCATGAAATGTTCCGCACGGCAGATCACCGCGCGGCCACAGATCCGCCCGCCGCGCAGGTCGCTCACCAGCCGCGGGTCGTGGACCGCGGCGCGGCCGAACACGCTCGGCGGCATATCGGCCTCTTTCAGAAAGGCCTCGATCCGTTCCAGCAGAATATCTTGCATCATCATCTCCCTGCCCACGATTCGCTCAATAGGATAATTCCTATTTGATTGGCATTTTCCTACTTGTCTAGGAAAAATCCTATTGCTAGAGACGAAATAGGAAGGACCAGTCCGTGACCGATATCGACGACGACCCGCGCCGGATGCTCGACCGGCTGCTGACCGAAAAGGGGGTGGATTATGCCCAGCTTTCGGCGAGCATCGGGCGCAACCCCGCCTATATCCAGCAATATATCAAGCGCGGATCACCGCGGCGGCTGGGCGAACAGGACCGGGCGCGCATCGCTGCCTATCTGGGCGTGTCGGAGGCGCTGCTGGGCGGCCCGGCGCTGCGCGTCGCCGCGCCGACGCCGCGCGCGCGCGGCCGCGACCTCGTGCTGGTGCCCAAGCTGGCGATCGGCGCTTCGGCGGGGCCGGGCGCGAGCGTCGATGGCGAAGCGGTGGAAGGCGAGGTCGCCTTCGATCCGCGCTGGCTGCGCGATCTGGGCGCCGACCCGCGCGCGCTGAGCATCATTCGCGTCGAAGGCGATTCGATGGCGCCGACGCTGGGCGATGGCGACGATATACTGGTCGACGGCGGCGACGCGGCCGCCCGGCTGCGCGACGGCATCTATGTGCTGCGGATGGACGATGTGCTGATGGTCAAACGCATAGCGCGCGCGCCGGGGCCGGGGCGCGTGTCGGTCATCAGCGACAATCCGCACTATCGAAGCTGGGACGATCTGCCGCTCTCGGCGATCCGGCTCGTCGGCCGGGTCATCTGGACCGGGCGCAGGGTGCGCTAGGACCGGCTAGAGATAATTGACCGTCAGCGTGAAGGTGCCGCTGTAATCGCCCGCGGGCTGGTTCGCCGGGACGCTGAGCGTGCCGCCGACATAATAGGTCTGTACCCCGCTGGGCAGCAGCGTCGCGCTCGACCCGAGCAGGATGATGCCGCCGCCGCTTGTCGTCATCGCGCGGGTCAGCGTGGCGGTCATTGCGGGCGCGCCGCCGCCCGCGCGGGTCAGCGTCGCCGAATTGCTGCCGCTGACGGTGATCAGCAGCAGACCGCCGGTACCCTGGAACACTTGACCGTCACCGTGCCCCCGGTCGCGCCGCTGACGATCGTGCCGAAGTCGAGGTCGTCGGTCTTGATGAGCGTGTTCGGCCGTACCACCGCCGCATTCGCGGTGCCGGTCGTCTCGGTCGCCGACGCGGACGGCCCCGTCAGCGCCGCTGCCGTGGCGGCGGCGAGGCACAAGGCCATCGGCCGGAAGTTGGTCCCTTGAATCCCCACGATTCTGCTCCTGTCCGGCACAGTCTATGCCAGCGGGGCGTGAAGGGAGGATGCGCGGATTTGGTAAAGCAGGCCTTTACCTTTGCGCGGAGACGGGCGTCAGGCCCCGACTTTAAGCTTTGTCGGCGACCCCGCCGATCAGCACGAAGCGCCGATCGCAATAGCCGCAATCGACGAAACCATCGTCGGGATCGATCTCCAGCCAGACGCGCGGGTGGCCGAGCGCGGCGTTGGCGAGCCCGTCGCCCGTGCCGTCGCAGGCGATACGGGTCTTGGACGTGCGGATCGTTTCGGGAGCGGGTGCGGGCTGGGTCATCGACGCGCCTTTAGCAAGCAGGTGCGGGCGGGGCAATCGGTCTCGATCGCTCCGCCCGCAACGGGCGGCGCTTACAGATAGTTCAGCGTGATCGTGAAGGTGCCGCTGTAGTCGCCGGGCGCCTGATTGGCATTGACCTCCAGCGTCGCGCCGACCGGAAAGTTATAATTGCCCAGCGCGGAGGTGATGCGGAAGCGCGTCGGCGAGGTCGAGAGGATCGCGGTCGGGGTGCTGCCGATCTCGAAATCGCGCACGCGCATCCGCTGGCCGGGGCCGGTGATCCAGATCGTGTTCGAACCGAGCGAGATATTGACCTGGCGATTGTAGCTGCCGAGGCCCGCGAAACGCGCGGGTTCGCCCGAACTGCCGGCGAGCGTCGCGCCGCCGGTGCGGCTGCGCGTGCCGTCGGGGGCAAGCCGCACGGTGCCGGCGCTGCCCGAGGCGATGATGTCGCCGAAATCGAGGTCGTTGACCTTGAAGAAGGACAGCGGCCGCAGCACGATCGCTTCGGCTTGTGCCTGCGTCGTCGATTGCGGCGATGTGGCCTGGGCATGCGCCGCCGGTCCGATCGCCGGAGCCGTCAGCAGCGCGCAAGCTGCGAAGCCGCGCAGCATGGCGCGCGGGTCGATGATGTGTCTGGTCCTCACGCATCCCCCCTTAGCGATCAGGTCGCAAAATATGCTTACAGCTTATGGTAAAGAAAAGCTTGCCGCCGAGGGCCTTTCGCACCCGCACCGGCGCGGCTATGGAAGGCGCCATGAGTGAAGCCGCCATCCGCATCGACGCCGTTTCCAAAATCTATGCCGGGGGCAAGCAAGCGCTCGACAATGTCAGTTTCGATGTGCCGCGTGGGCAGATATTCGGACTGCTCGGCCCGAACGGCGCTGGCAAGTCGACGCTGATCAACATCCTCGCGGGGCTGGTCAACAAGACCAGCGGCCATGCGAGCATCTGGGGCTTCGACATCGACGCCGACCCGCGCAACGCCAAATATTCGATCGGCATCGTGCCGCAGGAAATCGTCTTCGATCCCTTTTTCACGCCGTTCGAGACGCTGGAGAATCAGGCGGGCCTGTATGGTGTGCCGAAGGACAAGCGCATTTCGGACGAATTGCTGGCGGCGGTGCACCTTAGCGACAAGCGCGACGCCTATGCGCGCACGCTGTCGGGCGGCATGAAGCGCCGCCTGCTCGTGGCCAAGGCGATGGTCCATTCGCCGCCGATCATCGTGCTCGACGAACCCACCGCGGGGGTCGATATCGAACTGAGGCAGCAGCTTTGGGAATATGTGCAAAGCCTCAACGATCGCGGCGTGACGGTGGTGCTGACGACGCATTATCTGGAAGAGGCCGAGGAACTGTGCGACCGGATCGCGATCATTAACCACGGCAAGCTGATCGCCAACAAGCCGACGCGCGAGCTGGTCGACATGGCGCGCGAGAAGATCGTCGTCGTGACGCTGGATACCGATGTCAGCGTGCTGCCGTCGCACGCCGCCTTCGACAAGGTCGAGCGCGAGGGCGAACGGGGGCTGGCGATCAGCTACAACAAGGATCGCACCAACGCGGGCGAGGTGCTCGCGGCGGTGAATGCGATGGGGCATGGCATCGTCGACGTGTCGACGCGTGAGGCCGACCTTGAGGATGTGTTCCTGAATCTGACGCGGGCGGCGAATGGCTGAGGGCGATGCCTCTTCTCCCCTCCCGCAGGCGGGAGGGGGCGGGGGGGGGCCAGTCCGTAAATTTCGGCCACGCGAGACGCTGAAGGCTCAAAGACTTCGCCGCGAGGCGACGCCGGCCGAGCGTGCACTTTGGCGAGCGCTTTCCAGGCGCCAGCTAGAAGGCTGGAAATTCAGTCGCCAGATGCCGATAGGCCCTTATGTAGCAGACTTTCTATGTCGCGAGGCAAGGCTTGTCGTTGAACTCGATGGCATTTCTCACGATGCGCGGCAGGATGATGATCGCCGTCGGGATGGCTACATGCGCTTGCAAGGTTATCGGACGCTCCGTTTTGCCAACGCAGATGTAATGTCAAATTTGGAAGGCGTGTTGATGACGATAGCCGCGGTACTGAATTCGGGCCCACCCCCGACCCCTCCCGCCTGCGGGAGGGGGGAGGCATGACTGGCACTACTTCCCACGATGTCATCATTGTCGGTTCCGGCGCGGCGGGGCTGACGGCGGCGATCGCGCTTGCGGAGCATTGCCGCGTTCTCGTTCTCGCGAAGGGCGAGCTGACCGGCGGATCGACCGCCTGGGCGCAGGGCGGGATCGCGGCGGTACTCGACGCGGGCGACACGTTCGAAAATCATATCAACGATACGATGATCG
>LUMV01000337.1_pt1 | contig 15273 bp, 23 predicted proteins | sample 729731 | NCBI WGS metagenome assembly LUMV01 (sample SAMN03860301, study PRJNA289734) | marine metagenome | biome: seawater column; feature: ocean; material: water; isolation source: Red Sea water column Station 192 - depth 200m | place: Saudi Arabia: Red Sea | collected 2011-10-15 | depth 200 m
TAGAAGCCAAGTTCACGAACCAGTAGATCGAAACTTTAGGCAGGCATTTAGTGAACTAAATAGACTGAAAGACAAACTTGCTATATCTGACGCAGTGATAGAAAAAGCAGCTTACATTTACAGAAAAGCACTGGACAAAGGATTAGTTAGAGGAAGATCAATCTCTGCCTTAATGGCATCAGCATTATACGCTGCTTGCAGAGACACTGAAACTCCAAGAAATCTTAAAGATGTAGAACAGGCTGCAAATATAAAACGAAAAGACATTGCAAGATGTTACAGACTTCTTATAAAAGAATTAGATCTAAAGATGCCAGTTACGGATTCTGTTCAATGCATAGCACGCATTGCAAGCAAAATTGGAATACAGGAAAAAACAAAGAGACATGCAATCAAAGTCTTAAAGACCGCGCAAGAAAATGAAATATCTGCAGGAAAGGATCCTATGGGACTGGCAGCAGCTGCGTTATATCTTTCATGTGTCAAAAACGGTGAAGATAAAACACAAAGAGATTTAACGAAACCACCACCCTGACTTTCTGGAGGCAGAATTTTTTTTGCACCACCTAAGCCAATCGTGGTAATAATAACAGATGTTATGATAACGAAAAAGATGATTTGTGGATATGCACCAGCATTTGGAAGTCCCATTGATAGTGGAAAAGTAGCCAATACTGCTGCTGCCAAACCACGTGGAATCATAACTGATGTTACTTTTTTATCAAGTTTAGAAAAACCCCTAACAAGAACTGAATGTGTGATAATTATTCTGCCTACATAAATTGCGAGCGCAGCTATAACACCAAAAATAACATATTCAATTTGGGCAAAGCTTGCTAGCAAACCTACAAAAACAAAGAAAAACGATCTTACCAAGAAAGTAACTTGTCTGTGTAGTGAGTTATCTATGGTATCCTCTGGAAACTTGATTTTGAGAAGCCGTGAGAAGTATGTCTTTTTTCCAAGCATTAATCCGAACACAAGAGCTGTTAGGGCTCCTGACTCACCAAATGAAGTGGCTAGGAAAAACAACAAAAATATCATTCCGATTGTTAGCATGTAGCTGTGTTGAGCATTTTTCAGCTTTGATATCACAAACATCCAGGGAATTCCAACCCCAAGACCCAGCACAAGACCAACCATAATGGCCTTTCCAATTGTTACTCCTAACAGATCAAGGCTAAATTCTCCAGACAACATTGCCTCAAACAAAACGAATGCAATAATGACAGCAAAAATATCAGTTAGTGCAGACTCGAAGCTGAGCATAGATTTAGCATCATCGGATATGTGGATTTTTTGTACAAGACCGAAGACAATGATAGAGCTACTACCACCAACTATTGACCCAAGCAGAATACTATCTAACCATTCCCATCCTAAACCATAATGAGCAAGTCCAGCAACAATACCAACTGAGATTGCAAATCCTACAATTACAAGAACTATGGCAAAATGTGCTGTCTTTAAGACCTTGCCGATATGAAGATTTAATCCACCATCAAACATGATGATTATCAACGCAACAGCAGCAAAGTAAGGAACAATTTGGAGTACCGCCTCTGGTTGAATTATCCCCAAAACTGGTCCAATAACTATCCCCAAAACCATCAAAAACAAAATATCTGGAATACCTGTTTTTTTGAAAAATGCTTCTCCCAAGACGCCCATTATTATTACCACGCTAGCAGCAAGAAGCAAAATTGGCGCTGAAGCAACCAGGGAATCTCCAAATGATAAATTTGCTAAAATATTTTGCAAATTTGGGATTCCTTCTGTAAGAAAATTATAACCAGATTCTCCAGGACTTGGTTCAGGAATGGGGTTCTCTTCGAAATATGATTTCAGTACGTCTCTTACATTTCTACCTGCAAGTTCACTAGTATCAATGTTAGAGAAAACATCATCTCTGAAAAAAGAGACAAAACTATCAATCAAGGCCAAGAATACTAAATTCATTATAACTAAGTCAACTACTGGTCTATAAACAAACTATTAGGTCATATACAAATTATAAGACAGCTTACAAATTTTGAATAGTTGAGCGCTACAAACACTCTTAGAGATGATCACAAACAAATCAAAAGACTAGACAAGATTATTTCAAAATGCTATTCCGAGATAAATTCTGGAAAAACTATCCCATTCACTGATTTGGAGAAGATTACCAACGTCATTTCAGAATTTCTGGATTCAATCCATTATTCTAGGGAAGAGGATTCATACTTTCCTTGTGTTGCCAGTTATGATCATCTCAAAAAAGAGATTCGGGCACTGCTGATAGAGCATGAGTTTAGCAGGAACATAGCCTATAAAATCACACTTCATCTAAAACGTTGGAAAAATGGAGAAGATTCTAGTGAGCCCGTAGCACGATTCCTAAGAACTTATTCGATTTATCTGAATGATCATATATCAAAGGAAGAGGATTTTTTCGAGCGGGCAGAAAAAGAGATTATTTCTAAAGAAGAGGAAAAGGAGATGTTTGAACAATTTCAATCAGATATGGTAATTACCCAAAAATTGGAATCTATTGTAAAAGAAATAGATTATTTAGAAAACCAACCTTGGTTCAAAAACTAACTAGGTTGTTAACTCTGGCTTCAAAGTCCAGACAACACCAAGCGCTACAAAAGGAATTGAGATCAGACCGATAATTGGTAGAAGAGTGGATAATTGATCTTGACCTACATCACCAGTAACTATCCAAGGTAAGGGGAGCGTAACTACAAACCAGATTGATACCATAAGAATAATCATATTGCGTCTTTTCTTTTTTTTGTTATTTGCCAATTATCTCACTTTTTACTATTCAAGAGGTTATTTCTATTTTATTGCAATAATGATACGGTTACTGAGCCTTTCAAATTTCCATACCGCTCAACTATGATATCATAATTGCAAGTTTTTTGATTCGGACATTGGTTAACTGAAATCTCGAAGTTTTTGTTTCCAACATAGTCCCATGTGTAATATTCTGAAATTCCAGTATCTACCAATGTTCCCTCCAAATACAACATTTCAGAGAAAACCTCTACTCCAGTTCCCTTTCCGCCAACAGAGATTTTTAGACGTTCTGGTGAGTCTCCCATTGGAACAAAGTCAAATTTGTATGGAACAGATCTTTCTAAGGTGATAGGCGAGTATCTGTGGTTCGAGATATTATCAAATTCAGGTCCAGCCATCCTAGTACTCCAAACCTCTGAATTTGGACTTTTCTCATTTTCGGGATTATCTGGGTTTATCTGGGCTCCAACAAATACCACCCCAATGATGGCTGCGAGGATAATACCACCAATTATTGGCTTTTTACTCACAACATTCGTGATGTTTACTAGTAAATCTAGTCATCGAAATTTCATGCACTGTTAACCATTATTCACACCGGAAATTAATAATTAATTTCTAAATCATGCTACATGGCTTCGCTATCAAGTAGGTGGACAAAACCACAGACACCAGGCATATCTGAAAGATTAAACAGCGTGCTTAAACCAAAAGGCGCTTTAAAGCCACGTATAGAGACAGCCATTAAAAAATTACAAATGCAAATTTCAAAATTAGACGGTATGCTTTCATCATTAGATGGCAGAAATGAAAAACTTTTTCATAGAATCGTAGAAGCCACACAACAACATGATACTCATACTGCTAAATCGTTATCAAAGGAACTAGCCGAAGTTCGTAAGGTTCGCCGTGTACTTGGAAATGCACGAATGGCCATAGAACAAATAGAATTACGATTAACAACATTCCATGACTTGGGAGACACAGTAGTAACTGTAATGCCAACCATAGGACTTATGAAAAACATGAAATCATCACTTGCCAAATTTATGCCAGGTGCAGATCAAGAGCTTAACAACATGGCAGAGATGTTAGGAGGTTTGATGACGGAAACCTTCCACAGCTCGGATGCCTCATTTGGCGCTGATGCGGTTATGAATTCAGATGCAGAAAAAATCTTGCAAGAGGCTTCTGCTGTAGCAGAGCAGCAATCTGGAGATAAGTTTCCTTCTATACCAGATCAGGTATCAGAACCTTCACAATCGCGTTTTATGTGAGTGATTTTAGATGCTACGCAATTGGTTCAAAACTTCAACTCCAGAGAAAACCGATCCAATTTGTACAAGTTGTGGATCTATGATTGCCTCAGATGATATATTTTGTACAAATTGTGGAGAAAAACGAGAACCAGTATTTTCCTAATTTCTAGAATCTTTAAAACTCTTAATTCTACTAGCCTCGTCAGCCACTATTTTGTCAATTTCTGAAATTTTATCTTTTAGGCTGTAAACTATATTGCCGACATCATCCGCATCTTTTTCCACCTCAGATCGTTTTCTAGTCAGTTCTTGTAACCCTTCATTTTCATCTTGTATGAATTGATTTATTTTCGTAAGCTTTTCTTTCAAATTTCTAATATCAACTGATTCATCTTCAATGCTTTTTACCAAACCTGTTCGTTTATCCCTCAATTCTTTAATCATGGTTGCAACATAATCAATAGCCTCTCCTAACTTGAATCGTTTATCCATCAATTGTTCTATACCAAGCTGACTCTGTACTGCAGTTCCAGTTTGTTCATATGATGTTGTTTCCTCAGCAGGTTGTGAATATGAGGTTGTTTCCTCAGCAGTCTCTGTTGCAGGAGTTTCTTCTGGTTGAGATTCAAAACTAGGTGTTTCTTCTGGTTCTGGTTCAGATTCAAAACTAGGTGTTTCTTCAGCCATTCCGCCAGAATCTTCATCTTCATCTTTATCCTTGAAAATATCAAACAAGCCCATTGATTCAATAAAATTATTCAACGAAATAAAAGTTATGGCAAACACCAGAAATCTTGGATTTTCGCCCCCGCAGAGAAAATGTCAATTTTAGGCAAATTTTGACACAGAAAAACGTGTTCCGCTATGTGTTCCGCTATGGTGTTTCAAAATGTTCCTCATAAACACCCTAGATCCATACTATGACATGTCAAAACAACAGTACAGATCCGAAATGGGAATCATGGGTGATATCCTAGATGTAACCATGGACGGAGGTCAAAGAGGAGTTATTGTATCTGCAATATCTCGAAAAGCAAACCTCTCTCACTATGCGGTATTAGACAAATGTGAGAAGCTAATCAATGCAGGCTTGATGCAATCGGAAAGACTAGATAGAAACAGACTTTTCAGAATTACTGAAAAAGGGCTCGATTTTGTCCAAGAATTCCAAAAGTTTCAAAATCTCATTGAATCCATGAATTTAAGGTATTAGGCTATGAATTTGCAACAAATAGTTGCACAAAAACATCAATCTCCGGGGGGGGAAATGCTTTTGGTAAGGAATACGGATATCCTCTCAACGATGGTAAGAATACCAATAGTTGTGATAGGTCTGGTGCTTGTAGCATTAAGCGCACCAATCCAGCAATCCTTTGGTTCTAGTCGAACCCTTGATTTCACCATTTATCCAGATGGCTCAACTCATGTTTTTTATGAATTAGATGTGGATCCACTAAAACTGGAAATTATGGTTGAACTTTTTGGGGAAACGATAGAAAATATTACAATCACTGATGAGGATGGATTTTTACTATCAAATGAGATTAATCATAATTCAGTTGTAATAGAAACATTTGGTGCGTCCCATATCTCTATTGACTATGATACGCAGGACTTGGTTTCAAAAACTGGAAAAATATGGACGTTTGCTATAGACGTACCTGTACAATATTCATTACTAACACCAAAAGATTCGGTGATCGTTGAAATGGATAATTTCCCGCTTAGTATGCAGGTAGATAACCAGCAATCACATCTAACTTTCCCTCCAGGCCAAACAAACATCAGCTATTACATTAGCACATTAGCTTCCGCTCAATCCGTACAACCAATTCAGGAGGACATTACATCTGGTAACTCATTAATTCTGTATATTGGCGGTATAGCGGCTGTTGCGATCGTAGTTGCTATCGTAATTATAAAAAGAAAATCAGCTAGAATTGAACCATCTGTAACAATTCAGAAAGATGAACAACCTAAACCACAAAGCCTTGATCCAGAAGCAATTTTCAAAGTAAAACAGGATCTAAGAGAAGACGATAAGGAGATAATTAATTTCATCTCAGCAAATGGTGGTCAAGCTTATGAAAGCGAACTACGAAAGAAATTCCTTCAACCACGTACCACAATGTGGAGGGCTGTTAAACGGCTTGAAAGGCAGGGAATTATAGAAATTGAGAAGAAAGATTTGCAGAATATTGTAAAATTAAAAAGTAAATTGGAGGATGCATGATGAACAAACTACTTGTCTTTTTCTCATTATTTTTGATTGTAAGCGTGGGTTTTGTTACTATTCCTAATATCATATATGCAGACTCTCAGCTTGACATACTCGTAAAAATAACTCAGAACACAAAAGAACATATCAAAAATGATATCGATAAACTGAGCAATATTTCACAAAAAGTTCATGATTTCTATGATGAAGGTTCAAGAGAAACAGTTCTGCTAACCCAAGCTGTAGAAAATGGAGATGCCAAGTCAGCAAAACAACACTTTATTTCTGCCATGATTGCCTTCAAACATACTAGTTTAGCAATTTCAGAAAATGAATCGCAGGAAACACCACAGATGGTAACTTCTGTCCACAGCCAAACAATTAAGAAATATGAAAACAATATCAAAAAATTAAAGTTGATATCAGCCAAACTAAATACAGATGTAGATTTTGAACAGATAGATCAATTACTCGCTTTGGCTAAGGCAAACATTGCAAAAGGCAGCATAGAACAAACCAAGGAAGTTCTTAGTAAGATTTCATCAGAAGGCAAACAAATCCAGAAATTGTTATATGAAATTAGTGAAGAGAACAGAATCCACAAGGCAAAACAGTTTGTGCAAAAACACGCAGAGAGGATTAACAGCCTAATACTTCAAGCTAAGACATTTGGCTTAGAAAAAACCGCTAATGACTTGCAACAATCTCATCTTCAACTTTTACAAGCAAACACTACCAGCCAAATAAAACACCAATTCAAAATTATTATTATTCATCAACAAAAAGTTGAACAGGTAAAAGAAACTAGCCAGGCTGGACTTTTAAGATTACAATCATTACTTGTTCCGCTTGAAAAGAAAGCCCAAAGTCTTGCTGCTGATCTAAAGGAAAACAGCGCAGCAGAACGTTTCCTCAAAAACGCTTTTAATCTTATTGAGGAGGCTAAACAGGACATAAAAGACTTGGAAAACGCCCCAGGTATAACTAGTGATGCCAAATACCTTGATTTAACAATTGGAAAAAAGATCCAAACAATCAAAGACTTGTTGCTGAAAGTTGAAAAACTAATTTATGTTTCATCATAAACTTCATATACAATTTTAGGAGCAATTTACAACATGGCATCAAAACAAATCACAGTTGGAATTGGAATTCCAATGATTGTTACGGGCTTTTTTATTGCAGTTTTTTGGGCACCGCTTGTTGGAGATGTCAAAGAAACGGTTGAATTCATTGGAAGTTTAATTGGCATTATAGGCGTCATCTTATTCATAGCTGGACTGTTTTATACTAAACAACCAGTAACGGCGTAACAACCAAACTTCATTTAATTTTCAGATTAAATAAATAACCAGTATTGTTAGAAAAAATGTTTGAAAACTAGAATTTTTGAAATTTTCACATCTATTGAGGGAGAGGGAATACTTTATGGTACCAAAACTCTATTTGTGAGGTTTGCAGGATGTCCTTACACTTGTTTTTATTGTGATACGTTGGATGCGCTTCCATTAGATTCCGGCAAAGAATATTCAATTACTGAAGCATGTGATCTAATAGACAATAATCTGCAGGATAACACTTACAAGGTTAACTTTACTGGAGGCGAACCACTCATTCAATATGAAGCTGTCAACGAACTTGCAAAACATGCTAAAGCTCGTGGCCTTCCTACATATTTGGAATCTGCGTGTTTTGATTCAAAAAAATTTCTATACGTTTTACCATCTATTGATTTTGTTAAAATTGAGTTCAAAACAATAGATTCAGAATTTATTGACGAAAAACATTATCCTAATCTAATTAAAAATACACTTGAATGCCTCAAGGCAGCAATAGAGGCTAAAAAAACAACTTACATCAAGATAGTTGTCAGCTCAAAAACTGAATTAAGCTCATTTAAGGAACTTTTAGCTCAAATTTTTAAAATTATTTCCAAAGAAAACATTTCTGGGTTCATTATCCAACCAACAACCAGTCTCTCTGAACCAACTTTAGAACAATTATTGGTGTTTTATGATAATGTCTATCCATACTATGAGGAAGTTAGAGTAGTACCACAATTACACAAAATAATTTCTGCTCCGTAAGCTTGTTCCTTCAGTCTACGAAGCATCTAAGCGATGAGATATAAATACAGAGCCAGTTTTCAGAATTTGTATTCTTATGGATGAGGAAAGAATCAAAAAACTTGTTAGGGAATTAATCGTCGAAATAGGTGAGGATCCTACTAGAGAAGGGTTAACTAAAACACCCGAACGCGTTGCAGATTCATACAAGGAAATTTTTGGCGGTTATGATTCTAATTCTGAACTATCAGTACAATTTTCAGAAGACTCAGAGGTCGTAGTAGTAAGAGACATTCAATTTTACTCCATGTGCGAACATCACATATTACCATTTTTTGGGAAGATCCAGCTCGCTTATACTCCAAACGGCAGAGTTTTTGGAATTTCTAAACTAGTCCGCTTGGTTGAAAAATATTCAAGAAGATTACAAATACAAGAAAGAATGACAAAAAACATAGCAGACGAGTTGTATTCTCAAGGAGTAAAAGGAGTTGCTGTAATTACAGAGGCTGAACACCTTTGTATGAAGATGAGAGGCGTAAAAAATAACGCGTCTGTGTCTTCTGCCGCATTTAGAGGTATTTATGAGAAAAAAGAAGAAAAAGAAAACATCGTAAATATTATTAAAAATCCCTCAAAAACATTTTTTACACAAAATTCCTGAAAAGATAAATAATCATTAGTTAGATTCGATTTGTGGTAGGACGCGATAACGCTCATATTCCAAAGGAATCTTGGCCAAGCTTTACTTGGTATCTTATTGAATTTGCGATAGTATTCGCAGTTGCAAATCTAATTGCATTTCAAATAATACCGACAGTTGATCAAATGGTTGGCGAAAAGAATCTTTTACTTTGTGAACAGGTATCATGGCTGTCTAAGTGTGCCCCATCAGAGGAAAAAATGTCTGATACTGGATTACTAAATTGGATATACTGGAGCATTGTTGGTGGCGTGTTTATTGGATGGTATTTGCTTATTCGAGGATTTGTTCTTAAAAAACCAATTCTAGGAAACCGGTAACCATACTATTCTTTTAACTTACTTTCTATAAAGAGGTCAGCGTCAGACCAACAGTCTCTAAAGTAATCAATGCACCATTCATGAAACTGATAATCATCACCATAGAACATTTCAGTAAGATCAGCTTCTCCGTTAAGATTAGGAAAACAAACACACGCTTCTTTTTCGTTTAAAACTATGATCACTTTAACATATTTTCTCATCTTTCTTTCAATCAGGCCCTTTTCAATTAGTTTGTTAAAGCCTGATTTCTTTAGTTCCGCTTTTCTGCCTTGAGGAACACTCGCAAATTCTGAAACAATATATCTAGATTTGATACCGGCTTTTACTTTTTTTGTAAGAGGATCAAAAAGATCACCTGGTATCTCTGACAAAATTTCATAAATATATTCATCGGCATTTTTGTAGATATTTTTCCATTTTTCTAGGGTTTTTGTAATACCTTTGATATGTGTGCCAAATGCCAGCTGACCACTCCTCATGATATACTTGTGAGGAATATCACCAAAATCATGTTTTTCAAAATAATCCAAATGTTGTGATAAGAATAATGTAGTAGATATCTGCAGGCACGAGGCACGACCAAAAGTAGTCAATGTGTATCTTCCTTCTTTGTCCTTTGAGATTAGACCACTATTTTCCAACCGTAAGCTAACGGTTCTATCCTTTTGCGACTTCTCTCCATAAGCTTGAATAGTAAATGCAGTCTTTGGGTACTAGCAAGTTCTAAGTAATTCTCCGCTACTCTATTGTAGTATTCCACACAAAGTATGATTTGCATACGTAATAAAAAATAATGTAATTGTCAAGTTGTTTTGTATATGAAAAGTAAGCTGTGTATATGCAATGTCATAATTCAAGCTTACCACAATATATCATAAATAGAAAAAATACTATACCATGGTAAAATTAACCACAAAAAGAGGAACAGCAGTACAGAACGTAAACGCTGAATTTGGGAAATTTACTCAAGCAGCCCAAAAATTACAAAAAGAGCGATTACAAGTATCTGGCTCCAATACAGTCCTTAGCACACAAAGAGGAACTGCTACAATTCAGGCCAAAGATATCCCTGTTGTTTCACAACCTTCTTTGAAAGGTCAAAAAATAACCACAAACAGAGGAACCTCAACAGTTACCCTCTAAACTTCTTTTTTTTTAAAAATTCACCAAATACGATCAGCTTTATCAGAAACATTGTAACATTATATGAAATGAGAAAAATTCCAAGACCATTCAAAATGCCATGGGGTAAAGGCATGGTTATAGATGAAGTTTCAATATCTTCTCAATATCATGAACCTACAATTCAGCTGTTAGAGTTTGATAACGGTGACAAATTATTACGGTTCTGTTCCTATTCGCATGGACGATTCAGCAGATCACCACTAATGATAGATGAAAAAGATCTAAGGCGACTTGGAAAGGCCATTGTGAAAGGAAAAGAAATTAGAAAGTTTGTCTCAAAATTAAACCAGTGAATATAGCGTTTTATCGTCAATACCTGCTTCAAGAAATGCAGCCTTTCGATTATTACATGATTCACATTTACCACATTGCACTTTTCCATTTTTGTAACAACTCCAAGTGTTGAAAATTTTATCTCCTAAAACATCATAGCCTTTTTTTAATAACTGCTTTTTTGATAGTTTTGCCTTGTATGGTGACCAAATTTCTATCCTTTTTCGAACTCCTGATTTAATACCATCAATTTCTCCCTGATTAAACGAAGACTCAATTTTTTTTGAAAAGGCTGGTCTACAATCTGGATAATTTTTGTCGCCTGTGTGTGCACCATATGCAACTAAAGAAGCATTTATTGAAAAAGCCCATGCTGTTGCAATCGATAGGAAAATCCCATTTCTGATAGGCACAACAATTGAATAATTAAATTTACCAGGAATTTTTTTCTTCGAGCTTGTAAGCGCGTTTGTATTTCCATACAATTTCTTCATGAAATTGATGTCTACAATCTTGTGATCTTTTAATCCAAGGATTTTTGCGAATGACTTTGCCTTTTTTATTTCCTGATTTGCTTTTTGACCGTACAAAAAAGAAATTCCATACAATTCATATTTTTGCTTCAAATATGTGCATGTACTGATAGAATCAATCCCACCACTAAAAACCACCACTGCTTTTTTCATTTCAAACTCTAATCTTGGGACCAGTACTAGGTTTACAAATAATTATATCGCAACCCACTTTTGCAGAACTAAATCCTTTTTCCATAGATTTTCCAATCTTCTTTAGATTTTGAGATTTTTTACAGAAAGCGATTACAGATGGACCTGCGCCACTTATAGTAACACCTAGGGCTCCAGCATTAAGCGCATTATTCTTTACTTTTGAAAAACCTGGAATCAAATGTTTTCTAGCTGGCTCAACAATTACATCCTGAATAGATCTTCCAATAAGATCCGAATCTTTGAGCAAAAATCCAGAAACAATATTAGCAGCGTTCGAAAGATTTGCAGTTAAATCTGATAATTTAACCGTCTTTGGAATCACAGATCTTGAGACCTTTGTCTTTTTCTTTGGTACCTTTAATTTTGGGATCGCCACACACAAGACCAAATCTTTTGGCGGTTCTAACCTAATAACATCAAAAGGTTTTGTTTTTACTACTACAAACCCGCCCAGTAATGACGCTGCAACATTATCATAATGAATAGTTCCCGCACTTGCTTTTTCCCCTATTCCAGCACACTTGATTAGCGTTTTGTTATCTAGTTTTAGATTAAACAATTTGTTGCATGCTAATGTAGCTGCTGCAGCAGAAGCTGCACTACTTCCCATTCCAAATCCAGCTGGTACACCTTTCTTAATTTTAATCTCAATTCCAGATTTTATTTTGAATTTTTGCTTCATTGATTTGATTACCAATCCAGCGGTATTTTGTTGTGGGTCTTTAGGCACATCATCAGCAGTTAGTATTCTAACTCCATGCCAAGGTTTGTTTGTACTGATAGATTTGCTAGTTTTACTTAGCGTTATTTCGTCATAGAAGGCGTCCAATGCCAAACCAAACACATCAAAACCTGGACCCAAATTTGCCGTTGATGACGGTGCACGCACCTTAACATTTGTAACCATTAATCTTCAGCCTCGTTCGTCAGAATATCCTTTTTGATTGGCTTATATTTGAATGCATGAAAAATTCTTCGAATGGACTGGCGAATTGCAGTTATTCCTGCAACTATGATTCCCATCATTGTAATCATTATTCAATTTGATATAAAATTAGAAGATGTTCTTGCTATAGGCGCATTACCATTCATTGGAGCATCTTTAGCAATGATGGCAAAACTAGGATTACAGGGATTAAAACTAAGTTACATAGCAAGAACATTCCTTGGCCCTTTTGATTCCATTAAGAATTTAGCAGCAATGAGGGTTGGAAGCGAATTCATTAAATTTACGACACCAATGTTTGTTGGAGCAGAATTTGCAGTAATTTATTACTTAACTAAAAAACGAATCTCGCCAGCAAAGGCATCATGGGTGGCAATTGTTGACATTGTTACAGAAGTTCTTGCTGGAGGTGTACTGTCAATTCTTGCTGGGGTTTTTGCATTACTAAGCGGTGCTTATGTGGTTGCTACCATAGTTTTAGGAACTAGTATTGCGGTAACTTCGATTTGGGTTGTTTTGTTTTTTGTTTCATCAAAACACACGTTTCAGGTACCAAAGGGTCTTGCTGTATTAATGACAAAATTTGGAAAGGAACGTGGTGAGAAATCTTTGAAACAAACCAATGAATGGTTGGAAGAAGTGTGTACATTAAGCAGAGAAAATTTGGGTTCAGCAAAAACAAAAAAAGTTTTTGCTGTTGGTTTCCTAATAGCTTTAGTTGCGTGGATATTCTATGGACTTTCGTTTTTGATAATCGCAAACAGCGTTGGATTTACCATAGAGATTTTCGATTCGATAATGGCTGTGATGGGTGCAAACGCAATTGGAAACTTGCCTATTACTATAGGCGGTTCCGGATTGGCAGAATTTGGAATTGTTGCGTATATTAACGATTTAGATCCTTTTAATTTAGTAATTCCAGAATCAGGGCTTGAATGGAACGCTGTAATAGGCTGGAGGATTGCAACATATTATGTACCAATTGTAGTAACTTGGATTCTACTAGTCAAGCTTGCTTTAGGTAAATATACAAGACCAGAAACTATTCAGAACGAATGCCCAGTCTGCGGTAAATTACTCAGTGATAGCAAATTTGCAAGTCATTTAGAAGAGGAACACAAAACTGAATAGAAAGTACTTATTTTTCTATAATAATTTTAAACTATGAATTACAGGAATAAAGTAGTTGTAATCACAGGCGCTTCTAGTGGAATTGGTAAGGCAGCGTCTATCAAATTTGCTAAGAAAAATGCCAAGGTGGTTTTGGTAGCTAGAAGAAGGGAAAAACTACTTCAAGTACAAAAAGAAATTTCACAACATACAGATTCTACTTTAGTTTGTCAGTGTGATGTTTCTAACAAATCACAAGTTAAGGAGATGACTGATACGGTAATAGATACTTTCGGCCGAATTGATATTTTAGTAAACAATGCGGGATTCGTTATTTATGGTAAGGTTTCAGAGCTTACCATCGAAGAAATAGAATCACAGATGGAAACAAACTACTTTGGAATGATATACTGCACCAAAAATTTTCTTCCACATATGGTTGAACAGGGCCAAGGACACATCGTAAATGTTGCATCTGTTGGTGCTAGTTTCGGAGTTCCAGGCGTTGCTTCATACTGCGCAACTAAATTTGCCATGCTGGGCTTTTCAGAGGGGTTAAAACACGAGCTTTCTGGAACAGGAGTAGATGTAACCGTAGTTAGCCCAATAATGGTAGATACCCCTTTGTTTGATCATCCATCTTTTGAAAATTTTTCAAGGCATTCTACAATAGCTATCTTGAGTCCAGAAAAAGTAGCAAACACAATTCTCAAAGCTGCAAATTCATCAAGACTGGAGATTGTTGTTCCCTCAGTTGCTAGGGCTGGGATATGGGCAAAACAGAATTTTCCATTTTTGATAAATCCAATTATTGGTAATGCGTTTAGAAAGCAGCTAACAAAAAGAACTTCTAAAAAATAATTTCAAGCAGTTTCTGAATTTTCATCGATTATTTTCACTTCTTTTAATTCAAACTGAATAATTGCATCCATCATAATTCCCTGTTCTTTCAAATATTCTATAGTCTTTTTGCTTAACGGCGCCTTTAATTCATCAAGCTTAAATTCACAGATAACACCTTTTTCCAATCCATTTAGTTTAATTTTTTTTGAAAGAGAAAGTCCTTCTAAAATTGTGGCTCCAGAAACAGGCTCGTAAGTTTGGATGTCAACTTTGCCGTCTTTCTCATTAACATCCAAAATATATCCAGATGCTGTGAGTTCAATCGGTTTTCCAAATTTAGGCGATTCTAATTCTTTATTGACATCTTCAGGTATGTCACTCTGTTTCTTCCCCATTTTTTTATAATCACGCTTGCTGTTTGTCTTTCTTGCTTTTCTGCCACCATTCTAAATAATCATACTGTTTGTCTTCTTTTGTAGATTCTCTTCGGTTAAGTCTATCACGTATGTCAGATATTTGTTCTCTAGTGGCATACAATCCACATCTCTTGCAGATGAAATGTTTTGTGGAAGGGTCTAATTTCATAGGTATTTCAATATCAGTTCCTATATCTCTGTCAGCGGGAATAAGGTAATCTTTACCTTCCTCCTCTGCGTTTTTAGCCTCTGCCTCATATTGTACTTTAAGAGCCTTTTTTTCTCGTGCAACGCATTCTGGGCAATTAGGCAATGTTGACAAGACCAAATTTTTTCCATAAAAGCGTTCGCAAAGTTAGAATGATCGCATAACATCTTCTACAAATTACGCCTAGTACGTGGATTATATCTTCATC